>Ga0126336_10001520_pt1 | contig 12222 bp, 8 predicted proteins | sample SidCmetagenome_FD_92530 | JGI IMG/M metagenome (GOLD analysis project Ga0126336, IMG submission 92530) | Coral microbial communities from El Islote,Puerto Morelos, Mexico - Siderastrea C C metagenome | ecosystem: Host-associated > Invertebrates > Cnidaria > Coral | place: El Islote,Puerto... | reverse complement strand
CCAAAATATTGCTGTAAGCACTAAAAGTACCTTTCATTTTACGCTTTATCCAGGCTAATTATTTCAAGAAGTATCTCGCGGAGAATGCTGTAAATACGATTTCCGAGACTCTAGATTTCAAACCTTTTTGGGGGAGGATGCCCCCAGACCCCCTTACCAATTCGCGCCTCCGGCGCTCGTTTTCAGCCCCCCCACCCCCACTTCAAAATACGCTCCGCCGTCCCTGCGTTGCCTTATTTTCATGGTAAGATGTGCAATGCTCTAATTGAGAAGCTTTTGATATAATACAAGATTTGTGATTATCTAATTGAAAGAATTTTTTAAAATAATAGATGCTTCGTTTTAAAATTTTCTTCCTTTTTGTACGTTGCGGGGTTTAAAAGAGGAAACTACGGGTGTAGGAATGAGGTGGTATTCATTTAATTCACCTATTACTACTCGAAGTCTTATAGACATGTAAACTGCCGATTGCAAAGCTCTAAGCATTGATAGGGAAAGACATGAAGTTGACATAGTCTTCTTTGTAAAGAAGCACCACCATCCTGGTAGATTTCAACTAGAGACACTTGGAAGAACAGCTGTTAACAAAGTTTCTTTGGATACCGTAACTGGAGTTGCACCGGGTCAGTGGATCAATACAAACTGTTTGCAGAAGGCTATCTGATCTTGTCTTAAAACATTCAGAAATGCAGAGACACTGTATTAAAAGGATCTGAGAATAATCTTGTGCATGTGCAGGTACATGTACAGTGTATGTGACTTAAGGACGGTGCCTCTTAATACAGATGTATTTTTGAAAAGGTTATGACTATGGGGAAAAGTAGATCTTAGCAAGGGTTATTGGAATCCAAAAAGAAAAATGTGGGTAACCATACATTTTGCAGAGATAATTAAGCAACCATAATTCCAAAAAGGGGCTAAAATACAAAGAAGGTATGGCAATTTCTTTCCAAATTTAAGCTCAATTATCTCTGAAAATGCGTGGTTGACCCCAATTTTCTTTTTGGATTCTGATAGCCCTTGCTAAGATCTACTTTTTCCACATAGCCATAAGCCGCACAAAAATATTGTTGTATTAGTGGGCGAATTCTTTAAGAAACTTGAATATCCCGAGATGTGCAGAACGTATACGCAGTAACAAATACAGCCACCGTCCTCCTTAATTAATTAGCATGTGTACTGATGCATATATCTAGAAAGACATTTTCCTCAATGATCTTGATAACTTCTTCAATGCATTCAATCCCAAGTTAATCCTAATGATTGCCCCATATTCTTTTACTTGAGAATTTTAGAGTTCATCAAAGCAGTGCCCTTGTCTGGCTGTCTGCCTGGTTATTATTGTCTTCTATGAACTTGAAATTGATATACCTGTCAGGAGAAATCTGATATGTCTTGGGCTTGGTTCATGCAATCAATAATGCCTGGCTCTCTCAGGTTATTTCTACAGGGTAAATTAAACCAGATACCAATTTCGTTTGGATTGTAGACTGTACTGTTTTTAAATTGCTATCTTGGATTATTGTTTGTTTGCCCAGGCTTTCAGACAAATAAAATGATATGAAGTAGAGAATCACTGAAGAATCTGTTTTAGAGTTTCAACCAAATACTGTAAAGTGAGTCTCATAAAATTGGGGCCATATTAACCCGAGGTATTTAGAGTTTTAGAGTTCAAAACAGAAATATAAATTACTTTATTCTCCTTTGGATAATAAATAATAGTGTTACCGCAGGAACTATGCCACATGACTCAACGTAAAAAACAATAAATTTGCCCAGTAATTTTTTCAAATTGATCATTTTTAAATTATTATTTGTCCCAATCTTCTTTTGTCCTAACCTTCCTTGTTGCTTTTCTATCCATCGTGTATACACTAGTTATATCAGCTGTACATATAAAAATAACATAAGATTTACTTCCCCATTATATTTGCATGGGGAAGTATTCACACGTAGGGAAATATTCCCATTTTATTCCCAACTTTCAGAACAACTGAGAAAAGTAAATCCCATTTTATTCCCTTGAGAAAAACACGGTTTATATCCCCTTTTTATTCTTAACTTTGAGAATAACATGGGAGAATATTCCCATTTTGTAACCAAATGGAAACAACAGGAGAAAGTATTCCAATGCCATTCACAATGTTGAGAACAACAGACGGGGTATTTCCATATTCACAACACTGACAATAACAAGGGGATTAATTCCCATTTTACTCCTAACTATGCGAATAACAGACATTGGGAACAACCGAGGAAGGGGGGATTCCCATATTATCGACAATGCTGTGAAAAAAAGGGAATATATCCCCCTTCTTCTCCCAATATTGGGAACAACAGGAGTGAAGTATTCCCATGTTAAACACAGCTATGAGAATAACATGGGAATATATCCCCATTTTATTCCCAACTTTGAGAATAGCATGGGAATACATCCCCATTTTATTCCCAATGTTGGGAACAACAGTGGGGGAGTATTCCCATGTTAAACACAACTCTGAGTATAACATGGGAATATATCCCCATTTTATTTCCAACGTTGAGAATAGCATGGGAATACATCCCCATTTTATTCCCAATGTTGGGAACAACAGTGGGGGAGTATTCCCATGTTAAACACAACTCTGAGAATAACATGGGAATATATCCCCATTTTATTCCCAATGTTGAGAACAACAGGTGGGGAGTATTCCTATGTTAAACGCAACTCTGAGAATAGCATGGGAATATACCCCCGTTTTATTCCCACTGTTGGGAACAACAGTGGGGAGTGTTCCCATGTTGAACACAACTCTGAGAATAACATGGGAATATATCCCCATTTTATTCCCAATGTTGGGAACAACAGAGGGTGAGTATTCCCATATTTAATTGACAATGTTGTGAAAAAGATGGGAATATATCCCCATTTTACTCCCAATGTTGGGAAAAACAGGGGTGAAGTATTCCCATGTTAAACGCAACCCTGAGAATGACATGGGAATATATCCCCATTTTATTTCCAACATTGAGAAGAGCATGGGAATATATACCCATTTTACTCCCAACGTTGATAATAACATGGGAATATATTCCCAAGTTAATCTTAGTGTTGGGAACAACAAGGGGGAGTATTCCCATATTATTCACAAAGTTGAGAATATAATGGGAATATATTCCCATTCTTCTCCCAATGTTGAGAATAAAATGGGAATATATCCCCATGTTATTTCCAAGTTTGGGAATAACATGGGAATACATCCCCATGTTATTTCCAAGTTTGGGAGTAATATGGGGAAATAATCCGATTTTATTCCTACCTTTGGGAATAACATGGGAAAGCATTCACAAAATTTTCCCAGTTTTGGGATGCTTAAGAAAGTAAAACCATTTCCCCAGAAAAATCCCATTTATGGGATTGGGAGACATCCACTTGGGAGACATCCACTTCCCAATATTTTCCAATAGAAGGAATTTCATGTCCCAGGTTTTTCACAATAATGGGAAAATTTCCCACGTAATTCCCAAATGGGAATCTTAAAAAGTTTCCTGTGTGTCTTAGCCATGTTTTAATAAAGTCAAATGAATGAATGAATCTTCCTATTCATGTGAGACTGCAGTTATGCCTCCACCGGTTTTAAAAATTGCAGCGACGATTACTCATATTTCCACAAAAAGTGTCCTGAGCTTTTGCCAAACTATTATTTTTGCAGAAAAAAGGGGGTCCAGAAGGGAGTAGATGGGGCCCAAAAGGGGTCCAGATGAGGGGTCTAAAAGGGGGGGGTCCACATTTTGTACTGACCCCTCCTAGACAGAGATTCGGGGGCAGACTATCACAAAGATTGTAGGCTTAAAGATATCTTACTCATTATAAGCACGTCCCTTGACGCCATGTCCTTTAAGGCCGGTAAGATAAAAATACTTCCCGCTGCCCTACATGTGGTAAATCTTTCTATTGAATTGAGTATATCTAAATTACAGCACAAACCCACAAAACTAAACCGTGGAAGAAGCCTGGATCGTTTCAGTAAGTCCAGCTTTTTAGCAAAGCCATCTTTTTGGACTGGCCAGAGCGTGTGGTACCCAGCTAAGATTATGGTCAACAGTCACGCCCAATAAGCGTATTTTCATTGTCCATCTAAGAATTGAGTTCCGTGATAACGCTAGAGCAATCGGACCCATTCGATTTCCTTCCTTGGCAGCATGACCTCGCTTTTGCCTGGATGAGGTGTTAAGCGATTGCTAAGGCACCATGTAGGTGTTTACTTTTTGCAGTGCTTTATTCAACTTCGCAATGCAGTGGACAGTAGTATCGTCTGCATACATATGAGGCGAACCCGCCGTAACAAAGGACGCGGTAGGTCGTTCACAAATAGTGTAAAAAGCGCCGGCTTAACACAGATCCCTGAAGTATTTCAAATGAAACAAACAGCAGGTCCGACTTTCCTCCGTTTTGTAGAGCAAATTGTCGCCTTCCCCTTAAATAACTTTTTTATCCAGTCCAGGGATATGCCAGTACTGGAAAAGTCTCGTTTCAACTTTATATTCAGTATATCGTGGGAAACACGGTCAAATACATTTCTAAAATGGACAAAACTACTGCCACCGCCTTCTCTGAATCGAGAGCAAAACATCGGGCAACGAGCCCTTGCAACTTCTAGTTGTAAATGAACACTATTACTCTGGCTACGGTACGTTGTCGACGATATCTTTGCCGTACACAGAGACGAAATCGACAATTATCACGAACACCTCAACAGAATGTTGACATATAGTTTACTCATGGTAAATAAAATGGTGAAATACCTTTTCTAGGCTGCTGAGTTACCTTTGGTAACTCAGCAGTAACATGTCAAACTGCGGACGTCAATTTAAAGAAAACCTTACATATACTGACAGACTACTCAACCAGTCACCTTACAATCCTACTTCTCACAAAGCAGTGACTGTATGGATCTTGATAAGACGAGCGCAGTTAGCTTGCATACTACGTTGGTTACACAAAAAAGACAAACCGACCCCTCTACCAGCGCATACCATCACACAAAACCCCACGCTCTTCAACTGCGAAACGCGTACATTGTCTGAAAGCTTTTGTGTACTCCCGAGGTGTAGATTGAAACAAATTTGACACCATGCTTAATTTACGAAATGCGTTTTATCTCGTGGTCACCGTAACAAATAAGAGATATTGAGGGACACCTATATAGAGTGCTCTATATAGCTCCCTAGCACCGTGAAATTACAAATTAAAAAAAAACAATCTATAGTTAGTTTTTGATTGCGTGATTTGTTATAACAAAATGATTATTGGCTTATATATCTCAGCAGCGATTAGCTAAATTTCGTCTAAGAAAGATTTTTGTTGTTGGATCAGGATGTAGCTGTTTTTTAGAGGTTTTTCATAAAAAAGGAACCCGATCCTAATTGTTGTTGACAGTAAGTTAGGCTTTACCTTGAGAGGCAAATTTCGGAGACCATACCATAATTCAGTGAAGTATGATCGTCCAGGTGAGTTTAGCCCTGAGAAGGACTGATTGGGATGTCATATGCAATGACTGACGTTTCCACAACCTTAGTGGAAGACATCATCAGCTAGAGTTAAAGTTCATGCAGACAACTCTTGGTTGAGTTATGTGAACAGCATAGCACTATATGATACATGGGCTGACTATGTGGTTATTCAAGCAGTTGCAGTTTCTTTTAATTTATCAATTCGTGTAGTAGACTCAAAAGAACTGTAGGTATTTGGCGTGATTGTCAGTAATGATACCAGCTAATGAGAAAAAAGGTAAAACAGCCGTTTTGTCCAATGCAGTGCATTGAACGACCCAGTTGGCTGTACCAAGGCCGGGCTTATATCCGGTTTTTGCAGTATGAAGCGACTAGGAGCATTATTTTCCCCCTGGATGGGATTCTAGTCCATCACAGGATATCCAGCATACTGAGACAACTCAGGCCACTTGAGGCATGGTTAGAGCTTAATTTGCATAAAATCTACTCAACTGATCATAACTTTGGGGACATTTGCTGAAAAACGCGCAAACATGGCACTTGATGGCCTTAACTCGATGTTTAGCCTTAAGTGCCTAACGCTTGTGTCACGTGACCAGTGAAGGATGATTAACAGTTAAAATAAAATAAAATGAGAGTAAAATAAAATAAAATATAGAGTAAAATGGGGAATATAAAATGAAACAAATTAAATCTTTTTGGATGTCATTCTTTTACATCCTAAGAGCTTATAATGAACTCGCCTTGTAAGGTGGTCTCTTTTATCTATATTTGAAATTATAAAAGCATTAATTAAGTCACGTGACCTATTTTCATCATTTTCGGGATTCCTACTTAGTATGGACACGCTAAAAGGCTACTTAATGATGACCCCTTACCATGCAAAAGAATGACACCCGAAAAGATTTAATTCTATTTCATTTTATATTCCCCATTTCACTCTGAAACTTTTAACCTTTATTAAGCCTTTACTGGTCACGTGACCCAAATGATTGTAACTTCAAGTCAAAATTGAGTGAGGGTCATCAGGTTTTCCACAGCCGGAAATGCATCTGCGTTCACAAGCTAGTGATGTTAATGAGAGGCGACAAACACCACGAATTTACTTTGTATAGGGCTAACTGATAGTTCATATTGGAATTGGCAAGAAGCATGAAGCAGATACTGTGGTTCCATTGAATCACTTAAGAAATGTTTTAATAAAGAAATATCATAGACTCACTGTCAATTTGTACTTGAATTTCATCAGCCCAGGTCTTTACGTTGCTCTCTACGTCACACGTAAAAACTGCTTCATCAGCCTCAGTTACTTTGTGTATAATCAAAGTTGCTGGATCACTTGCACTGATACCAAATCGCTCTTGAAAGTTGGACGTTGGCTCTATAACAATAATCCCTGAAGATGTTTTCCTGCCAATTCGAAGACCATCTATTTGCCAAGTCACACGATCAAGAATTTCCCCTGACAGGGTAAAGTTCCATATCAATTGCACCTCAGTAGAACCATTTAAGAGTCGCTGGATTGTTCTTCTTGTTGACCCATCATTTTGCTGAAGTGGACCACGTTGAGGAGGAGGAGCAGTCCATGTGATGGTGGCGCCTATTAAGAAAATTAAGTGATGTTGAAATACATGGAAAGATAATTGGAAATGTGGAAACGAGCAACGATAATAATGACCTTCAGATCACACTACAAGTACCTTATCCCTGACTATCCAATTTCAAACCAGTCGCGCTCTCAAAGCTCTTTTTTTCTTACTGTTGCCTGGACCGGTAGCCCGGTAGACCTACCATCTTTATTTTGTTACGCTGGGTTTGCTTTACATATACTGCCTAGTTCGTAGGAGGAAAAGCAGACAGAGCTATCGCAAAATTAAATAAAATACTACAAAAAGTAAAGACGTACAAGGTGCCTTAACAATTGCCTAGCATCTCATCCAGGCAAAAGGTGGTTCTAGGACCAGCACAAGATCAGTTTGCGAGAAGCTATAATCTAAATCACGCACACTATAGGGTTGAAAAGTCGCACTGATTTCAAGGTACCTTACATATTAAAGAAACAAAGTAGGGAATACAACTAAGGGAAAGCACGCACAAAAATGGTGATTGGAGCAAAATCTAAGCCAGTAGGACAAACGATGATAGCAGATTTAGGAATTGGACAAAGAAAATAACGTGAGTTTGGCCTCACACACTGCTGTTTCTGGAGAAGAGCAACTCTTTTGTCGATAGAATAAGTGGTGGGATATTGCTATAACGTCGCCATCTTGGATAGCCTTACAAGACCCCTGCAGCATCATTTAAATGCTAAACTGACCATAGTAGTCGTATAGGAGTCCTCACAGGCTATTTATTACGAACAAGAGACGATAATTATCCTCTCTTGTTACGAATGAACGGCCTTTAAATGGCATGAGACGGCGTGAATTAAAAGAGCAGTACCATCCATCTACTTCGGCCAGTTGCACGATGGCCGTCCGTTTGTAAATAAAATGTCAGAGGGAGGCATGCATTTAAATGTTACGCTGCCAGAAGGTTTATTTCATTTCATTTTATTTCAAAAAAGAAAATTGTGATCATGTCACTAAGTTTCTCGTTTGATTTTGGTCACTCTAGTGAGTTATAGAGTTTATCTGCCTCTTGCGTTTGGATAGCAATTCAATCTGGAACCAAACTTCAATGTCCTAGATCGATATACCGAGATGCTTTACGATCGAGCTTCAGTTAAAATCTGAAGGCAACTATATGTAACGAAAATACGAGACCTTGGTATCGACTAGTGCAACTCAAAAAACCTTCTGCCAACCGACTTTCGTTAGGTTTAAAAGCCTAGCGAATGTTAATGCGCCTTTTGTTTTATTTTGATCAGAATACTTGCAATAAGAAGGCCAAGGCCTATATATAATTAATGTAACGCAAATCCGGAACCCAAATTGAAGACTGCATTTTGTAATTGCGTTCCACGATAGGAGAACGCAACCCTAATCCCGGCCGGAGTGAAATCGAGATTTTCTCTGTAGTGGGTGGACGGACACCAATTTAGCCACCCCGAAGATTTTTGCAATGGCATAACCTCGGCCGGGAACTGGCGTATACTTTGACTCGCTTTCACATCCGGAGGCGTCTGTGTTGCGATAAAGCTTGTTTCGAATGAGGGAAGTTTCAGGCTCGAAAAAGCAACCTTTCGCCCAAGGAGTTATTGTAAATCCTTGATCGAAGTCTTAGAGAAGTATGTACGACTCGTTGGTACATATGTCAACCTGCAGTTCGTCGTTTAGTTGGCAAACCTTCTCGCCTTCGATGAAGAACCACTCGGCATACAACATTCAAATTTATATGTCCTTGAAAGAAACACGCTATTTAAATTTACTTCATACTTAAATCATTTCTCTCGAACAATGCTTTGGCGAGTCACTTTCGAAGTTTTGTGTAATGTCCACGCTGCGCCTTTTAAATTTAGAAATCGCGTTGTCTGCTTATTTCGGAAATCGACGTTTATCAACGAAGCCACGAACTAAAAGACGTTGAGAGGAACATTGCAGGAATATTTTTTCGAGGTTTTTAAAGCTAAAGAGTTCAACAGTAGTTCTTACTTTTCAGTTTAATTCTGTATTTATATGTGAGACTTGTGATGAGTATATACAAGCGGTCATGTAAATAAAGATGTCCCCTGAAAAATAACATGTCACGCAACTTTGCTATTTTAAGATTTATTTTACATCTGACAATGTTCGATTGTTTTAAATCACTTTCTATTTAACTATGAAAATATATCAACTGATAACTACCCAGGGGAAGGGTCGAGAAAGATCAGAAAGCCGAGGAGACTCTTTCTTTCTCTAATTTCGGTGTCGACAAAGGTTGCAGTCGAACGCACTCCACTAATCTGTGATTACTACTAGTTTATATTATGCCGGAGTTCCATCCAGACTGGTCATGTTTCAGACGCTATCAAAGTCAATACCTTGCGTACCTCACTCAACCTACCTGAGAGAGCTGGGATAAAAATCAAGTACTCAAGTAGATGGCCAATCATTGCCAGTAAACGTTCACTTATTATATCGAGCAGTTGCCTAGCTAAGGCGAGTTAAGTCTTCAGAGGCACAAACAGTTTAGCATTCTTCAATAAAGTACCCAAGCATGACCTAACAACGTCATATGAATACTGTTACGTATTCCACCCGGAAACAACAGCAAGATTCACTTCAATCTCTTTCAGAGCTCTTTCCGTAATGAACTGCGACACAAGAAGTGTCTTAGACCAAGAAATTAAGGCAACTATGACTAGAAGGTCTGGCTAAAGAATCCTCTTTCGTCATTTTGTAAATGCATTCGTTTTTAGAAATTTGTGAATATAAAAAGTTAAGGGATTTGGGACCTAACATGAAAGCAAAACATTCCAGACAGGCCTCACATGACTTCCGCTATCTGTGATTAATATTGTATTTTCTTTTTATGGATATTTTGTGTGTTTATGATTATATTCAATGACCTGTCATAGGGCGTGCTCAATTCTATCACGGCAGTCCGGATGCTGATCTATACGTTGTACTAATCGACTGTCAATATTTGAGAGAGACATTGGGGTTAGCCAAAATCGCAATACCGCGAAGAAAAATCGACAAAAACCGCAATACCGCTTTGAAAATCGATAGAATACCGAAACTGCATTTCAAAATGCCAGGTTACTGTTTCCATACGCTGCATCTCGCCATATTGTTCAGAATCACCTTAACCTTTTTAATACTTAAAAGTATTCGTTCGCGTTGTCACTGAATATATTAAGGTAGATATTTGTTTTATTAGCAAACTTCCACGCAAAATAGCACACGAGTATCCTTTTGCATCTTCAAAAATAAGAAAATCATCTTAGACTTACCTCTACCGTTACACCTATTCAACTGTGAAACAATTGCAATCACTGTGTGTGAATTACAAGTTTTTGCGGCCAGCGTATTCAGCGATGTCAGTGACCTAAGTGTTGATCAGGAAACAGTGTCTAACAGGCCTGCTGATGGATTGCTTTGCAGTTCACCCGTTCCTCACGTTGTGACCCAGTAACTACTGGAATTGTTATGACGTTGTAACCAATAAATTAATGCATTGGTGAAGCTGTACCCAATACAAATATTCAACTAGGGGAGGTGTGGAAGAGGGGGATAGGTTTCTGCATTGATTCAATGACGACGCCATATTGGATTTTGTGGATTTCGAATTCGAAGGCATGTATTTCAGGCCAGGTAAGAGGAAAGGATATTCGTCGTTTAAAATTATAGACAGGTCAAACAAGAATCGGAGGACCACTGTCAAACTTCCATCTGCTCTGCCACCGGTGCCCGTACAACCCGTGCAAGAAGAAATCGGGGAAGAAGAGGATGGTAAATACCTTTGTGCAGGGGACGACGCTGAATCTGGAGAGGATGAAGTGTCCACTTCATATCAAACGCGAAGAGAGAGGCTGTCAAAAAATTGGGAGGCCGTACGTTTGACCCTACTGAAGTCCTCCCTTCAATTAGAGGGCCTTGTACCAAAGGAATGTGTGGAGATAGACTGTAGTAAGAGGGTCTGAAAGGGGGTACCTCGATAACACTTAACACTTAATTTTTGGCCTCCGTAACATAAAACAGTTAAATTTTAGGAATTTTAACACTAACAGTAAAAAATACACTGTAACAGTAAATTTCATCCAGAAAGAAACAAAATCGGCTCCAAAATTGTCGGAAAGCAGTCCAAAGATCATTCGAACGTTTCCGATCATTTCCGAAGATTTCCGAAGACTACCAAAGATTTCCGAGGAGAATTCCGAAAATGTTTCGACTAGATACCAAGGACAAACAGTTCATTCATCACTAAAACAAGGAAAAGACGTCAGCAAACGTGACGTAATTGATATATTCACATGTGAAGGAAATATCTTTTACAGAGTAAAGACAGAATTTTTCTAGTGAGAGAAATCTTTGGGATGGGATATTATTTACCATTAAATGCTCAACAAAAATGACAGATGTAATTCCTTCCTTGCTAACTTTACATGTATATGACGTATATGAACCACGACCTTTTCAGCGCCAGTTTCCGTTATGCTCTCGAATATGAAAACTCTTTTCATGCCAAATTTCAATACAAGCTCCGAAAGCCCAAGAAGTTCCATTAGATGTTTCTGCCACGCTGGATTGCTTTGGAAGGTCAAACGTGACCCTGCTTGTGTGCCTTTCGAAAGCAGAATCCTCTCCGCTTCTATGGGAGCTCACTAGAACGTTAAAGGAGAAGGTCACTCCAGAAACCGTATATTTTTTGTACTCACTAATAAATGGACTACACCTAGTTGAGTTACTGACCGTTGTTTGAGCTTCCATAGTGCATCCGATCCCAGTGAAATTCCTCTCCAAAGAAGCAAAAAATTTATCATCGGGCGCCGCCATTTTGGATAGCTCTTAGGAGCCTGGCTGCGTATTCGTGGCGTCAATTTGTCCAAATTGAAATTGGCGCGAAGCTCAAACGCAGCTGGTCAATTTCAAGTGTATAGCTTTTCGGCTGCTCTCATTTCTTTTTCGCGGTGCCGTTGTGCACTGAGAAGGGAGCTTAAGCAACCACGACGGCAACGCGAAGGAAAACGTCACTTTAAAAATGACTTCCAAATATTTCAAACTTGTTCGCGATAGTTTCAACTCGTTCAATCTGTCATTCCGCCCAACTTGTCAGCTCCAAGATGTTTGTTTGTATTCCGAT
>Ga0126336_10001519_pt1 | contig 12224 bp, 2 predicted proteins | sample SidCmetagenome_FD_92530 | JGI IMG/M metagenome (GOLD analysis project Ga0126336, IMG submission 92530) | Coral microbial communities from El Islote,Puerto Morelos, Mexico - Siderastrea C C metagenome | ecosystem: Host-associated > Invertebrates > Cnidaria > Coral | place: El Islote,Puerto... | reverse complement strand
TAACGAACCCCGATATAACGAACCCCGATATAACAAACCCCTATATAACGAACCCCTATATAACGAACCCCGATATAACGAACCCCGATATAACGAACCCCGATATAACGAACCCCGATATAACAAACCCCGATATAACGAACCCCGATATAACGAACCCCGATATAACAAACCCCTATATAACGAAGACCCCAGTCCCACTTGATGATGACTTCCGCTCAGTTTGTCCAAACGTCTTTCAACGTCACCACAGACAGTCCATCTCAGGATTGCACACACACGAACGATCGTATTTACGGACTTATGAAGATCCCAGTGTAACGAACCATGCTCTTTAGCCCAGTATTAGCAAAATGTATGGAAAAGAACCCCAATAGAAGGAACCCCGGTTATAATCCCCGTCAAAAGGAACACTGACATTTTGCCAGTCCTTTGGCAGTTCGTTAAATCGCGAGGTTCCAATGTATTTTATTTCTCTTTCTGGCTGAGGGATTGAGGAAGGAGAAGCCTTTAATGTCCGTGACCCTTTGCTGCCTGTATCCGCTCAGTGAAAACCAGTCCTTTTTCAGGAACAACTCAATACCTGTGGAGGATGCTGGGAAGGGTCCAGGATCTCCACATTCCCAGTTTTGTTGAAACAAAATTGTGCCCACTCCTCCAACCTTTTAGGCAATTAGTATTGCAGTAAGCATGCCCAAAATTATATATTTTTATTAGCATTCTTTATACTTTCAGCTATGAAAGATACCATGGAGAATGTAAAGGTCTCGTTCACAGGTGAAAAGGTGAACGCTTCGGTCCCAACGCAAACGTCCAAGCATACTTCTGAGAGAATGAAAAATGATTCTTTAGTGGCTAAGAAAATAATATTAGACAACACAACCAAGAATGCCACTGCAGAAAGCGAAAAGATTTCTAAAGTTGTTAATTCAACTTCTTCTGTTATGTCAGACGCGCAATCTGTAACATCCTTACCGAAAGATAGCGAACGTTCTTTAAAAACTGGTGATGAAATTGTGGAGTCTGGGGATTACAACAAAGAAGCTGGTAGCGTTTCTTTGGGTGATTCTGGAAATAAAGTAGAAAGAAACCGTGACACAGAAAGGGCGCGGCAAGTAACGCAACATGCTGATAAAAATAGTTTGCAAAGAAAGCAAGCTAATGTCACACAAGCATCATTTCATAACCAATCTGAAGATGACGGTGAAATAAATGGTGGCTCGAAGCCACAAAATGTGGATACCCAAGTGCAGGACACTTCAAGTGATGTGCACTCCAACTCAATTAAACAAATACGTCATACGGCAGTTCACCATGTCAACGTAAACAATTCGCTACCAAGTAAGAATGTTACACAAGAGAGAGCTGTAATATCCGAGGGAACAGATAATGGAAACAACACGGTCAAGAAATCAAGAGAGTTGGAAAATTTAAAAATAAACTTTTTGGGAAAGAAAGAGGGGTCTCATTTGGGACAAAACAACAACAGCGACGTTTCTCAACAGGACGCTTTGAAGCAGCAAAGGCAATCGGTATCGCCTCTGCAAAATGAATCGAATTTTAAAACTAAAGCAAAGGCAGTATTGTCAAAAACAGCTCATTTGTCTACAAGCGTCAAAACAGGGGCTCGTTTATTGGACAAAGTGATTGTGCACCTTGAGAAAACTGATGCCAAAAGAAATACCACAAAGGATAAACATAGAGCCCAAAGGTATAAGGAACAACCCAGTAACAAATCGTTTAACAGCAACGCTACAACCTTATCACTGACTTCAACGAAATCAGAAATCATGGTTGTGGACTTGAATGGGAAAGAAGAGAGAACAAAAGGCAATAAAATTGATACTTTCGTCAGTGTAGCAAATGGGACTAACATTGGTCATCGTAATGTCACCACTGACTCCAGCGAAAATGACAAAAATACAAAAGAAATTATTAACATTTCAAACGGTGATGTAAAAGCGCCTCTGCGAGGCACTGAGGAAAAGACAAGTCGTGGATTTGATAATTCTAAGATTTCCAACGTTGGAAGCACACAAACGCGAAATAATTTTGTGGAAAATTCAAAAAAATATTTGGACAAAGATGAGGTGAAAGGTAAAGTACAAGCGGAGAACATCGACAGAGTCTCGGATAATTTAACGGCTTCTGCAAATGGATCTGTCGATCTCTCAAATAAGAAAACATCAAATGACAACCATAAAATTGCAAAAGAAAAGTCAAACATCACAAAAATTGATGTAAACGTCCCTTTACGACACACTCAGAAAAAGCAAGAGGATAGCTCTGGTAAGACCAAGATTCCACATGCTGAAAAAGACCCAATGAAAAGTAATCTAGCTGGAAACTTAAAGAAATCTTTGGGTAAAGGTAAGGAGACGGATAAAGAACAAGTAGACCAGAGTGACAGATTCTCGAGTAATTTAAGGGATTCTGCAAATATTTCTGTCGATCTTCCGGCAAAGACACCAAATGATAAAAGGGACCTTATAGCAAAACCCAAGCCACGTGAACATGTGGAAACTTTGGATCCTTCTGCTTCCGGCATTACTGGAGCAGAGAAGGCTGAGAATGCACAAAAAGACGTAGAATCTCACACAACTTCTGCTGACAATGCTGAAGACGAGAAGGCTAACCATATACAAAAAGGTAGTGAGCCACAAAATGGTGCCGGAGCCGTTAGACATGGAGATGTGAAGAAAGAAAATTTAGAAAAGGCAAAGATTATTACCAAGGCCACAAAAACAACAGAAATACACGACGAGGAAAATAATAAAGAAAACAGTTCGGGGAATATGGAGGCGTTGAACGTTGACAATAAATTGAAACTTGTTGCAGAAAGCGCTAAGTTCGACGGTTCAGGAAGTGGAAGTGGTGTTTCACCTAAAGAAAATGACCTGACACGTGATCCAGAACGTCACGCAGCAAATGGTCAGGAGGGTGGTGTGACAATAGACACAAAAAATGGGTTGACAAATAAGAAAAAAGGTGACAGAATGTATGACTTTAAAAGCAGCGTGACTTATGACCCTGAAGATGAAAGTAACGTGATAGCTAAGCAAGACGATGGCGCAAAACATAGTCCACAAGGTGAGGTCACACAAAACCCAAAAGGTGTTTTGATATTTGGTCCAGAAAGTGACGTAAGACATGACCCAAAGAGTGTTTTAGACAACTCATCGCAAGTCATAAAGATCACCTTTGAACACTCCACGCGTAATTCTGGATCTCACAAACTAACAAGGGAACCAGTAAAGATCTCATCAAGGACATCGGAAAAGAAACCCGGTCGGGTCGACTTGGATGACACCAAACGCTACAGCTCTGCAACTGCAACTGCTGGAAAACATGGTGAGTTATCTCTTCTGGTTCTTTTGCTTGTGTTTTTGTTGTTGTCGTTGTTTGTTTGTTTGTATTTTGGGAGGAGGGGAGAGTGGGTTATGTTCTTGTACCTTTTCGTAAAAGTGGTGAAGTCCTTGAGAGGACTACAGGCATGATTGATCATTCAAAAGTCTGAAATAAGACACCCTCACCACGCGCCTTCGCTTTATTAATGATTGGATGTCTTAGTGTTTACTTCAGCATGTATCTCTGTACCTTTAAATCTTCTTTGAGTAAGATTGAACAGCCTTTACCCCCGTGTTTTTCCATTTTACTTGCTTCTATTACATTGATATAGGTGAACTGACTTCAAACAGAGAATACATTTCTAAAAATGTGAAAAGAAAACACTGAGACAACGTTGAGACTCTTACTAAATAAAAACGCCACACTTTTTGGCTCGTTATGAGACTTTAGGAAGTACGCTTGAGGGATTAAGTGACGGAAACTGGTATATACTAGTGTACAAGTCCACCGGCTCACCCACATTGACATACGTTAAGTGAAGGTGCGTTTTTAATGATGTTTTGATTCCTCCTTCCGTGTTAGTGCATAATAGGAAATCAGGAAAGCCAATAGGTTCCAAATTTGCTGCCCAGGCGGCCTGGAAAAGGAAAGAAGAAGGGCGGCCACGAAGCTTGAATTCTTCACAGCGCCAGGTAGCGAGAGAAGGTACCTATCGACATGTATAAAACAAAACTATCACATCCACTGCGAGAACAGTTTTATACTATGGATAACAACGGATGATGATGATGATGATGATGATGATGATGATGATGATGATGATGATGATGATGATGATGATGATGATGATGATGAAATGGACAATCATTTACATTTCTCTTAGTACTTTCTTGGTGCTTTCGTGGAGAAAAGTAGAAATCTGTCAAATTGACCTTCAGCACAAGTACCGGTAAATTTCACTCTCATTTCAAACGTCGAACTTTTAATTTTTTTTTCAGAAATTGCATCAGAAGATGACAAAGATGAAAAGAAAATTCATTCGTCAAGGACGGACACAAAGCCGAAAAATTCGACAAATGAGGACATCGAGCCGTCAAAAATTCAACAAGGTAATACTATGATGCACAATGCATGATAATTTGAAATGATTGTACCAATGGCAAGGAAATTGCCAGTCCTTTACATCCAGGGAAATCGAAAAGCAATTTGAAGAAAACCATTTAAGTAACAAGTAGTAAGCGAGAACGAACTCAAATTCAATCTACATGACGCCCAAGTCTGGGAATCGAACCCCATTCTCTTTGATTAGACAAGGTTGAGTTCATCTCTTTCCCTTTTGGAGTCAAACATCCATCACTTGTCCTTAACGGTCTTTGCTTATGAGCGTATAAATATAATAGTAAGACTCAAATGCGACTATTCAGAATAAAGCTACTGAGAAATGCTTGCGCAAGTTGTTGTTGTTTTTGCTATTGTTATTCTTGTTGTTGCTGGTGTTGTTGCTGCTCTTCTTTTTTCGAAAACTAAATTTTTGAAATCTTTTTCCATTTTTTTAACACAACTACCCTTTGGGGGTGTAAGGTTTAAAACAAAGTAATTAACAAGTTTAAGCCATGCATTTTTTTTCGTCATGTCTTGAGCTTTGCTGTGTTTTGCTGTGAGCGTTAATCGTGTGTAAAGTTGGTCTTATGCGAGATTACTTTCCTTATTGGTATCCTCAATGCAGACATTTCCTTTTTCGTCTTCTTGGGGACGATAAGCAACGACAAAGTTGACCTCATGGACGGAAACCGAAATTCAAATGTGTCCACTTTTCGACACGTTTCTCGTTCTCACCATGATTAGCAAAGTTCTTCTTTTGACGGCTGAGGCTTGAGGTGATGAAGTCGTGGCACGCAAAAAAAAAAATTAAGAAAACAATCTACCTCCGGTTCTCAACGTTGTCGTTGCTTAAGGACCCTAATTTCCTTCTTGTGAAGTGGAATGAAGACATCTACAACGGGATAGATCACTCACACTTTTTACTTCACTGATGAATTTTGTATTACTGGTGACTGAAACTAACATCCATGAATCATTTTAACTGACAGTTGAAGTATTGACGTCTCGCACTCCTCCCACTTCACTTCTGACGACGTCCAACGACGATAATACATACAGCATTAAGGAGATTGTGCAAGGTACTGATCAAAGTTCATTACGTTACCATCTGGGGCATCATTAAAATGCTTTCACTCTAATTAAAGGAAGTGTAACTCCGGCTGGGAAAACTCGAGTTTTGCCGTCTTACGAAGATAATGAAAAACAAGTAGAACCAGAGGAATGTTTTTCTCGATAGGTTTCATTTGAATGGCCACACGCCGTATGGTTTCATCCACAGACTCAAAAGTTAATACCATCTCGTTCCGCCACCTGAGTTAAAGCTTACTTGCTTAGATTTTGGTGGAAAAACGTCAAATGAAGGATTATTGTGAACGGTTAATCACGCTTTTTTCCTAAATAGAGGCAAGATCTCCTCAATAGCTTTCACTTGAAAGTCAGAACCACATTTTACAGCATCATTAACAGCACCAAAGAAAAGTACTTCTCAGTAGCTTTCATTGCTTCCACGTAAAGTTTACTCAAAAAACTCATGTGGATGAGCATTGTGAAAGGTTAATCGCGCTTTTTATCTGATTAAACAGATTTTTTTAATTTATGTCCTTCTTGTCCAGGGCCGAGAGGGTCGAGTCTCATTTATGGACACTCAGATGAGAAAAAAATTCACATCTTGGAGAAAAAAGTTGTCAAGCTTGAAAACGAGGTCACTGTGCTGGAGTCAGCTATGGCAGACTTGGCGAAAAGGCTCCTGGTTGTTGAACAGAAATCAGGTCTGAATTAAAGAAGTCATAAAAATGACAAATTCTTTGTAAATTCAATAACATAAACTCTCTGGGAAAAATTCGCCTAAAGGAATTATGGGAAAATAAGACAATTTAGTGCAGATTACACGAAGAACATTATACCACAGGACAATGACTTCTATATGATGTTGTAAGGGTCCTACAGCTTCTCATACAGGTTCCGTCTAATTTCGAAATCTTCCAAAGACGACATTTTTTACGGAGAATGTTTGGAAAAATCGCAAGGTCAGCCAAAGTATCGTGTAGAATCCAAGCAGTTCCCACTTCCGCTCAAGGATAGTTAAGAGAGAAAAATAATCAAACTTCGTGCGATGGTTGGTAACCCGGTGGAACTTGCGTGACGCACGTGTTCCTGCGTCAAGTGTCCAAGCGGCAGGGGGTCGGTCTCATGTTCTTCTCGCTCTGCTATCGCTTAACAGAACGAGGGGTATCACCCTTATTGTAAGTATCATTTAGAACCAAAAACAAACAGAACGAATAGAATTCTCAAATCAAAATCTACGAACTTGATCTTCAGTTGCATTTAGTAGACAAGAAAGGAGGGTTACTTTTGTTATTATTATGGGAGCTACATTAAATGCTTAGATCTTCACCTAGCACCGAGTGACCACGTAGCATAAATTGTGATTAAAATCCAGTAACCACCCAACAATCTTTTCACTTTATACATTGTTTGATGTCGGTTCTCCCGCATGCACACAAAATTAGAAATGTTTTAAAGAATCTTTGTACTGACGATTTGCGCGCACAGAACTTTGCTGCTCATTACGTCATTCGTGCGTCTGTACTTTAATCACCTCTAGACCAATCAAAACGCTCGTTTTACTCTTTCCATTTTATAATTTCGTTATAGTGCACCCATTACCAACGATGCCAACTTTTCTCCGTCCCCAAATTGCAAAGGAAGTCACGCCTGCTAATCAACATCCAGTTCACAGCCAACAACAAACCACTGTGTACATAGGTAAAGATGTGACTGCAACACCAAAAATTCCCGTGCCCCAATACACTTCGGAGAAGATTGTCATACCGATTTCCTCGCTGTTTCCCGGAGCGGTGAGGGGTGTAAACACACATTCTACCTCCGTAAATGCAGTAGAAGATGGTCCAGAAACAAAAGGTGGGTTTTGTGTAAACAGGTATTACTGTTCATAGGAATATGCTGGAGACGGTCAGTTAAAAAGTGGCTACTCAGCTCGGTTCCAGGCTTACTTCTGGTAAATAGAAGAAGGCAAATCTCCAGTAGATTTTCGAGTTGGAGATTTGGTGTCTTATTTCATAAACTGTGGGCCGACCGGTTTGCTCACCGGTTTATTATTCAATCCACTAACAGATGACAGCCGTGCTGAAGATAAGTCTCAAGATGGTACACATGTGGCCTTACCACTGGGAGCTCAATCTGCACCCACCTCTGAAGCCCATGTAGTAGTGAGACCTATAGTGAACATCATTGTCCCTAACAACAGAGCCGATCTGTTATCAACAGGAGGTTAGTCAGCATGAAACTACGGGTGGTTGTTTTGGGGGGGGGGGGGGGCGGTGGGTGGGGACTGTCTGTTTATTCATGTTGTGATTTGGGAAAAATAGAATACACGGGAAGAAATTAAAAATTTCTATAGTTTACATTTCTGTTTATTTCAAGTAAACTAACAACATTTCCAAAAGAACGCAGTTTGGCCTGTATTCCGGGTAAAGCAAAGCCTTTTCAAAGGAACACAGTATGCTTGTTGAAAAAATAATCATCATTGAAAAAGTTTCATCATGGGAGATCAATCTTCTACGTCATGTTCCTCAATTCATCATATCCCGAGCAAAGCAAAACGTTTCTTCGAAAGAATGAAATCCTGCTCATTGCGGGAAAACGGAACATTTCTTTCCTTCTGCTATTGTGAGCGATATTGCATAACATACATCCCCAAAGGGGAGTTTGAAAGATAATTAAAAGAAGATTTAATTAAATAAAATAAAGATTCTATTCGAAAACGAAGTAGGCCCAAAGGAACACAATGGGTTGTCCATTACCAAAATAAACTCGATCTGAAGAATGCTTCCTAAATGATTAGAAGGGATGCCTTTTGTCTCAGGTGCAAAATGTACGTTTAGTTCCCCAAGATATACGTACACCGTAACGTTGAAATTCACCTTCATCTTGTTATTGCAGCCATATGTCTACCACGATGTCAAAATGGCGGACGATGTTTGGACGGAAACACCTGCAAGTGCCCGACCTTTTTCTCAGGGGACTACTGCGAGAGGTTCTCTCTTCGGGACCTACTGGAAAGCCCCCAAATTCGAGGCAGGCCCAACAGAAAGGTTCAAAGAGTAATGGTGTCGGAATCACCGCACCGGCAAGAGCTGGATGGGACTCTCCGCGTGGAGGCAGGATCTCCTGCACTTGAATATAGGGATTTGAACCTAAATCAGGATTTTGCACCGGATAATGCCCTTGTTGCTAAGCAACAACCTGTCGAAATTACGTCACCCAGTAACACTGCAAATACTGAAGGTGTTTCTAGAAGAAGACAGTTGATTCTTGAGATATGAGGAATGTGTTTTTTATTGCAAAGAAAATGCTATTGATTGCATCAATCTAGAATTAAAGTCGCGAGTAGAACAGCTTTTTTCACGTTTTTACATTTTTATTTATACGGTTCGGTTTGGAATAGCCTTTTGTCAGTATGCTTAGAGGAGGTCACCTTGTCCACCATGTTAAAAAGCATCGCCGGAAAGTACTGCTCAACGGCTTTTAACCTCTATGCCACAAAATAAAAAGCGCAGGGAGACACTACTTAAAGGGGCTCTGTCGCCTATATTGAGATTACTTTAAAAAGCCTTAAAATCAAAGGAAACTCAAAAATAATGGTCCAGGTTTGTTTAAATTGCTCTACAAGTTTACTAGACGGCAAGTGGTCTCTAATTTTGGCGATGGCGAATGAAATTTCGCCAGCGCGTGTGTGTATTTCGCCCGCCCCCACAATCGCCACGGCCAAAATTAGGGACTACTTGCAGTCGACCAGTTTTCTGAAACTATAAAAAAATGTCTTTAGGATAGAAATTGATTGCAACTTTAAAACATTGTGCTAATGTTTTCATGTTTCTCCCGTGTTTCTTGGGGAAAAAAATCGACAGATACTGATTCTGGTTTGTTTTCCCTGTGAGAAAATCATTCAATTTCTTTCTCTTGATATTCTAGGAGCATTTCCTTTACGAGAAAAGGTAGTAATTTTGAGTTTCAGCACATTTTTCACCCAAAAATGTGAAAATCTCCTTGACGGTGCCCGTTTAGTAGCTTCCATCTGAATGAATGGTCACAAATTTCTTTCATTAGACTCAAAAGTTTAAATGAAACTACACTGGGATGAAATTTTTCTCTAGGGTTGAAATAAAAAGTTAATTTTCTACAGAGCTATAGGAGGACCTCAGACTGGATAGTATCTAGGTTGAAGGCTTAGAGCACAGGCTACTTAATGAAAGAGCACGAGTAGATGTTAACGAGATTAACTTGTATATACCTATGATCAGAAGCGATATAACTTATATTCAGTATATGTGGCCCAGAGAATTTTGGTATAACGGTTGTATTGGGTAAATATTTTTGTAATCAATCAGTTTTAAACGATTTTAATAAAGCATTTTGTTCATAACCGCCTACTTTCTCATTAAGTAACTTTTCAGCCCTTTTGCGGTCAAAGAAAGTCCTCTTGGAACTTTCCACAGCGATACAATGTATATTATTCGATTCCTCACCATTTGTCAGTGGAGACGAGATGGTCTTGTCGTAAACCCTTTGAGCCCCAGATGTGACAAGCTTCTAATTTCTCCTTACAACATCACTACTTGATGACACATTCAAGTCTTGAGAATAAAGGAATGATTGCCAAAGAAAAAAATGTTGATACTTAATTAAATTCTCTCAACTAGTACCATAAGAAATATATGGAGAACACTAAGGAGAATATTAACGTTGACATTGGGGCTTTAAGGGTTAATTAGCGACTCCAACATTATACCTCAAGAGACCAATGCTTGAAAACCTGGGCCCATATTCACAAACCTTTCCTAAGTACTATGGATCTTATGTATTTATCGTAACAACAGGCTATTGGTTTCCAATAATAATATAAGCACATTTTACCATAGAAAGGCTTACTGAATCCGGCCCTACCTGGTGTCTGCCTTAATAAAATAGAGGCTTTCTTGCGCTAAAGAGTCTCATAAAAACACGAAGTTTCGGAGCCCCTGTGTCCCATTAGTCGTGCGATTTTAACAACCTTTTCCATTCACCGGACCGTATCTTTTGCATGTTTTGTTTTTCGAACAATTGGAAGAAAAACTAAATTATTCTGTTGTCCTTATTTATCCAACAATCAGTTTAAAGAAGCGATATTTTAGTTTATTTCGTCCTAATCATCGCTGATCGAATTTTGAAGTCCACGAATTTGGTGTTTTGGTTAACTATATCGTTAACTATCTCGCTTTGGTCGTCGATGTAATTTGTTTACTGATTAATGCTTAACAGTAAAAACCCAACAAAATTTTGCGTGTCAGTGGTACGTTTGGCAGTAAACGGAAGTCTGACAAATTTCATGATCAGGATTAATGTGAGGCAGCATGCAATTTTAGGAAGGCATTAATCTTAAAATAGAAAAACATTCTACTCCGACCAGTTCACATTTGTCAAGCAAAAAACCTGCAATTTGTAGTTTTCGGTTTTATCGTGTAGCTGTGAAGAAGATTTACCCGTTTTGATTTATTTGCATGAAAAATATATTTTAAATTTTTTTCGTTTTTAGTCTGTGTGAGTGAGGGGGATTTTCATTGAAAATTGCATTCATTTCAAGATATTCACAGTACCTTCTTCTCTTTTTTAACGTAAGCGGTGAAAAGCACCGGAAAACTAGCATTGTTACTGAAAAGAAAGACCTAATCGCTGTTTTATACCAAAAACGTCACTCTCTTCATCAAAAAACGCTTTGAAGTAGCATTTCAGCTGTACTCGATTGTCTTTGGAAAATCTCTCTACCACATTCATTCTCCCGAAAATCACTTGCCCATCTGCATTCAACCAGCGGGGAAGGTCGCTTGAAATTTTCCGTAGAACTTTCTTGAAACTTAGGCCAAAGTAATTATTTGTACCTTGTTTTAATAGAGCGTATTGATTTTCATCAGCTACAAAACCAGCAAGCCGGTAAGGACAGCTTGAGACAAATGTCAATATTTACGACTTAATTAATCGGTTAATGTAAACAGCATTTTATGTCTAATGTGTTTTATAAACTCCTCCTGTTTGGAATTTTTGTTTTTTGGTGGGGTTTGATAAGGTTTTTATTTCTTGAGCTTTACTTCTTAAGACATGAATTTCATAAAGCGTGCATCGTGGAAAATATTCCAAACTTTACTATATTCATTTTATCCACGCAATGGCCAAAAACGCAAAATGGTTTCCTGGAAAAGACAAAGGGTCAGAATTAATTCTCTGAACTGTTATAATTTTTTAATTCAGTAGCACTGTCCGCACAAAGTTCTCTTTTGCCAGTTTATGGCAGGCTTAATGTCTAATGCTCCGTCCATAAACTTGAAAACAGAACAAAATCAAGGAATTTGGCTAAAGTATTCACTTATGAAACGAAGAACTCTCATGGTTAAAAAAATTCAGAGACGGTAGAAATTCAACGTTTGTACAGATATAATTAAAGACGCAAAAAGAAGTTTGGGAAAATGAAAAACTGTGTGCACGGCTGTTTCAAATTCTTCCAAACTTCTTCTAGCATTTCTATAAATTCTACAGCGCCTAACCTAATGCCGGTTAGGGCGCTGGACTTGTAATCCGGAGGCCCCGGGTTCAAGTCGCGCTCTGACAACTAGCTGGATTTGTTTTCGGTAGTCCCGAACTCATCTCTTCCACGCATTGTAAATAGCCAACTGGTCTGCCTCCTGCCAGTTGGGATTCTTAAAAATGTTATGTTTGATTTG
>Ga0126336_10001518_pt1 | contig 12227 bp, 7 predicted proteins | sample SidCmetagenome_FD_92530 | JGI IMG/M metagenome (GOLD analysis project Ga0126336, IMG submission 92530) | Coral microbial communities from El Islote,Puerto Morelos, Mexico - Siderastrea C C metagenome | ecosystem: Host-associated > Invertebrates > Cnidaria > Coral | place: El Islote,Puerto... | reverse complement strand
TTAGTAAAATATTAAGTTCATTTCAAGTCAATAAAAGTCAGTCCAAAGTCCAGTCCAGAGTCCAGTCCAAAGTCCAGTCCAGAGTCCAGTCCAGAGTCCAGTCCAGCTTTTCTATCTGGCCGTGAAATGTGGGACGATTCCGTACAAATTGTATCATGTGTTTTATGTTTCCTCTTGTCTTTTGTATCACCAGCTGAGGGCATTTAAATAATTAAAAAAACGAGTTCATAGGGATTGTTTTGATAGACTATTCTCATTATTTTCTCACTCCTCCTTTCTTACAATCTTACGAGAAAGATTGTTGCTTTCAGATCAGCCAGGACACGCTGATAAGCAAGCCTTGTAGAGGCGGATGGATTAAGTTTTTCCCCAAGTTAAACAGAAAAACTTTCAGATTAGCCGACCATGCCTTCAAGCAAGCGCGAATTGATCAACGTTGGGCATGCATGATCTCATGGAATCTCTGCGGCAGTTAACGGATAGAATTCAAATTTTCTCTTCAAAGAGCGACCAAAACTGTAAATTACATTGTAGTTTGAAAGAAAAAGGAAAGTGATATGCATTTTTAGAATACATTATCGAAAAGCCAAGGTTAGACGAGGATTAAAGCGTTTTATTATTATTGTTTTATTGTATTACGTTGAAGGCGTTGGAAGAAAATATAAGCAATGCAGTACAAAAGGTTGCAGACTTTTCTGCAAAGGCGTTTGGCGGTTAAATAATCTTAGCAGCTAGTTGACAAATGAACTACAACTGCCTTCTTGCCAGAAGGTATGGCCGTGAAAAGTGGGTAAGAAAAGATGGCGATGGACTTATCACTGAAAAAAAATAAAAAAAATTAATAAACCTTGTCAGTGACTTACTAATATTTGTTTTGTTTGTTTGTTTGTTTGTTTGTTTGTTTTTGCCTGGTGATCAATAAAACAAACTTAGGAACATGAAAGGCTGATAGCAGATCTCAAAGCAAACGATATAAAGACAAGTATCACCAGCAAAGGTACCAAAAAAGACTTATCTTATCTCAAGTAAACATTGGCACAGCAAAGCTTCACGATTTGTTAGATAATTCAGAATTTACCTGCTGTTGTTGACTGTGTTGCGCCTGGTGTTGTTGTTGTTGTCACTGGAGAAACAAATTCAATTTGATATTTTTTGTTCAAAAATAAATTGTATTACACTAACATCAAGTAATGTAATTTTTCTTGTGCAAAAAAGGAAAACAAAACAACAAGACTGACATGACAAAGAAAAAAATATTCGTCTAGTTGTGTCTGATCTAGGCAGGGGCTGTAGTACGTAGCTTATATTAAATCATCTCTGAATCATCTAGCCTACGAGAGCTTCCGATTTTTTTTCTGCCTTTGTTTTTCCCTCCTAGGAAATATTTCACGAGCAAAGGAAGAAAGAAAAATTACTACTCACAAGCGGTGCCATACACCTCCACTCTAAGACAGTTCCAATGAAATTGGTTAGTTGGATGAAAGCGAATGTATCTTGCAAATACTGGCACTGGTAAACTGGTTTGGTCCACATTGCTATTGTTTCTATTCCTGTGAAAATGCTTGGAAAAAAAAACAAACAAACAGTCATCGTTCACTCACTTTTAAATACACATCAGCAGCCTTTAAAAAAAGGTAAGCTTTTTTTTTCTGAAATGATGGCTAGTTTTCGCCAGCATGGATTTTATCATTTTTTTCATAATGGGTCTGATGGGTCTCGACTGGTAAAATTCAAGGCTCGCGTAGGCGCGTAGACCTTTCTTAAAAAAACAATCGAACCCGAGACTTCAGTTTTCTGTCAAATACGGTCCCGCCACTTCCTAATGGAAAATTTGACGCTTGACCACTGTGAGTGTTATAAGCTTAGGTTTTTTTTTTCTTTTCTTCCTTTTTACTTGTTTGGTTTTTGCTTATTTTTTGTGGACCGGCCGAAACTATTTGACGTGCTTAAATAAGTTATGATTTCAACAAGTCTGGGTTTGATTTGATAATATACCTATACTGGCATGAGGGCAAGTGTGACAACAAAAGCAAACTATAAAGTTTGACTCAATTTAGTTTCTGGAGGGTCAATCATGCTGAATATGAAATGTTTTCTTTTTTTGGCTAAAGTAGCCTCTTTATTCGCTAGTAATACATCCTTGGTTACATTGGCGTGATCCTTTGATGAACACACACACACACACACACAAAACATTCGTTGGCCATGGAGACGTCCCTGTTCGCCTGACGCATTTTGCAGAGTGATTATTAGCTATTATTGTATTGCTCCTGCGGGTGTTTGGTGGAATAATGTTGTTTGTTTGCTTTTTTGTTTATTTGTTTTTGCCTGTTTGTTTGCTGGTTTGTTTGTTTGTTTTTCGTAGGTACTCGCCCAGCCTTCCGTTTCTTTCTTGGCTAGACAACCAACATCAAATACCCAAAAGTAAAATGTAAGCATTTGCAGCAGTCTTACGTCAATCCGTGTCGAAAATTACAAAGAATTCGGTGATGTGATTATCTCTTCGACGATTTTACTTGAAATTCGCCAATTAGCAATTCTTGAATCTTGATGAAAACTATTGGGACATAAACATTAACCTTCAAATCCCCATACACTTGGTTTATATAGCATTTATTTCACTACCGAAATTCGAATCTCACTTTTGGGGTGGAATTGGTGTCTAAATAGGTAGTCCACACGTTTCCGTCAAATGAGTAGGACAGCTTGAAGTCTGTAACCACGGAATTGCGGCCACGTCCCCTGTGTCCCTGGGTGGCCACACCACATACTTCAATTGTTCTCCCGAGATCAACTTGAAGCCAGTCCTGATTATAACAACAGGATGATGCACACCAGCCTTTCCCTCTGGTACCGTTTAGTCGGCCGTAATAGGGAAGGTAGTACGAATAATAGCTCCTGTAGTACGAAGAGGCGCTGATCTGATTATCAGGAATGATACCGGGATCAGCGACACCAGCAGGGTTATTGAAACAAGCATCGGCCATTCCTATATGAGAAAAGTTATTCATTTGAGATTTAAGACTTTGTAGGGAGGATTTTTTGTTTGGATTGTTATGATAATAATGATAATTAAATCAGCACGTCATCATTTAGCCATAAAGGGTGAAACTTGATCCGCTAATGAAACCGCCCTCCCATCTTGGACATCCAGCTCCCCTCCTTCTCCTATCCTTCCCCTGTTCTCCTTTTCATTTGACAAATACACAGAATCACTGATAACACAAGAAAGGTTTTGGTCCGATTGCCCATTGTCTAAATCTTGCAACGAAAAGAAATTAGAAATTTTTGATTTTGCGAGCAGCCCGTACACAGAGGTATCTTTTTCATAATTAGACGTTTGTTTAATTTCCGACACCCGAAAACTTTGGCTAGATGTGGTTTAACAAGGCAATCAGGAGTAAAACCAAAACCAATCCTGGATATCTATCCAATCAAGTTAAGCCTTCTATCGCCCTCTGATACCTCTGATGTCAATTGGGATTAGTAGCCAATCAAAACGGCGACGGATTAACGTAAGATGTCAGTCCGGGCGATGGATCAAATTGTGAAATTTGAATCGAGCTGTTATTAAAACGGTAAAATATCGGGTTTCAGTCACCGGTCTGACTCATTCTTGTGTGATCAGCTGCCCGTATGAGTAAAACGAGGATAACGGTCTCATGTTATCAGAAACAAAGATTTGTATGAAACCGATCTGAATTCGTACCAGTATGTGTTCGCCTCAGTTACAATATAAACGGTACGCTAATGCGTACAAATGTGGCTTCAAATTACGTCAAAACGAGAAGAAAATGAGATGGTCTTACCTCTAACTCTGAAATGGGGGCGTTAACTGTAAAATCTCTAACAACAGTCGAAAATTAACGTTATTACGCAATTCAATTATTCAGCCCAGGCATGTGATGTGTTTTGCATATATTACTGAGTCTATTCCACGTGTGTGCATATATTATGGCACCTTGGTCGAAATATAAAGTTTATATGGGAATGTAACAAATCCGCTTCACATGACAGAAATATTAAATAATTCAGAATAAAATATGATTATCCATATTTCTGCGTTGTTTCCGTCGCTGTTTATACCTTCCTGAACTGGTTTGAACCGAAGCTTAATATTTTAAAAGTGTTAAACAACCAAAAAATGAACACGAGAAAATCCACCATGCATGACAAATGTGGCAAACTCCTCTCCCAATATATATATATATATTATATATATTTTTCAGTTTGTGAGAGGGCGGAATTCTCGACATCCTGCAATCTGATTGGTTCCGGAAGCGGGCGAATTTTCCGAACTTGCCCGGTCGCGATACGATTCCGCCCGCTCCGAAATCCATGGAAATCTTGAAGTGAAGACATCTTACTCCAGCGCAACGAAACGTTGGATTTTTCCTCTTAAAATTGAACTTTTCTCTCAATAACCGTTGTAAAGTGGAAGGAAAAATCGGCAGTGGAATAAAAGGCCTGGTTATTCGCTGAAAAGGCGAGTAATCCTGTGTTTCTGCTGACAATACTTTGCTGACTTGCTTTTATCGAGTTGTGGCTTTCTTAGTTATTGACAGGCCAACTGATTTAACACGGCTTAACTGCAAATTGGTCTTTTGACCTCCGTTACTCGGTCACAATTTCGTTATTTTCCTTGGAGATCTCTTTCCTTACTGTTGTCCCAATTATAATTAGCTTCATTTTAGACAATATGATTATTAACGATTTTTAGCTAAAATAGTGAAACAAAAACCTCGCAACGTTGTGTCTTGCAACTGCCCCATGTCAACAAGTTTTTCCAGCGTAGTTTTCTTAAAATATCCATTTGCAAAAATATTGACAATGAACGAATAACTGAAAATGTTTAAAATACTAAGATATGCCGGCAGAGTCTATACAGTGTGAGTACTTTTCATTAAAAGTCTTACTTGTTTTTGAGACCTTTTATCAAAACCAAATTTAAACGTGTGCGTTCATTTTGAACAAGACAAAGCTTACGAACGCGAGTTTTTATACGAAATTAGATCATTAATTAGTTCAATCCAGTATTTCCTTATTCTTGCTATGATCTATAGGGGTTTGTTCTTAACGCTTATTGTTTATGACACATTTTAAGTTCCGTTTTATCGTCAGTCAATTCATTATCCCTACGGTTTGCCAGCGGCTCTTTCTCATAAGCTTAATAATTTTAACTTTGGTCGTGGGAGGTAACGCACGTATAAGGAGTTTACAAACAATTCTCAATCCAATTCGCCTCGTTCCACCTTCCAAAAAGCAAATTAAAAAATAATAACAAAATGTTATTCACCAACCTAGGTCAGTCTATGTAGGGAAAAACTGTGCCCTGGGTCTTGAGTACGCTTACCCAAGCCCTCGGGCACAGTTTTTCCCTATATGGACCTCCCGGCTGGAAAATAAAATATGTATATAGATACTCACGTGACCAACGAGCGCAGACAATGTGTGGCTCGAAGAGAAGCACATAAACAGCCTACTTAAGAGCGACTTTCAGCAAAAATCAAGCAAAATCTCGATTTTGTGGCAGAAAATGAAAAATCGATTTCTTTCATATTTTGCACATAACTAAGTATTGGTAAAGCTAAAAACCTGATAAAGTTCATTTTCGCCAGAAGCGCTTTAATTTCGAAAAAACGAGGAAATCGATTCTCGGGTTCGGGAGATCAAAATCACAGGAAATTAATCTTGAAAATCAGTACTTTAAACTTGCATCACGCTGGTAAACTAAAGCGCAGAGCAAAACGTAAACACTTTACATCAACAGAACAAGTCTTCAGTTTTCATTAAGTAGACATTTATGAGGTAGTAGTAACGAAATTTACTGAGCACGAACAATTCCAAACTAAAAGGCAGGTTTTGATGATAACGTAGACACTGACTTGGAAACTAACTTATGTGAAATAATTTAACATGTGCCGAAACTCCAAATGGTCTCAATCCTCGTTCAATAGACAGCAGAAACATTGTACTAAGCCTTTCTTAAAACTGGCTTGGGTTATCCATGTTTGGGACAACTTCGAACTCAAAAATTTGCTTCTTTAACCAAATGGGCTCCACCTGCTTCATTCTTGTTGATTTCCAACTGTAAAATTCTTTTGTATTCCAAAAGTAGGAAGAAAAAGCTCGAAACGAGGAGGGAGGCCATAACACTGAGATGACTTTTTTAGCAATATTAACTACCTTTAAAAATGAGCTAAACTATTCTGAATCGATCGCCAATAACTAGGTTCCATAAAAAAATCGTACTGTGCAGAGAATAAGCAATGAATGAAGTTGAACTTTTCCCTCCAATACAGTTAACCCTATTCTGTCTGGGCTTTTTTTGAGTTTCTGAGCCTGGGAAAGTATTAAAGATATTGCAATGAAACTTGGCACGTTTGTAGCACATCATTAGCTTAACAGATTGGGCTTATGACGTGTCAATTTTGACATGTCATGACGTCACAATAACGTCACAAACCCGCCATTTTGAATTTGAGGCCGCCATCTTGAATCCCAAACCTGCAGTCATACAGCTGACAATTACGTCACCAAAAATGTATGATTTTGTTCTAAGAAACATTCTTAGTCAAGACAAGCACAAAAAAATTATCTTCTTCTTACAAACGAAGGGGGAAAACCTGAAAAAAGACTGAAAAAAGACAGAAAATAGTCAAAATACACTTCTGAGTAGACGGTTGCTATGGAAACGTCAATTATCATAGATACGTCATTGACACAGGAAACTTTTCCCTGATAAATTTTAGGAAAAGTCACGAAAATTTGGTGATTATTCGTCTAGCCGTTTAAAAGTTATAACTCAGGCCGGGTTTGAAAAACCGATGACAAATAAGCGTCAAAAGGTAGTACTGTCAACAATTATAATAAATATAGATTGCTGTGATCAGGATTAATCCACTTGTTATCAATTAATGTGGTACTATAATATAACTATGCTTTATGAATTATTAAGAGAAGAACATATTATTATTTACATTTTTTGTTACTATCGATTTCAGTGTTACGCGACGTTTATTTTCAAAACACCTCTGAGCACTTTGCAATACGCTTCCGTCAATCATGCCTTAGATGGAAAGTGTTTGATTTTACCGCGCAATTGCAATTCAAGTTCTAGTTTGACCTGAAAATAGCACACATGACATCTTATTCATCAGGAGTATAATCTGGCAATATTCCGAAGTGTACGAAAGAAAATCTTGGAACATCAACGGCTCTAAAGCCTGTTACTAGTAAATATATGGCTAGCCAGTGCAACTTTACGGGATAATTAAACGCCATCTTTATGCCTTCGAGCTCAACCTAGGACTCATTCTCGACTCCAGAACACTTCTCATCTGCATACCTGAGGGAGCGAAGTGCTCTAGAAAACTCCAAGTGAGCGTAGCTAAAATCTGGCTATTTGGCTTTCACAGCACATGTACGTTCATCGCGCGCATGTACGTTCATCGTTTGTGCGTCGTACGTTCATATTTTTGCGCGTAACAGATTGTCCAATCAGAAGCATTTTCATTGTTCTAACTGAAAACCAATCAGAGCTGGATCCGTCCCAGGATTTCCCAGAGCTCTTCTCTCCCTCCGTCATGCGAAAAAGAGAAGAGCTCTGGTTCGAAAATGCCTAGGACTTGAATGTCGATTGCGCTGTAAAGTGTAACACTAGTATGATTGATGGAAGCGTATTGCAAAGTGCTAAGAGGTGTTTTGAAAAGAAAAGTCGCGCATCACTGAAATCGATGGTAATGTAGACATATGATCTCAACAACTTATTTCGGGGCAGTTTGGTTTCGCTTTCGAATACACGAGAAAACGTCACATCCATGTAAATAATGCGAGAAATGCAGATGTCGTATTTGCTTTTTTTTTTAATCTTAATAGAAAATAAATTTCAAAGAAACGTTCGACTTGGCGCCACCTGGATGAAGGTTTCAATACTTTTATGTTGGTGAGGTGAAATCTTGGTATAGTTGTACTGCCCACTCGACCGGATCCAGTTTCTGAACCAACTTAGAGTATGTCTTCTTACTTTGGATAAGGTGCTAGCCCACCACAAGACTAGCTCCAGCATTTTTTCGCTGGTACACCTGGTAAGGGAGGTGGAGAGAAAATGTGGGTCGAACTCTTATCCCCACTCCCACTCACCTCCATTCAACCCGTGTCACTAATCTGGTGAAAAAAAAAGACGTGTCCCGTAGCTAAGACATCAAGGAAGTTGCTCTATTTCTTACCAGGAGGAGAAGCCGTCAAAGGCAGGTAAGACGAGGCTGGCGTTGGACTTATCACTGTAAAAACATTGAACGAAAAACGGAAACACAACAAACAAACAAAAATAAGCAATACAAAAGATTGTGCGCTTAGTATACAGGAAAATGATACAACACTTTCAGTTATGTTTTTTTTTTATGGAAATTAGCCACTGCGAAACAAAGCACTTACCACCTTACTTGTGGAGCTGCCTTCAAATAACTTCATAATTTGTGCCGAACAAGATTTTAAGTAGGCTATCACTAGATGAGACTGCACCTTCTCTCTATTCCTATATCCCCAAATGAAGGCAGCCAAATTTCGTTAGTTGGTTTTTGCCTCAGATAATTGCATAATAATTTTCATAAATGTTGCTTTGGTTAACAGGCCACTCCGAATTTTTTTTCTAACTCTTCCCTTGTTATTCTTCGTAAATAACATGGAGTTTCGTTTAAGCCCAAATGAGAAACAGATCATAATGCCTTACTGAAAGTCAAGTGTTTTGTCTACCGTAACGTCCACTTATCTTACAGCGCCATATATTGAATATGTTGAAAAAAAAAAGTGGTGAGGAGAAAGACAACTTTTACTTTCATCGAACAAACGTCTACTTCATGCGACATTAAAATAACGCATTTTTAAGAATACTTCTGGCATTTTCTTCTAACATTTAATTAAAAAAAATTTTTGACAGCCATAATAATAACAGAGACGACAAATACCTGGTGTAACAATCCAAATTGACGAATATTTGGCTGTTGAAGCAAAGAGCCGGGATATGAGTATTTTTTGTTGTTTCCATTTTATATTTTTGTGTTTAATCGTGGTTAAGTAGCAACTCTTGTGAATCGTTTTTAGGCTGAAAGGGCACTATAGGGTATCAATTCCAAGCATTTTTCGTCATTCTTATAGCATGAGAATCTTCCCAGTGCACCCGGGTCTTGTCACTTGAATGCTCCAAACCTTAGGCCTTAACATTGGTACTTAACGAAAAAAACTACGTTAATTAAATGTCGACTTTCATTTTTTTCAGGATGTTTCAGGGTCTTTGTTGAGGAAATTTGTCTCAGCATCACCACCAAGGTTTATTAAAAAAAAAAAAAAAGATCATAAACATCACGCTTCATTTTTTTCCCATAATTAATTAAAGGAACCAGACTTTGGAATTACCACACCAAAATAAAATGACCTCGTCTGTATCAGTACGGTGTGTACTTCAGTTGGCTTCAAGGATATTTTTTAGACACGGGAGTTATTTTAATTTCTTGATTCACAAATTTCCCTTCAGATTATACTGTGATAAAAAACTTAAAAATTAATTTTTCATTAATCGTGGTTACCACAGCAGCAGCAAAATTGAAAAAAAAAATGACATGTCATACCAGATTTGAAAATTCCCAAAGTGGCTTTTGCTAACATACTAAAAACAAGGCCCCTGCAGGCAAACTCTCGTCCTCTCGGACTGAATTGGGTTAATTGACGTGACGTAACAGGGGTCAGGGGTTCTTATTGTTAACCGACAGCCTGTAAATAATAGCAACAAAGTGTCAACCTGGACTGTGACCTTACTTGAGCAGATGACCGATGCATCTTCATCATGCCCACAATTGTGATTACCCCAACCATTGTGCCGACAACGCTCCAGGGACATTTCATTTCCCAAGCATCGTACGTTGTCCAGCCATATGACGCCACTTCCACGACCAAAGTAAGCCCTTCTTGGAGCACTAGCGGCCCCAGGATAGCCAAGCACACGACACACGACTCGCGCGTCGTTGATGTCCCAGTCATCATCGCAAACCGTCCCCCATCTGCCACGGTGAAATATCTCTACCCTTCCCTCTCCTTTCCAGCTTCCTCCAACCAGTCTTAAGCCTAAGTAGGGATAAGTAATGTCTTCAGTAAAGCCAATTGTAGAAGTAAGTGCACAACATTGCAGAATATTGTTCAATATCATTTATTATAACTGTTAAATAAACTAAGCACCTCTTTCCACAAACGAACCAGAATTGTTTTCTTACCAGCAGGCGAGGCCGTGGAAAGAATGTAAGACGAAGCTGGCGTTGGAATTATCACTGAAAAACAAACAAACAAACAAACAAAAACAAAAACGAAAAAAAACCTCTTTAAGTGACCCAAGTTTGTACTCTTTAAACAAGCCTTTGTATTTACAGGGATATGCTAAACATTCATTTTTTTAATGTTTGCTTAATGAAGTTAAACAGGACAAAGCAAACTTGTCAAATATATGATTTTTATGTCAATATGTTTAAAAATTATTATACTTCCTGTCAAGTGATTTTTTTTTCTTTTGTCAACTTCAATCTTTTCTCCTTTGATTTAAAATTTATACACGTTTTTCTTGTCTCTCTAGAATTCCGAACGTACTGATCCCAGGTTCGTTAGACTTGCGTCGCCTGGCGGCTAGTTGGTTGGGGTTTGTACACGCATTCCCTTCTCTGCTTGATCACACCCGAGTGTTTTTTTAATAAGCACTAGCACATGACTTCTCGTATCTGAACCAACATCCCTTTATGCAATTCGATAAGGGTAGTGGATTTATTAGCTTATGACGTTGCACCGATTGAAAGTCGCCAATGGTCGTTTTAAAGTCATTTTCGTGTTCCTGGAGGCTTTTTTCTGAAAGTTTTTTTTAATCTTAGACTAGAAGGCTGCTATCTCTTTGTATCTATTTCACTTTTGAATAACTGATTTTAATAATTATACCACCAGGGAATTGGGTGTCTGAATTGTTATGCGCAGACTAACCCTAACAGACTAGCTGCCAGGAGACACCTATCTGACGACCATAGGCATACAATTTGGGAGTAGAATAAGGTGAAGTGTGATGATACTGATGATACTTACTTTGAATTCCACGCAATCTGAAAACACTTATTTGTGACGGACAATTGGGTATTTTTCGAGGTATTTATCTCCTCCCCAATCCTAGTAGAGCTATTGTGGTCGCTCAGTGGCTTACAAATTGTATGAAGGGCTTCTTGTTGCATCTTGACTTCTATAATACCAACTGCGAGAAGTCAAGATTTGTAAAAGTTTTCTTCAAATAATCGAAGAGGTAAATCAACTGAGAACTTCTCCACTTTTCTTACTGTTCGTCTATTATAGGTTTCAAATTAAATTAATGTCTTTTTGGGTCCAAATGTGAAGTACTTCTGCCTTGTTTTAAGACTGATATTCAATGCACTTTAACATTTAATAAATTAAGAAAGCCATAGACTTTACAAACTGGAGAAATGAGAGTAAAGCGACTCATTCTTACCAGGGAAGGAGAGAGAACTAGAAGCTGACACAGCTGGCGTCATTACTTCAAAGAAAAAAAAAGAGACGTTACTTAATTAGGTTAATCAACGCGCTAGGTTTTATTATTTTTATTTTTTTCAATCTCTTCTACATGCGAAATGAAAATAGTACAATAGGAGATTGTTTAGTGTTGTCGTCCAATATGTAGCAACAACATTAACACCTACAACAAGATTTGACAGCCATAACAACAACAAAAACCAAACAACTACCTGGTGTAACAATCACAATTGAGGAATAGTTTACGAAAAGATATGAACATTTTTTTAACCAGAGTCATGAAACAACCAGAATTCGTACTGTAGAAAATAAATTCCAAGCACCGTTCAGTCTTCGTTTTTAAGAGCAAGAGAGCATTGTTGGGATAAAGCCTGACGCTTTTACACAGAAACCTAACGAGAAAAACTTCCAAAAAACTTCAAATGTCACTCTGGCCTTTTTCAGGTATAGTTTTATGGCCTTTCTGTTTTCATGTGTACTCTGTTTTCTTGGGGCAAATATAAATAACAAGACAATTGTGGCATTGACTTTGACCTTACTTGAGCAGATGACTGACGCATCTTCACCGTGCCCACAATTGTGATTACCCCATCCATTGTGCCGACAACGCTCCAGGGACATTTCATTTCCCAAGCATCGTACGTTGTCCAGCCATATGA
>Ga0126336_10001517_pt1 | contig 12231 bp, 8 predicted proteins | sample SidCmetagenome_FD_92530 | JGI IMG/M metagenome (GOLD analysis project Ga0126336, IMG submission 92530) | Coral microbial communities from El Islote,Puerto Morelos, Mexico - Siderastrea C C metagenome | ecosystem: Host-associated > Invertebrates > Cnidaria > Coral | place: El Islote,Puerto... | reverse complement strand
TTTAAAGGTCAGCTTTTTTGACTCAATAAATTCTTAGATTCTAGCAAATGATCAATAATCATTTAAAAGGACCTGGTCGAGAACCAGATCATTATTTTCTTATATCTTTATTTTTTGTAAGTGATCAATAATCATTTTAACGAACCTGACGATCAGATCCTTATAAATGATTGCATGATTAGACCCAGGAGCAGATAATTGGAAAAAAGGACCAAAAACAATCAGGAATAAGATTGGGATCTGTCAGTCTTCACACCCAAAAATGAAAAATGAGTAGGCGCAGAGAATCGACAATGTCAAATCACCTAGAAACTATACTTTTATTCATTAAAATAAAAATAGTAACAAAAGGTATTTACATGTTTCGCAGCAGTGCAAATCGTTATATTTTTACAGAGGTATAATTTTCTACCTTTCCCCCTTAATTTATTTCCTGTAAGCACAGGCTATAATTATAAATGAATATTAATTAACGATATACAACTTATAATGAAATTAATTAATTATATATTATATATATATTTTTTTCAGCTTTTCACCTTTTTCTCTACACTTAAAAAAGGCAATATTTTTCCGCTTTCTCTGTTCAGCCTCTTGATTGACAGCTGTGAAAAATGGCGCGAAACTGCGACTAGAATCGTCGCATTCAGTCGGCTTGGATGTTTTACCCAGGTTGTCGATTGGTGACCTTCTAGTAGCCTTCATTTGAAAATGTTTGGTGCCTTGTTTAATTATGGCCGGGTTGATCACGGTTAAAGTGGAAGACTTTAAGCCTCAATGCGTTTTCTGTCATCCTTATCTTGCATCGTAGCTACAAAATGACACGAGAGTCGCCGAAAGGCCCTTTTGATTTTTTTTTCTCTAAACTAAAATAATCGATTTCGTTATCACTGAAAATGTTAATATGTTTTAGCAACAACAACTATACGGATACAGTAGAATTGTTTTCAAAGCCAAATTCAGAAAATCCACTTCCACCCACCAGGAGTCAGCAAACTTCACAGCTGAAAACCATGTTGGGTCTTAGCTTGCATACAAAGCTAAACTTCAAATTTGCAATTCCCCGCACGATAAATTCCGACAGATTTATAAACCTCGCTACACTTGGAGGGCCCTCGGCCATCCTCGCTTCACGAGGAACTATTCTTATTTCCGTCCTCTTCCGTCATTTAAACGACTTGAGTTTTCTTTCCAGAGGCGGTAAATGATCACTGAAACAAAGAAAAATTAAAAGAATCACAGCCCAAGAGCCGACTTTCATTGATTTCATTGACGTTTGCTGATGTTGTTAATCATTAAAGTTTTTAATATATTTTACCTCTAAATCAAACGGTCTCACTTGCCGTAAAAAAAGGTTTTTTGGGGGTGGGGGGCTTGAATGGAGGGAGTTGAATTTTGCGCTTCAAAAATGGTTGGCTAATATGTGGAAGGGAGTTTGCGTCGGAAAATGCTGCAACGAAGGAATATGGGTACAAGGTAAAGTAATTGAATTTCCTTGCAACTACTAGCTGTATACTCCCAAGAAATACAAGCAACGGTATAAGGAATGCAATACGAGGATTGTACTTTAAAAGTATCCCGTTTTATACAAAGTAATTTGCTTGTGATATGCTCCTGTCGGAGGATATTATACCGTTATCGGTCTTGGGTTGTAAACGTAGTATAAGCCAATGGGATTACATTGAGAGGGGAGGGGGGGGGGCTAGCTTATCATCCGGAGGCTTTTTGCAAGCGCCTGGGGGGATCTTTTCGCAGGTTTGGGGTAGTTAATTTGTTGCAATATAAGTTAGATATGACTCCTTTCTGATTCCTCATATAAATCTATAGCAAATAAACGGCATTGTTTTCTGCCAGTCCGTATCGACAACGGTCGATTTACTTTGATTTTCATCGATTTTTGTCGACTTTCATCGCTATTTACGGATTGACAGTTTTGCTGAAAGATAATTAGGCAAGCTTCGGGAAGTAAAACCGAATGTTTCCTCATTCACTGAGATCAATTCACTTGAGATGTGTAAAACATATCAAGCTTCGTACACTGATTTAGAATAAAGGACTGCTACTTTTAAGTTAGAGGACACCTTCCAGGGTCAAATTAAAATCAAACAGGTAATTGTTGTTGGTGATACTGATTATTTTGGTTTACTTTACCCAAAAAGGGACGTTACATTTTTCATCTCAGTTGTCGCAGACGCATCTTGAAGATTCTGTGTCACCAACTCGGCGGTCTTACTGGAAGCAAGCCTCCCTAGCAAGTTCACCCTGAGACAAAAGACGTCTCTGTTGGCTTGGCCATATTAGACGCATCAACCCGGGACACATGTTTCCGAATTAAAGATTTACTGTTTGATACTGTATGGAGAACTCGCACTCGGGACTCGTCCAGTCGGAAGACAAAGCTTGCCCTTCAGGACCTCTGGGCTGGACGGACCTCGAGCTGTTTGGCATAGATACTAGCAGCTGGGAAGACACCTCTGACGACATAGGTGCTTAGCCATGGAAGTTAAACGTTGGACGTCATGAAAAGCGGTAGAAAGACGGTGAGTCAGCTTGCCAAGAACTGCAAGCCGAAAAAAGCGCCAAAAAAGGAGAGGGCGGCGTCTGCAGGCGAGCCATCCTCCTTCATTTCCACCTTCGGTGGTAAGGACCGCTACAGCAGAGTTGGCCTTCACAGCTTACTTCAGGAAATGGCGTAGGAATTGACCCACGGCGCTGCACCATCGTCTTTCGAGTCGGGCGGATGCGAATGCAAGTGTACGTTTTGTAAACTTGATTTTAATTTATTGTTACGGTACAACTTTCCAAAAAAAGTGCCTTGTTCTTTACTGGGTTACTCACTTCATAGTTTGTTGGGATAAAAAGCAGATCAACATGATAACCGGGGAGACTGTGTCCTTTCTAATTTGAACCACATCAAAATAAAAAAAAATTATCAGCTCTCTGAGCCCGTTGCAGTGAAAGTGAAAGAATGGAAATCACCCAAATCGGCGGGTGAAAAGCAGCCAAGGCTATTATATCGGTGCTTCTCCTGAGAGAAGGGGATAAAACTCCCACATATATAAGCGTCGTATGGTTTTGTACTGCAGCGAACAGTATGGTTTACAGCTAGTTTCACCTTGAATAGGATATAGAAATCAGATAGTTTTGGATTAGAATAGGTAATCGTTTATCGTGGAACTAGAGTTTGGCAATCGACGATCGACTCAGTGCGATAGGGTTTGTATTTTTGGCGTGTAGTCCAAAAATAGGGTTGTTCAGTGCAGTGTGAACATGATCAGGAATAAGGTAATTGTCTCAGAGTCCCTGGGAGCAGCACAATTAAAGAGCACTTTGACGTGATGTATGGATTTCGTGGATAAACAAATGTTTGAGTACTCCTACTTCTTTCTGCTGGGCCTTGAAAGCTACAGTAGCAGCCCTGGAACCGCGGGACTTTTCCCTTTTCTCGTTTTAAATCCAAGCACCCAAAGATGTTTGTGTTTTTACTTGCTCTTAACCCTCCCCCTTCCCAACCCTCTAGGAAAGGTCCTCACTAATTTGCACTCATGCAATACGCATTCGCTCTTGAGTTGGTTCCTTCTTCCGTCTGCTTGACTGTCTGTTCCCTCATTCTTTTGCTGTTTCAGTTCGCCCGTTCATTCAGTCATTCATTCGGCTGTTCGCTCCTGCGTTTTGCAGTTTCCTCCGTTTGTCTGGCTGTTTGATCGTTTATTCCTTTCTTTTTATCCGTCTGTTTGTCAATGCGGTCTTTCATTTGGTTGCTGGCTCGTGCGTTTTGTTCGGTGTTTCATGCGTTTTAGCTCACAACCATCTATTGCGCTTTACTAAAATCACTAAAATTAAAAGTTGTTTTAATACCCTGGTTACCCTGGTACGGCTGGTAACCCTGGTTTTCTAAATAACCAGGATAACCAAGGTTACCAGACTTTTTGCACATAGGGTTCCAGTTTGGTAAGCCTGGTTTGAGAACCAGGGTACCCTGGTTTCAAATCAGGCTTGAACCAGGGTAAAACACTGGTTTCACCAGGCTCTTGGTACAAAGGAACCCACCCAAAAACTTACGGAGTACCCCCTCCCCTCCCTCCCCCAACCTCGGAAGTGTTCCCCTCCTCACTAGAGTGAAGGATTTTGCAGTGGCTTCTGTCAGTCTTCATTAGACTCTTGGGGTCCTCTTTTCTCTTTTAATTCTTTACGAAGAACCTCCCAAAAGTAGTCGCAAAGACATAACAAAGGCAAATCATTTAGCACTTATTAGTTTTATGTATCAAATATAAAAAAAACTACAAAAACATTTACTCGTTTTACTGTTTTACAACAGTGCAAATTTGTCTAGTACTTTTACCGAGTTATTATTTTTCTACCATTCCAGCTAAATTCAGTTGTTGCAAGCAGTCAGGCTAAAATTGAATTACGAACATACAACTTAATTAATATGAAAACAAACTAATAAAAAACGCTGAAGGGCTTTTTAGATTTTCATTTTTTTTTCTTGAGAGATTTGAACTTAAAAGTAAAATAAATGTTTCATTTCTGGAGCTATACTTTGTAGTGTAAAGTGCTTCTAACATTTGAGTCCGTAGAAAAACGCCAAAAATGTATTTAGCAAAACACCTTGTTCATCATTTATCAAAATTGAATGAGCATTAATTTGTTAGCAATTTTTCAGAACCTTCTATTGTGGCCACCTCTCGTGAGCGAACTCCTCCCGTCAATGGTCACTTCTTCAAATTATCAAAATGTTCTGCGTCAAAACACTACAGCTGGAACCTTTCGTAGGCGACCAGTCCTCTCGAAAGCGACCGCGGTCACTTTTTTGGGCTACCACTGGACACATGATATCTTTACATCGGGTGCAAATTGTGTAGATTGGCACAGTACGTACTTTTGACATTGGTTTCCGCTAACTGACTAGAGTGCACTGAACTGTCAATTTGATAGTCATGTGTATTCTACTTAATTTAGGGTCGTACGTCAATCTCTGTGTGTGAGTTTAATTGAAAGTAGACCTATGAAACTAGCCAAACTAAGAATTCAGAATTTGTCTTCCGAGCGGTCCGCCCTCTCGCAAGTGACCACCTCTCGTAAGTGACCACGAAGGCTTCGCATTTTGGGTGGTCGATTACGAGAGGTTCAGCTGTGTACATTTTCCTCTGAATGATCTCATATTTGTCTTTTGTCATCTCTAATAAAATTATTGCAAAAGCGCGCCATGATTTAACGCGGATTGTTTGAACAAAGACATCTATCTAGACATCTATTCATCGGAACTACGCTGAAACCAATTTTTTATGACTTCAAACAACCTCAAAACCCCGGCCCTTAAATAAACAGAAAAAAGAGATGAAAGGCGAGAAAGCAGATGACAAAAATCACTGTTCGCACTCATGATTTTTATATTGCCTTATTAAGTTTGGAGTTGCTTCTAAAAAAACACTCTCTGGCACCGGGGCAGACGGCTGGTCCGAGGAGCATCGTTCAGTTTTTAAATCCAGGTAGCTATATTCCGGGGTATATTATAACTGATTGATACAAAAGTTCCCAAGTCTCTCTATATTGAAAAATTCGTTGATGATACTCTACTTCATTTTTTGATGGTTCCTTAGAAGGGGATTATATTATCAGCAAAATTCTTGAAATCCCATCAATCCTATTCGCCAGTTATTATGTTCCAGTTACGAGAGTTTAACGCTATGCAGTTATAACTGTTGAGGTCAAAACCAAACTCTAAGAACATTCACCCCCATTCACTTGGCACAAGGAAACTTGAAGTCCATGCGTACTTAAAATTCTTCTTGCAAATAAAAAAAAATTGTAATTTCTGATTTGAATTTGAATTTTAATCACTCTCAGATAATTGATGTGACGAGTTTTTATATGGGTGGAGAGCACGGTTTCCGTAAAAATAATTGAATGCGATTGTTACCAGTATCAGACACAACAATCATTCTGAAATGGCCAAGAATGGCTACAGAAGATGGGTTTCTAAGTTCTCCTAAGTTGCCACCTTTTGTTCCAAATTTACCAAGAAATTTCCCATTCAATTCAAATATTTGTATTCTGTGATTCTCCCAATCACAAACCAAAAGGTGGTCTGACTTGCTTACTGCCAAACAATCGGGGTGTTTAAACTCCCCGTCCCCTTCCCCCTGCTTTCCAAACTGATATTGATATTTACCCTCCCGATCGAACACTTAAATTCAGTGTTCGTCAATTTCTAACACTATCAGATATCCATCACACTGAACACAGTGGGCTGGTTTACTAAGACAGCGAGGCCCACCTATCTTCCTCACAAACTTTCCATCAAGAGAAAAGATCTTTATCAGTTTGTTACCTGTATCAGCGACAATAATATATGACCATCGCTATCCAGGGATAAACCCCAGGGATGAGAAAGCTGACTATCACGGCTTCCTTCTCCACCAAACATACCCATATACGTACCCTTCTCATTAAAAATCTGAATTTTGTGGTTCAAGTTTCCTACAAGAATATTTTCATTATTATCAAAGTATACACCACGGGGAAGTAAAAATTCTCAATGACTAGTACCCTGTTGACCAAAGGATCTTATAAATTTTCCACTCCTGTCAAAGATTTGCATCCTGTCGTTAGAGTCCATAGCTGCAATCTCGTCCCTGTCACTCACTGCCAAAGCACCGGGATGCTTAAACATTCCTTCAGACGAACCGAGTTCTCCAAAAGTTAGAATAGATTTGAGCGGAATTGGTTCTAATACCACAGACTGTGTACAAGTTCCCTGCTCCGGTGAAACTGAATAGCACAAAGCTAAGCTTGGGTAAAGAGAATGCTCTCCGCCATTTTTTTACCCAAGTAGAAAGATTCTGAGAGCCGAGAGCCTGCTTGGGGGCTTTTACAAACAAACTAAAAGGACTATCGTAAACATGTTCCCCGTTTACCTTTACAATAATAGAACATCTGCCTTGCTCTCTCGGAGAATAACTGATCGTATAGACTCCATCCTTATTATCATTTATACTCAGTTCTGATGCGCCATTTTGTCCTCGCTTGTCTTCGATCAATACAGTTACACAGTCACCTTCATTGTACCGCACATTTTTCTCGGAGTCTTTCGTGATCACATTAAATTGTGCTTCACTTCCAACAAATGCTTCATTCAATCCTTTCCCTTCAGCAATAGATTGCCTTGCATTTGTTTTCTCGGAGTCTTTCGCGATCAAATTAAATTGCCCTCCACTTTCAGCAAATGTTCCACTCACACCTTTCACTTCAGCGATAGATTGGTTAGCACATTTTTCGGAGCAGTCTCTTGTGATCAAATTAAATTGTGCTTCACTTCTAGCAAATCCCTCGTTCACTCCAGCAATAGATTAGCTTGCGTTTGTTTTTTGCAGTATTTCCAGGGAACCAATTTCTTCTCCAGTGACAGTGGCAAGCAACTTTTCATTTTCCACGAAAGCTAAAGTCGAGAAACCTCCAGGGTCACCGGCATTTAAGTTAGTTTCAACAACTTGCTCAGATAATGTGTCCAGTGATTTCTTCAGTTGTATAACATCGGCGTTCGTACCTCGAGTTATAAGTTTTTCAGCTGTTTTAAGTGAAGATTCCATCTTTTTAATTTCAGCCTCTATATTGCTCTTTTCATCCTTTAGACTTTCAAGTGCTTTCTCTGTGTCTCTATCCTCTCCTTGTTGAATCACTCTTTGAAGGCGCTCTCTATCAAGCTGACTTAATTTGTTTTTCTTTGCATGCAAGTTTTATCTCTGTGTTTAAACTGACTTTTTGCTTCATTTTTTTGTCTTTCACCCTCGTCTTCAATGTATTCTAAAGCGTGACCAGAATGTTCCAGAGAGCTACAACTTTGGCATACTGCCGTTTTGCAATTCTTGTAAAAGTATTTCAATTCTTCTTTCTGGTGTCTTTGCTTTGGACAAAACGCAGGGCGCCTTAATACGTCCTCGAAATCCTTGTCTTGAAACTCTCTCAATGTCAGTGAACGATGGTTTGCGTTGCCTCGCATTCTGGTATGTGCAGTTAAACACATTTCACAATAACATATACAACACTGGAAACAGTACGAAGCCTTGGAGCTTTTCTGGTCGCAATTTCCACATGTTACTTGGGTGCTATTTGATTCTTTTATGGCCAGTACATCAACCAAGCCTTTCAGATAAAAGCTTGTTGGAAGATCTTCGAGATCACCGCTTTCAGGTACAGGGTTAATTGCTCTGCAGTTCAGACAGATGATTCTATCTTGGACATTGGTTGTATATTGAGTTGCTTGGTGCTATCGTTTCAAGCAGTGTAAACAGAAACTGTGCAAACAGGGAAGCTGTCTGGGATCTTTAAATATTCCTGCACACACTGGACAAGACACTTCTTCGCGGAGATTATAAAGGAGCGTTTCGACATCCATGTTCCGCCTGTACTATTAACCGAGCAATGCCCTCCGCGGAACTCAACTCAACACAGTCTAGTCTCGCAACCAGTCATAAAACGCTTTTCTAACAGTGAAACCTCAGGGTTTGAAATGCAACCCCTCTGTGCACGTACCGTCATGCCTGAAAACCTGGTCTTCCCGTTGTCAATTGTCTCATGACTTGTTTCACGAATCCGGTTGACGCGGGAGTTTTTCTGGAAACTTAACTTGTTGAATACATTTCTGGCGAAATCTGAAGATTATAGTTTTTCTTTCTTTCAAAGAATTAACAATTTTGTTTCATATATTTGTTTAACTATTTCAGTTTTTTCACTTCGGCAACGTTATGAGTTTTTTAAAGCATTGTAAGCTGAAAAGAAAATTTTGGGCTAATGATCTATCCAACCCAAAGATACATGTTAACCGCTAATAAAAGTTTCAAATTCTATTTGCTTAATCCATTTGCTTTTTATTTTAAGGGTAATTGATGCTCTGCTTATTATTCGTGATGGTTCAACTGAATGCAAATTTCACAATATCGCTGCAGTGCTTAGTGCGATCAGTGATTGGCATCAAAAGGCTATTGGGCTCAAGTGACCGCTCAACTGTTGATGCCATAGCGTGTTTATATTTCCTCTTGGGTCATAAAGAACGAGTTACGAAGTTCAAATGTCAGCGACGTTAGCCAAACAGCCGAACAGGCGTAACAGGGAAAATCCACAGACTCCAACGTTAGGACTTCCTGTCAAGGGATTGAGTTAATAATCGATTAACATTCGAGAAATGGCAGCATGCAGTATAGTATTTGCAAGTGAGATAAACGCTTTAACGTTTTAAGATAAAGCTGTTTATATACCACTTATTAACCGAGAGAAATCTACGGGGAAATTTCAGACCGAGGCCTTGATGTATTGACCAAGCGATAGCGAAGCGATAGCGAAGCGAACCTGGCGATGCGATCGAAACCACAAAAAACAGTTTCTGTGACAATGAGACAATTTTTGTTTTTATCACGTCAAGTTCAAGGGCAAATTCAACCACCTTAATTTCCCAAAACACACGGACCTGTGTTTACAAGTGTTTGACCCTTAAAAAGCTAAGGGAAAGATGGGCCTAGTTTTTGATTGAATTTTGAACACGTGGGGAGAACTTGCAGTGATTTCAGTGACATTTGCGATGAATGTTAGTCTTCGTAGTCGCTCTCAATAACATTACGTCGCTTTTTCTCTTGTTGGATCAACTTCACTGGGCCTTGAAAATCTGCAACTGGCATCCAGAGATACTGCTGATATTCGCTCCAGGAAAAAGCTGGAACGCTTGCATTATTCACAGCTAGCGAATTTGTCGTGCGTTGGAGACTCAGCTGGCTGTGTGATCGCTGGAAACTTGACATTAACTGGCCACTTTTACTGGCTGGAGGAGCGGTTATCTGCTGGGCATTTCGGGACTGATTTGGACCACTCAAGATGTACGACATCTGTCGCTGATGGTGCTTATTTGATGACTTGCATGATTGGAGGCTCTGAAGATATTTGTGTCCGCTTGGTTGAGCCACATAAGTCTCTGGAGTATTTGCATTTAGCAACCGGACGATGCTGGTCTTCCTGACACTGTGGTTTATGACTTTTGATCCTTGTCTTTGTAGACTGGCTTCATCTGCGGCTGTTTTCAAGAATTTACCTATTTCATTTTTGCCAAGGGGCGCCTTTATGTACCACACTTGAGGATTTACTCGGCGGTCGCAGTGTCGTACAGCAAAATCTGAACATTTGTCTTGTTTATCTCGCCAAGAAAACGGTTAAAACACTTCATATCACTCGACGTTTTTTTTATAGTGTTTTCACTTTTCTGTTCTTGCACAAACTTTTGTAATTCCTCTTGACTGTTACTGAAATTTTCGTCTCCGTGAGTGGTAACTTTGGTCATGTTGTTTTGCTCAGTTTTGGCCGTTCTTCCTCCTCTGGATAATAAAACTTGCTCTCGCTGTGGCTCTCTTCGTCGCTCATACTAAAGAAGTACCGGCATGCTAGTATTTTTCTTTCAGTTGTTAAAAAAATAGTTATATTTTGTGGGAATTGTTTTGTTGTTTTCGCCCGCGCTCGTACCTTATACTCACAACTCAAAAGAGCCGTCGCGCTGAGAAATATTTTCATAATGCCTGGTCATTACAAGAAAATCTTGCCCCTCAGAAGCCAATCAGAGCGCGCGTACTATTGTGGCCATATGATAACTGATGTTTATATGTCACGTTAAAAAAGTAGCTATAAAGGATATCGTTAAACGATGCAATGTCTCCAGAAGAACGACACAATTGGTAATATGTGGAGTAATCACGCTCAATTTACTGGAAATCAGAACCTATCTCAACACTTTCGCCCAGGGTTGTAGACACCAAAAATCCCTTCCCTAACTTTTCCTGATGTATCGAGTGACTGTCGATACCTAGTTGACTAAAATATTCATACCACGCCTTGTTTTCCCGATTTCTGCATCGTATTCCAAACTTCAATGCCCTTATTTTCATTGTTATATGCTTTTTTTAACATTACGGAGATACATTCAAACCTTCACACGGCACACACTACAGCCGGGTTGTTCAAAAGGAGGATAATGAATCGCTATCCACATATTTAAAAGTATGATCCTTCTTGTACAGTAAAATAAACAATATCCCAGGAATCTTCAACTACTTGCTTTTATTTAAATGGTCACATAATAGATTTTCGTCCACAGAATCAAAAGTCATTACATATAGAGGATATTACATGCACGGCGCATATATGAATGTTATTTCCGAGTGGTAAAAACAATACTTTTACGAACGAGTACAGTGAGTGTGTAAAATATTTTTTTCCACGAGAAAGTAAAATTCATATCTTCAAGCCGCCGTGTAATTTCTTTTTATTATGTAGTCAAGAGCATTTTGCACAAACAACAGTGTAAGAGCGGAAAATGACGCCATCGATATCCTCACTACTGACGATATGGAAAATACGCCACTCAAGCTAGTCCCGGATGTGGTTTCGTATGAAATTTACGAGTGGTCTATTTTCCACTAAAACACTCTTGCCTATATAACTAATAAATGTTATCAAAACAAAGCACACTATTCTGACAGCTCACGATGGGGATTACACCTTCCCGAATTTGGCTTACACCAGTTGGTGCTGCTCTCAAAAGGTCGAATTAAAAAAATAAAACAACAACGAATTTCTTGTTATCATATAGACAAGAGTGTTTTCGTGGAAAATAGACCACTCGTAACGTTCATACTAGACTACATACTACATCCAGGACTCGAGAGGGGTATTTTCCATATTGGAAACAAATGCCTTTGCATGGACCCCGTGACAAAATAAAAGTCCCGGATCATGTAGTGAAAGGATCTAATCACCATAAAATAAAGATCCAAATACGACAAATAAGTAAAGCTGATTACACGGTAGAGGTTTGAAATTGATTACATATATCAGTTTTAAAAACCAATATTTCAAAAGGCACGGTCTCTCTTCTTCAGGGTCTTACAAAAGAAAGGTCGTGCCTTTCAAAATATTTGATCAGTTTCCCTACAGTGTAACCAGTCTTGCTTTTTATCAGTCCTGTTTTTTTATCGTATTTTCCATATCCTCACTATGTAATGACGATATCAATGACGCCATTTCCCGCTTTAACACTGTTGTTTGTGCAAAAACAGTCTTATCTATATAATAACAAGAAAGCCCATTGGGCATTTTAACCGGCCATTCTGACCCTCCCCACCCCTAGGTTTCACAAATGTTAGCGCGATCCTCTATTTATACGAATCGGCGTGACGAAAAGTGTGATTGTGT
>Ga0126336_10001516_pt1 | contig 12231 bp, 10 predicted proteins | sample SidCmetagenome_FD_92530 | JGI IMG/M metagenome (GOLD analysis project Ga0126336, IMG submission 92530) | Coral microbial communities from El Islote,Puerto Morelos, Mexico - Siderastrea C C metagenome | ecosystem: Host-associated > Invertebrates > Cnidaria > Coral | place: El Islote,Puerto... | reverse complement strand
GTCATCATTTTTGACGTCACCAGATTGTTTTGATAAGCAGCTAGCACAGCAAGGACAGATCCATCCATACGTGTGTCCATTTTGAATATCGACCAAATTCTGGCAGAGCTATACCAGAAAAACCCGTCCACTTTTGGCTGAGAGAAAAGAAAGGGAGAGAAAAAGGAAAGCAAAAGAAGCGAGAAAAAATTAGAAATGAATCAGCAAAAAAAACAAAAGAAAGTCCAAATTTTGGCTTATGCGCATGCGTGAAGGCAAAATAATGTACAATTTACAACAGAAGCTGGCTCAAAATTGAGCTAAAATGTATGAAAACGCTTTTGTAGCAAAGTTTAGTGGCATTTGGCATCATAGCACTTCAAAAACCGCTTTAGCGGTAAAAAATGCGTTTTTCTAAGGGAAAAACGCTGACGGGAAGGGGTTAAGGTAAGATTATGCTAATTAATTATGGAAATCAAATTCTAGCAGCTATTGCGCACTGTCCAGAAAAGAACAATACTTTGGAATTGAGAGATAGCAAATTATTTGGATTGAATAATATAAGAGTTTCTGAAGCTCTACGTTAGCTGTAAGAAGTAGCATTTTAGTTTGTTTTGTCTAAAAAGTTTCTATTAACGTTTAAACGAAAAAAAAGCCAGACTTCGACTAGATTTTTTTATTTAAAATGCTTTAAAGTCAAAAGATGTTCGTGGCACACGATTTAACGCACGTGCAATTATTGATTCAGAAAATGAAAGTTTTCTGAAGACCTTGTTCATGAATATTTCGTGCCCTGTCGCTACCATTCGTCGCACTTCGTGAATACGCTTTCAATAAATGAATGCTGATGACATAGTTTCTCACCCGCGGCCTTAAGGACTGACCGAACTGAAAGATATTGACTTTGTTTGGCTGGGCCGATTAAGTGGATGAATCTCTGGCCGTTTCAAAACAGAGCCAAAAGAGCCACTTGTACTAAAGACTGGAGAGTGGCTGCTTTGCACCAGTCACCAAGAATTTAAAAACACCCAGCTCCCACATAGCTTGATAGCTCAAATGTTAGGGCACTTCACCGGTAATCGCAGGTTCATGGCTTTGAAACCCCGTGCAAGCCTGAACTTTTCAGGCTTCTTTGTTACAATTGTTTATATGAATGGCAGTTCTTCGTAGTTAACATTACAACGGTTTTCAGTTGAGTGTTGAAGTTAATTCGCGTCCGTTTTGGTTTTTCTTTATCATACGCTGTCATTAGTGAGAAATTAAACCTTACTGAATTTGCGCTCGCGCTTGGCAAGAGTTATTACTTTATAAGAATCCTTTTGAAATCAATAAAATACATGTTCTTTGTTCACCCTCGGCAAGTGATTGCGGGCGAGCAAAAGCGAGCCCGCGGACCTAATCCTGGAGGTGGTGGTCAGCGGCACTTACCTAAAATATGGACACATTCTTGGCATTTCTTTGGAATTCCAACTGGTATGAATGGTGTGTGAGCGAAGACCCTGGTGTTGAGTTCAAGGTCCGTTTTGGAACTCGCGCAAAAGGTTTTCCGTTATACAACTATCGTAAGTAAAAGAACTGTTGTACAGAATATCTGAATTAATCCTTCGCTCTATAATTTATTTTCAATGCTAGCGTACAAAGAAAGCTCGGTTTCGCCGAGTCAACTGATTGTTTAGAACGAGAGGTGAAATTATAATTTCAGCGGCATGAATTTTAATACTAGTTACCCGGTTAATGAAAATTAATTTCTCACGGAATATTATATGCTTGAAGCTAAGGAATTTCCCTACCGAGACTCCGAATTAGTTTCGTTGCGACAAGAGAACTTACGACGCCAGAATGCAGCGTAAACGAATGCATATGTCTGCTAACCGAAAATTGAGAGTCTTCGTTCGCTTATAAAGTGATAAACTTTCAACAATTCTGCTGTGAAAATTGATATCTCCGCGAATATGTACTCTATCGATCTGGATGAAATGAATAATTGGGTTTACCTCGGTGTCAGAACCTGACAAAATTTTGTTTGTTTGTTAGCTTTTGTTTTGCTGTACGGTATTGTTTAACCCTTCCACTGCTAACTTTTTTTAAAAATAACGCATTTTTTTACAATTAAAACGGTTTTTTGACTGCCAGGTTGCCAAATACCACTTAACTTTGCTACAAAAACATTTCTAAACAATTAAACTAGATTTTGAACCAGTTTTTGTAGTAAATTGTACAATATTTGGCTTTCACGCATGCGCATAAGCCAAAATTTGGACTTCTTTTTTTGTTTTTTTTTTTGCTGATTCATTCCCAATTTTTTTTCTAGCTTCTTTTCTTTCTCTTTTTCTCTCCCATTCTTTTCTCTTTATCTTCTACCTTTTATCCCCTTTCTATGCACTGGAAAAGTTTTGGCTTCAGCCCTTGAGAAAACCTGGAAGTGGAACATTGATCAACTGTAGGTGACTTGGCCTATTTTACCACCAATTTTACACCCAAAATTGGACACGTTTTTTTGAAATAGCTCTGCCCGAATTTGGTTGATGTTGAGAATGGACACACGTGTGGATGGACCTGTCCTTGCTGTGTTAGCTGCTTATCAAAACAATCTGGTTACGTAAAAATGTGATGTCACAAGTGGTTCAATGTCTACTCCTCTAAATGTCGACAAAACTCGACTTTTGCAGCGAAAGTGTTAAAATGTTTTTGTTTCCTTTGTTTTACATCATCCGTGAGTTTCACAGGTTCTCACACCGAGGTAAGCCGAATAATAGTAAAATTAAACGAAACTTACCTTAAGTTGAAGTTTGATTGAAATTCTATCACGTGACTTTGAGAGGGAGGAGATCACATGAGATAGCACAGCACATGCGCCAGATCGTTATTTAAAGAAGCGGGGTGTGACAAGTAGGAACATGTGCAACCCACACTAGTGTAAATGAATACTGCAGTATGTATCCCACTGGACAATGTCCTGACTGGAAAGGAATAAAGGGTGGATATGTGATCTCCTCCCTCTCAAAGTCACGTGATAGAATTTCAATCAAACTTCAACTTAAGGTAAGTTTCGTTTAAGTTTTACTATTCTATCACGTGACTAAGAGACAGGAGATCCCATGAGACGTTAAAGCCTTGGAACACCCACACAAAAAACAAGAGATGTGTGGATGAAATAACCACTTTATTTCATCTATAGTCCACCTACGTCAATACATGGTGTATGACTTGGCTAACAAAACAGGATAACTGTAACAGCGATAAGTGTTAATCTGTAACAACGATAACAAAAGATCTGGCTACAGGCACATCAAAGTAAAGAAACTACTTTGAGAAAATGGCAGATGCCATAATTTTGTTAGCAGGTATAACAGGCTTATCATAAAACTTGCGAAAAGTCTCTGCTGAGCGTCAGCCCCCTTCTGCTTTGCTTTAGATGCAGCTGCTGCTCTTGTTCTGTGGGGGGAAAACTTATGAAAGTCAATCCCAGAGCTTTCAAGTACACTCTTGGCCCATCGTGAAATAGTATCCCTTGATACTGCTCGGTGTGGTCTTACATAACTGATGAATAGGCACTGTTCACCATTTCGAAGGCCTTGAGTGCGGTCCAGATACTCTTTTAGGGCAGTCAGGGGGCAGATTCTGGTATCTTGCTTAAATTCAGAGATTGTGATACTTGTAGATGAGTGTCCTGGCTTACTTGTTTTAGTATTGTCAAGTATTTGGAACTGACAGAAGGATTCTGTAAGCTTCATAGCTGAAAGAGTCATCAAGTGTATTGATTCCCCCAAGCGTATTGGTTCCCCCCTCTGGCTTGTGACTAGTAACAGCAACATCAGTACTTTCAATGTCAAATCTTTCAGTGACAGTTCCCTCACAGGATGTAAAGTACTAAGATAGTCAAGAACTTTGGAAGCATCCCAAATGTCATCATACTTTGGTTGTGGCTTTCTCTTCTCAAAAACTCCTTTTATAAAACGGACGACCAATGGGTGAGAGCCACAATTGTCACAGTCTGAGATACGAAGGATAGAAGACAGTGCAGAACGCGCAGTGTTCAGAGTGCATGTCTCCAAATGACTTGAGGGCGACAAATTCGGCCTCCAATTCAAGAATATTTTTATGTCTAGAGGCTTCTTAGGCGGGCCACCTTCCTCCAATCTCTTGGGCCTCACATACTGTCCCCCACCCCTTTTTTGATGCATCGGACTGTATGATCATAGTTGGCACATCATGTGATATGTGTCGTTTAGCATGTGGTATGTGTGTTACCCACCACTGCAATTCCTCAATTAATGCATCGGAAAGGTGCAGGGAGGCCCCATAGTTACCAGCATTAGTTGCGAGGGCCCTAGGTTTGTCAAGTTCCAGGGCTCGATAATGGAGTGGTTCGAGTTCAGCACCAGGGAAATTGGACACTAGGATACCAATTACCTTTGCAACCTTAAAAATGGGAGGGTTAATCATCATCAGAAGGTCACTACATTCCTTAAAGGTCTTTGGAATTTTTTCCTGAGTTGGGGAAACTGTCATTTGCAATGAATTAAGAATAAAACCCAAATATGTTAAAATATGGGAGGGGGTGAGCACTGAATTGGTGGGGTGGATATGAAACCCATTTGGCACTCCTCCACTATGTCCCCTTGCAAGTATGAGTCATCGATATACCCTGAGCTCAAATGACCCTTATTATGCAATGTGGAGTAAACTGGCTTAAGCAGTTTCGTAAAAATGCTAGGTGCTCTTGAGATCCATTTTATCATTTTATTATTCATGATTTATCGTTTTGTCATTCTTGTGACTGTTTCCAAATTGTCCATTTTAAAATGGTGGTATTCCACTGACTCATTAAACTGTTTAAGATTGAGAATCTTGGGAAAAGATTCACTTTTGGGGCTTAAAAATATTGTGGACACAAACTCCCCTGGCTCAGAATGTGATTCTTTGAGGACCCCTTTCAAAAGAAGACTTTGAATCTGATTTTGGACAATGACATGTTGATGGGCATTAAAGACACTTCGCCGGTAAGCCTGTTGGTAGGGTACACCTTCTGTGAAAGAAATTTTAACCCCTTGTACATATGGCAGTATATTCGGGTCAGACGTGATCTCACGCCACATGAGGGCAAACTCAACAATGTGACCTCCAAAGAGTCACAGGGTAGCGTCATGTAGTAGCATAAATTTAGGAGCCTGAACAAACGCACAAGACCCACGTGTAGTATTAAACTTGACGGAAACCAGGACTCAATTAACCCAACAATGTTTATTCCATAGATTTGTTAAAGGTACACGAAGGTAGCGATGCGATTACCGGGTAGCAATACGTAGTGGAGGTTATGCGGTAGTAAAGACAGCGATTTGCGTGGTTATGTTGTGGTTCAAACTAAAAGGCAATCACAAAGATTCCTTATGTAACGCAATAAGAACACTAACTGAGGCAATCTTCTGAAATCACCTTGAAATAAAACTAAATACAACTAAATAGAACGACTAATTAGACCTTATAACATAACAAATAACTGGACAACGACTTACTTTGGTCAAGCTCCTGAAATACTTGAAAATTGCGTAGCGTAGCGTAGCATGAACTCGTGTAGAACAGGATCTCTAACTAGCATCTAATGACTTAGCCAGCCTAAAGTAAGCGTGTAATCCGAGAGCAAATAACGAGTAGATTATATAACAATTTTGCAATAACTACGGTAACCAAAAAACGTGATCTTAAGTAAATATTAACTAAAACGCAAACGATAAGGCATGCTTATCAATGAACTTAAGTACAAACAATAAAATGGCGTTTCAAACTAACATTCCGGCCCCTTTAAAGGCGGAAACAACTTGCAGCCTTTAACTAAGATACAAAAAAAAACGAGATTTGAAACGTTCCGTAGCATAGTTATAAACTAGAGTAAACTAAAACACATGCAAAGTTCTTTGAAGGTTCATGTTCCGGCAGCCTCTAACAACACAATCTTGTCAATAGGATGCACGAGAACAGATGTTCTCGTCTTTACTCTCACACTCCGCACTAGGACATCCTTCTGGTTGGGAAAAACCTCTAGGATACGCCCCAGAGGCCAGGAACTCCGCGGTAGATTTCATCTACCAGAAGAACAACATCGCGAATTGCGAAATTCCTGCTCACACGGCTCCACTTTTGTCTCTCTTGTAAAGCGGGTAGGTATTCTCGTAGCCACCTTCTCCAAAATACGTCGGCCAGGTACTGCACATGTTGCCATCTGCGGCGCGAGTAGTTGTCGCCTTTAACGAACACACCTGGAGGCAAGGTGTGCTCTGAACGCAGCAGGAAGAGATGGTTTGGCGTGAGGGCTTCAGGATCTCTAGGATCATCTGACACCTTAGTAATTGGTCGCCCGTTGATGATTGCCTCAACCTCGGCCATTAGCATGAGGAGCCCTTCGTCGTCCAAGGGTTGTTCCTTTAGGAGAGCCTTCATCACTATTCTTGTCGTGCGAATGCATCGCTCCCATACGCCTCCATGATGGTAGCCTGCCGGAGGGTTAAAAATCCACTCGATATTCTTAGCCCCCTGACCCCTTCTTGCAATGAATCTTCTGAACGCGTTGATGAAAGAGTCGGTGTCTAAGCTGTGCACAACCTCGATGTGAATCGCCCGAATCGATAAGCAAGTGAATAGGACTCCGTACCGCTTTACCATGCTCCTTCCACGTCGCACCTCCAGCGGACCAAAACAGTCGACACCGACGTAGCTGAACGGAGGTTTTGAAGGATTAACCCTGTATTCAGGTAAACTTACCATTTTCTGCTGACCTAATGACGCCTGTCTTCTACTGCAGTCAAAACACGAGTTTAGCATGCAGCGAACGGAGACGCTTGCTTGAGTTATCCAATATATCAGCCTAATCAAGGATAGCGTGTGCTCAACGTCGGAGTGACCACTGATTAGGTGATAGTGACGTATGATGAGGCCAGAGATGTGATGATCTTTAGGGAGTATAACAGGATGTTTAGCTTCTCGCTTGATTGGAGAGTTGTGTAGGCGACCTCCAACACGAATAACTCCATCCACGAGAACTGGATCCAACTTAATAATACAGCTTGACTTCTTAACCTCTTGTCGCGAACTTGTTAAGGACAGCAATTCGTCGTGGAAACTGCAGCCTTGAACTGCCTTGATAATAGCTTTCCCGGAGTCTTCCATCTCCTTGACGTCTAAATGGTTAACCTGTCTTTCACTATTGAACTGCAAACTTCTCCTCGCTTTCGTTTGGCAACAGCGTATCGTAGTTGGCTCTTGTACCTTAGCATCCAGGCAACGAATTTCTTCAATTGGAACCACGAGGAGAACCGATCAAACAACTTATCGATCTCCACAATCGCAGAGTGAGACGGGCTGACAAAGGTGGCTTTCTTTACTTCAGGCGCACAGTGGTCTTCTGTATCTTGATCCATGACAGAAGGGCGCTTCGGCCAGTTCTCTTTATTTTGCCAAAGGAAGTCTGGACCCCTTCTCCAGCGGTTGCTCTCAGTTATAGCCTCAACCGTCATTCCTCTTGAGGCGTCGTCAGCGGGGTTGAGCTTTGTTTCAACATAGCGCCACTTACTCAGTAGTGATTGTTCTCGTATTGCAGCTACTCTGTTAGCAACGAACGTTTGGAACCTTTTCTCTTCGTTCTCGATATAGCGAAGGACACACGTACTGTCTGTCCAATAGACCGACTCATCCACTGCTACTTTAATCTCCTCGAGAATCATTCTGTCCAGTCTGATAGACAGCACGGCAGCGGAGAGCTCCAGTCTTGGTATGGTGACTGGTTTCAGAGGAGATAGCCTGGATTTCCCAATTACAAATGAGCAATGAAAAACACCACTTGCTTTGACTAATCGGAGGTAAACTACTGCACCATAAGCTACTTCCGAGGCGTCGGAGAAGTAATGTAGTTGAGAGGAGATGACTTCACCAAAGTCTGGGGGCTTAAGGCACCGGTCAACGGAGAACTGTTCAAGCTTCAGTAGTGTTTCCAGCCAAGATTTCCAGCGCTGGAGATCTTCGTCAGGGATTTTGTCGTCCCAGTTAAGCTTCTCCCAGCAAAGGTCTTGGAGGAGTATCTTCGCAGAAAGGATAAATGGAAAGATGAACCCGAGGGTATCGTATACTGAGCTGACTACTGACAGGATACCTCGTCGCGTAGCTGGGCGGTCTTTGACGACGATACTGAATCCAAAGGTGTCTGATGATACGCACCATTGTACACCAAGCGCTCTTTCAATAGGGGCGTTGCCGAAATCTAAATTCTTCACCGACATTGCTCGCTCTGATTCAGGGATGGATTCCACGACTCCATGAGAGTTTGACAACCATTTAGTCAGCCGAAAACCACCTTTCTTGAGTAGCCCTGCCAGATTCTTCACGAGGTAAATGGCATCATGCTCTGATTAGACTGACTTCAAGCAATCATCGACGTAGAAGTTCCGATCCACTGTATGAACAATTTGTGGGTCAAAGTTTGCTTTGTTATCATCTGCAGTTTTACGCAGAGCGAAATTAGCACAGCTGGGGGATGATAACCTCCGAAAAGGGGTACCGTCATCATGAATTCTTCTGGCTCTGAGCTTAGGTTGCCATTGGGCCATCAGAGAAAGTGTAAAGTGCTGCAATCATCAGGATTAACGCGGACTTGATGAAACATAGCTTCCACGTCTGACATAAAGGCGATGGTTTCTTGGCGGAATCGTGTTAGCACCCCGACGAGTGAATTTGTGAAATCCGGCCCCTGTAACAGATGGTCATTGAGTGAGCTTCTGCGATACTTCGCAGAGCAATGGAACACAACGCGCACTTTTCCTGGCTTGGCCGGATGGCAGATTCTGGTGCTCTCTTAGCGTAACCCTTTTGAAGAAGGTCATCAATACAGCTCTTGTACTTCGTAAATAGATCCTGGTCATTCAGCAGACGCTTTTTTAACAGTGATAGTCGATGTTTTGCGACAATCCTGTTGTTATCCAGGCAGGGTGGATTGATTTTCCACAGTAAAGCAATTTCGTACTGCCTGTTCTCGAGTTTAGCCGTCTCATTTATGATATCCAGCGCACGCTTGTCTTCTTGTGACATGGAGGATTTACCACCATAGACGGAATCACTGAGCTCCATATTGCAGTAGCTGCGAAACTGTTCACTGAGTTCCACGTCAGCCTTGATGAAATTGGCAGTACGAACAGCATAACTTTGGGACCCATCCGAAGACGGTTCTCGTTGCATGAGGGCCACCATTTCGGCTCGGTCTGATCTCTTTTCGGTTCTAGGACTTCTGGAGCGTGGCTTCCAATCAGCAAGCCAACACCTGCATCGATTCGAGGAGTCTTGATACCAGCGAGGTGTGGCCCGCGATCGATATCTTCCTGATTGGCTGCATTGTCTGCGGATACAGGTAGCTTTGGTCTGATGAAGACCATTGGCAGTTCTACAAGATTCTCCTCTTCAAGATCTAGCACTTCCAATCTGACTATGTGGCTTTCTGCTCTGCTATTTTCTTTCTCCATCGATGTTAATGCTAGCGTTGTTTGCTGACCTGATAAACCTAGCTGATGAGCGAGATCCTCAGAACAGAAAGACGAGTTTGAACCGCTATCTAGGAAAGCGTACGTCTCAAGAGCTAAAACTTGGCGTGGCGCCTTCACCTTCACAGGGACTACTGCTAGTCCAGTCACACCAACAAGATTACGTTCGCCTTTGTTGGGGGTCTCGTTTCTTCCCTTGATATAGGAATTTACAGCTTGTCGATCACCATCTTGTGTCCGTGGCGCAACCTCAGCGGACGTGTGGTTTTCTGAACTTAGGTTCTGGCGTGGTTCGACGCTTCTGAGATGCAAAAAGCTGGAATGGTTTCCATTACAGCCGGTGACGCGGCAGAATCTTGGCCTCGAACATGAACTTGGCCTATGACCCGGAACAAGACAGTTATCGCACAGCCCTTTCGATCGCACAAATGCCAGCCTTTCATTTAGGGATTTCCTCTTGAAATCGCTGCACTGGGATAGCCAATGGGTCGAGCCGCAGAGAGGACATTTACGTCTATCCTGGTACTGCTGTCTCCTAGTATCGTCGCCGCTCGCTTGTGTCGAAACAGTCTACGTCATGAAGGACGATGCGTTCCGCGCTACGGGTTTCTGTTTTGCTTTAACGCTCCCTGTGATGGTAGTGAGTGACTGGATATGTCTCCAACTATGACGTGGGTAGCTGCTCTAGCCTTCGCTGTCACGAAGGCGCTGAGATCTTCAATTGTTACTTCTCTACCTTGGTTCTCGGTGACGTTATCTGCTACATCTCGCCACTTCTTTCGAAGACCATAAGGTAGCCTGCTGACTATTGCTTTAAGAGTGTCAGGATTCTCCACTTTGTTAAGATAGCTTATCTCCTTAAGAGTGTTCTTACAACTGGTTAGGAGAGTGGAAAATCTTCGGAGAGCATCTCCGTCTTCTGCCTTGATAGCGGGTCCCTTTGCGAGTTTATCGACGTACACAGTTGCTATCCTGTAGCTCTGCCCGTACCTCTTCTTCAAAAAATCCTGTGCTTCGCGGTACCCCACTTCTTCCCTCATGGCAAGGCAGTTTTTCACAAGTTCTCTTACTTCACCTGTTGTGTATTGAACTATGTAGTAGAGTCAAGTACTCTGACTTGAAGTTTTACTCTCGATAAGGTTCTCGAACGCTCGTATAAAGGTCCAGTACTCTAATGGATTCCCGCTGAACGTTGGGACTTCTGGCTGGGGCAGCGTTAAAGCTAAAGTGCTCTCTCTTGCTGGCGCTGAATGAGCTCTTGCATACGACAATTCTGCTGGTGTTGTGACTCTAACAGAGTTTGAGCGAGAGACGCTACCAGGACAGGATCATCGAGTTCACACTTGTTTGTCTCTTCCTTGACTTTTGGTGTGTACGGCGCCTTAATAGCTTTCCGGTCGTCATACGCTTCGATTTTAGGAAGAAAACTATTTGCTTCCGGGTTAGATGCTGACCGTTCAGCCGGCACGTTTTCAGGCAGATTGTCCGTATTGTGACAGTTCGTTATGACTTGTGTTGATTCTGAACTCCGAATGATGGGAGACGCCTTAGACTTAGCAAGTTGGCTGAGAGCTTGGTAACTTCCCACTTGGCTTGCTTCTGCTTCTGCTTCGGCGTAGACGTGTTCCTCAGCTTGAGCTTTCACTATCTCGGTTTGAAGCTCCACTTGCTTCCTTTTCATCTGAAGACTGAGCTCTTCCGTCTGAATAGCTTGTATGTGTCCGAGATTAGCGGCTTCGGCCTCTAACACCGCTCTTTTAGCTGCAGCTTTCGTCTTCGAGGCTAAAATAGAGCTTGCGCGAGTTGCCCTCGACGTGATTGAACCAATGCAGCGTGACAACTTTGTACTGGCGCGAGAGCCGACCTTGCTGACAGAATCTTCGGGTTTAAGCTCTGGAGGTTCGACAGTCGCGGATGTAAGCGTTTCGGCCGGGAGATTTATTGATGGTTCGATCCAGCGTGCAACTTCATTTACCAAATCTGCCATCGACTGGTTTGCATCTTCGAAGTATTCATTCGACTCCTTAATAGCGTGCTCATCCGTCAGGTTTTGATGATAAGCGTGGTGGGCGTTGTTGAAGTCTTCAACTATTAAATTTAAATCTTCTAGCTTCGTTTTGACGAGCTCGATATTTGTAGAATCGCGCATTAAATGTCTGACATCATTCTGCGCTTTCGTAACGAGGTCTTTCGTTGCGCTTCTTGATTGCTTTTAAAGGCTTGCAACCTTTCCGAATCGATACCCTCCCAATCCAGTGTGTGATTTCGTTCTTTAATCCTTCCGTTCGGTGGATTATCTTGTGTATTCGTGTCGATGTTATCGGCCATAATCGATAGGCAAGAAGTTTCTACATACAAGTTCCACAACGTGACCGTGTGTTACATAACAATTAGACCACATGTAAAGTATCCACCTTAATCTTTGTCGGCGTTCCGTTCGAAAGAACCAAAGTCGCTAGCCTTTAAATTACGAAAAGCAGCAAATTCGAACGAATGTGACCTCCAAAGAGTCACAGGGTAGCGTCATGTAGTAGCATAAATTTATTCCATAGATTCCTTAAAGGTACACGAAGGTAGCGATGCGATTACCAGGTAGCAATACGTAGCGGTGGTTATGCGGTAGTAAAGACAGCGATTTGCGTGGTTATGTTGTGGTTCGAACTAAAAGGCAATCACAAAGATTCCTTATGTAACGCAATAAGAACACTAACCGAGGCAATCTTCTGAAATC
>Ga0126336_10001515_pt1 | contig 12233 bp, 11 predicted proteins | sample SidCmetagenome_FD_92530 | JGI IMG/M metagenome (GOLD analysis project Ga0126336, IMG submission 92530) | Coral microbial communities from El Islote,Puerto Morelos, Mexico - Siderastrea C C metagenome | ecosystem: Host-associated > Invertebrates > Cnidaria > Coral | place: El Islote,Puerto... | reverse complement strand
TATATTTATGTATTTTTAATATTTTATAGTTTTAGTACAGAGGGCCACAAGTTTATTAGTATGTATATACTATTATGTGTTTTACCCTCTTTAAATAAAGGCTTTACTTACTTACTTACTGCTTGTGACAATAATTCCTGTAGAGATTGTACAATGGCACATTTTGGGGCGCACAATTACACACTCGTTGTTGTCGGCTCAGTGCAAAAGCGAGGCACGTTTTCTCGCGGCAGGTGGTTTTTAACGCTCGCTATGTAGAAAAGCCAGAGACACTGCTCCATTGTTTTGGTTGATTGTGACAGGATATCAAAGAGCCTCATGCTTTTCTTTCCATTCTTGGAGAGCTTAGTTTTACCCGCTGTATACAAAATCGAAAAGTTTACTAACAGGATGGACGGAAATCCGCGTGAATTATTGATAGACGTTAGATGGTCTTAGATCGCTTCCTCTGATACGCCTTGATTTAGGCTTTGTTAGCCTCCATGAATAGTCGGGGGATAAATAACGAGCATAAATTGATCGAAATTGAACACAGCTTTGCCTTCGAAAACAATTTCATGGGCTAGCCAAGGGGTGAAAGACTGTGTACAACTTACTCGTGGCGGAATGTCACAAAATTCAGTCTTTTATTTATTTCAGGGAATCACGTTTCGACGAAAACCAGAACTTTACGGCTTTCATTCAGAACATAGTGTCATTTTGCAATATTCACCGTGGCTTCATTAAGAAGCGATGATAGCTTGATTTCCAACAATTAAACAGATTTTCACACTTTCCCAAGAAAAGCAGAAAAAATCTCTGCGTGAAACGATGCTTAAGTTAACGCTTTATCCGTCCTCTCATGTTGATCGGTTAATTGTAGACTGCAAGCAGTCTCTCTTTTGCCCCTCACAGGCTAGGTTTATTGGTGAAAAATGGAATTCCTGAAAGCCAAGCTAGGGACAATAAGACAGTTTGTTAAAGAAAACAAAACCCACAAGCAGGTAAAGGAGATTCTTTCAGAAAAGTTTCCTGAAGTGAAAAGAGCTTTTTCCGAGAGTGAAATAAGACTTTTTTGTGCCAGGCACGGGATCAAAAGGCAATCTGAAGCCCAAGTTGATGATATTGTTGCTGAGTGCGTTAGAGAGGTGAGTGCGTTGTGAATAATTTTATAGTGACCTTCGAGCTTTGTTGCAAGCCTACAATGTTAAAAATTTCTCTATGTCAACACCAAAGGTTGGACCATCCTATGGGCGCAAAATGATGGCTGGATATGTAAGAGGTAAAGGGCTGAAGTTAACCAACAACCAGGCCATGAAATCACAGAGACGGGTCAATCCAGTAAATCACGCTCAACGAAGGGATGACACAGGTCGTCGTCGAAATCCTGTGACCTATTTCGCCCCATTTTATGGCGACAAATTGCACTGTGATCAAAATAAAAAGCTTGCAATGTATGGTTGCCCTTAATTGTTCGCCTTCAGTGAGGGTTGCAGCCCTAAGGTTGTGGAACTTTTCTCGGTGCCCTAAAAGAGCGCAGTTGTCATTTACTCTCACTTCAGGTTAGCAACAGAATATTATTTTTTCGTATTATTTCACGGATGTATTTAGAAAGTTGATATTCAAAAACGTTTCACTTCACACAACGGCGCAGGTCATTATAACCACAAAACGGGAAACAAAGTAAAGAGTGGGGTTGTAGAAGCATGAAGTCTGATAGTTTTCCACGAATTGCGACTTAAAAGAACACATAATAGCGAGTTGAATTTCTTTATTTGCAGGGATCTGCTCATTAATGAAGGTATCTGGGATATGGTAAGGGTAGATCATGGAACAGAGCACAGCCTAATGCTGTTTGTTCAGGACTACCTTCGGGATCAGAGAGGAAATTTGTCGTGCGAGCCTTACATCCAAACACGTTCTAGAGAGGTAAGTTGTGGGTTTGAAAAAGCCAAGGATCCTACACGATCCTACAGTCTAGAAGATTATAAACAAACACATATCGGGCAAAGCCTTCCGGCCTCTCCTGGGTTTGCCCATTTAGTTACCCTCCCCCACACACAGTCCAGACCCTTTCCGGGGGAGCAGACTGTCAAGCAAAGCGAGGGGGACGCGCGAAGGGGTTATGGGTAAGAGGCGGGTGAGCTAATAAAGCTAAAAAATAGAACGCTTCCCCAGCCCCCTCTTGCCCAGTTTTGACACTCCCTAGAAGATATATATAGTGCTGTAAACGGTCTACCGCGGAGAGGGGGGAGGGGATTAGGGGGAAGTTGACCATGGTCTCTATGAATGAATGCCTTTTATCCACAAGATTAAATTTTGATTTATTGTTTTACCGAACCTTCCTGTAGAGAGAAAATGGCCTGAAGTAAACCAACGCGTCATATATCCCATCAAAGAAGCACTTGTAAGAATGGAGAACAACCTAATGATTGCAATGCATGATCCCGTGGTGAAATTCTGCGTCTCCTTTATAACACTGAATGTGGTAGAAGTTGGGCTACAGAGATTTATGGCTTCGTGGAATTCACACCCCTTAGAAGGAAACAGCGATAGAAAGGTATAAAGCTGTTCTTTTCTTCCGGGCATCTTTTCCTTGAAGACTTGTTCAAGAGAGTCGTCAAAAGCCCTATCCAGCCCTCAAATTTTATTTCAAGTTTATATTTGTTAAAGCAAATAAGGCCATAGAGATAGGAGTTAAGGAGAACCTTCAAAGATACTCTCTCAATAATCAATTAAAAAACTGTGTTGTGGGAAAAGACCAAATAAATTAACTCCCTAAAAGGGTTTTTTTTTCAGTTGAGAATACAGTACCGGTTCCTCGTCTGTCACCTCCCAATACCTTAGTACCAACCCTCCCATGCCAATTGCGTTTGCGTTCACCTATTCAGTATAAAGTTTAGGGAACTTCTGTACATTAATTCACTATAATTTTTTTGTTTTGTTTTAAGGTAGGAATGGCCGCGTGCCAAACCTAGTCGAGGTCGAGGCCAATACCAACAGAGTCAGACGAATTAATAATCCTGCCATTATTCCCAGCGTTGATCAAGCCATTTGTATGTACGAAAACGCAGGAGGCCGTATTACGCGAGAGAGTTCATTTGGAATCGACCCTTTGAAAGATAATGCTACATTAACCACTAGAAGGGAAGAGCACTTTGTGCAAAACAACAGTGCATTTGACGATATCTTTAGTAGCTTAGTGAACGGAAATTCATCACCCTTTGAACGGGCAATTTTGTCTATCGTTGGCTTTACGCAAAACCTTTCTCTCGCCTTATAATACTAATCGACAATATTTTTTGTTTTGTAATCTTGGAAAAGAAGGCGAAGTTGCGTTAAGATAATGATCCTGTCGTACTGTTATAAGTCATTTGAAAGAAAATAATAAAGAATGAGGAAACGGCTCCCTAACATTGTCATTGAAATTGTTACAACCTCTCTTCCAGGGCTCTCTCTTTCTACCCCGAAACTTCGGAGGATCAAATTTCGCGAAAAAAATGAACGACTGCGAAAAAAAGAACCGCAATAAGTTACTACTATTTTACATTACCGAATTTAAATTTCACTGATTCGTCTGTCTTAAACTGCGTAACGACAATTTCTTTAAAGTGGCGTCATAACGAAGAGTGGTCAAGGTAACTGTTTTCATCTACTAGCCACAAAACGTGCCAGGACGTTGAAAATCCGCGAAATTTGTTCTGAAATCCACTGGCGTTCGCGAAAATTTTTTTTCTGCTAAACACACACACACACACACAAACAAAAACACGAAGTTTAACTTTGAAATTTATTAGTTCGGCATTCAGAGGACAGACAAATGGTCTCCAGTTTTTTCCTGTCCCCACCCACCTAGACTCCAGTGGAATTCAGTGCAGGCAATCCCACTCACTCCAACCTTCCTCTGATTCAACAGTTGAAAGATGGCGACTACACTAATGAAAGACTGAATGACCTTCCCAGGAGCCACTAATCCGGAGTGAGCATCATCGTCATCATCATCGTACGGTTCTTTTTCCCGCGAAAATGGAAGCTCTGCGATATATCTCCGATGCACATATAAAAACAAAACTAAATTTCATCAAACATCAATAATACCATTTTCCGGTCTCTAGCTTTTGTGGACTGCTTTCTAGGACTTGTTTCATAGTTGAAATTCGGAGGTTCTAGAAACTGCTTTTAGGGTCGCGCTTTTCCGCCGCTTCGGCATCGTTTCGTATCAAATGCAAAGCGACTCATAAAAAATAGCATGTATCAGCATAAACAAAAAGTGACCGCGCGGCCCTTGGCAACTTTAGTGTTTTTTTCAGGAATGATACGATCTAATTTTTTTTTTAATTTCATGTTTACCTGATCATATTTAAAGAAATGACTTAAAAGTCGTTTCATAGCCTAGCGCGAAGCGGGAAAAATGGTCGACCACGGAACGCGACGCGAGAGGAAAGGGGGGAAAGTAACACCTGCTGTCCACTGACTCGTTGAGACTCAACTTGAATGGAAAAAAATTGAGCTAAGCCACAGGTCTAAAAACGTGAATTAAAACATAGTTTGGAGAAAAAGAGCATTATAACTTTGAATAGGCTACAATTGTACGTTTAATTTTTATCATAATTAACATGACCAGAGGAGAGCAACTTGTTCTCAACACATTGATATTTGATTATTAGGTCATATATAAGCTCGCTGCTAACGTTCTCATTTATGCCCCATAAATGCATCGTTTCTTTAACAAAACTGCCTGTCCCTCTATTCTGAGGAAACTCAACCTTAACTGGATATGAAAACTGACTCAACAAACAAACAATGAGTTCAGTGAAACGTGTGATAATAGCGAAAAGTGCTTTAGTTCAGTTCAGTCCTGAATCCCACCAGACCCGTAGCAGACGCCCATCCTGGTCCACTCTGGATACTTTAAAGCATCTGAGGGAGCTGATCATCATCATCATCATCATCGTTGTCGTTAACGCCGTAAGGGATTGTATCGTCTGATGCAACATCATTTGATTCATTGGAATCAGGCATATAATGTCCAAGAATAGCCGCTATTTCCCGAACCATAGGTATAACGTTGTAATGTCGGCTTGTGCGACACAACGGACACTTGGAAAGTGTTGGTGTTACACCGATCCAATGCTCAATGAAAGGAATACAGCCAATAACGCCAAAGCACTTTGAACACGATGCAACAGGAAGCTGGGAAGTGGATAAACAAATAGTGCAGCGGAATATTCCTGTCAGCACATCCTTCGCAGAAGGCTGAGCAGGAAGCTGGGGTACAGATGCGCTGGCTGATTCTGTTCCGGTGAGACATCTTTTAAGCACTTTAAGGATGTCCTTCGCCCTCCCTATCTTCTTAGAACTGCCTTTTTTCAAGTTTCCTACGTTACTTTTCTGGACCACAATGACCTTCTTGGCGGAAGCATATTGTATAGCAAATAAATAAGCGTCCCTTAATTGTGATGATCACTTCGTAATCACTCAAACTGAAACGGCGATTAAATTTAAATCGCCATTATGCAATTCACAAATATGTGCCTTAGTGGGAGCAGGGGTGGGTGGGCATGGAGTAAGACTAGGACATACGAGTCACGACTTCCCGTCCAGTCAAAGTTGACATCACCGTCGTCTCCACTGAAATACTTTTGTCTGAAAATGGAGTACCAGTTGTATTCGAAACGTTTGCATTGTAATCCATGGTTTGTGATTCAAATGAGAAGATTTAATCGCTTGCGTCCCGCAACAAATATAACTGGGGTAACGTCTTGGTCAACAAGAACATAAGTAAAGTGTCGATGGTCCTCTTTTTCTTCTCGTACATGACTGGCTCACGTAGCGAACTCTAGATGACGCTCGGGATAAATCCCACTTTGATGGAGATAGTCATCATGATCATGAGATACAATTTAATCTCTTTTTAGTGTCGAGTTGGGCGCGATCCATTGCTAAATCACAGCAGATTTTCTTCAATTGTTAAATGTGGGTTAACTGTAAACTGTGCGATCGCAACACGCCTTACTTCGCAAAGGAATTGTTTTGTGTTTGCAGTGCGGTGACAAATTTATTGAACTGAATATAAACGAGGAAGATGTCAGAACTCGCCAAGTGGGAGACAACGGTATTCGCCAGCAAAACATATATGTTTTTAGTCTCCTAGCTACCCTGTATGATCCTTTTACAGATTGGATGAAGAATTCAATATACCCTATTTGGTACAAGAATAAATGATGCCCTATTTTTATCCATACCATCGGTACCTTCATTCTGACCAATGTTTATATTCAAACGGTTACACTAAAACCTCAGTGTGTTCCAGAGTGTTCAAAAAGCGCTCTGAACAAATACCATTCACGCACATACCTTTACATCTTGTATTAGAAAGAACCCCCTCCCTGGCAATTTACAATACATTTTAAAACGTTTATATTTTGTAACCATGCAGTCAAAAAGCATACATACATACAAAAGCAAAATGAAATGATATTAAATCGGTGCATGATGCAAAAGTTGTTAAAACAGCAAGAAATACGATTAACACTTACCTTTGGTCATGTCATTAGATGGGATGGGGAGATGCTTTGAGTCTAGAAGAGTGACTTCATGGCCAAGCTGGCCTTTCAATTGCTCTTGAATGTTTTCAACCGTAGCGGTTTCTTCTTGCAGGACAAGGTGTATTTGGAATTTCTCAGTGATGAGTCCTTTTGCGTCGATATCTACCACCATAAACGCCGTTTTCCAGTTTTGCGCTTTCGTGGTGGTCGACGAGCTTGAGATGGTAAATTGAGGTCTTTTCAAACGCGGCGTGGATTCAACCTGGAACGTTCACTGTTCTGCTGGTAGGATCCACGAACACCAACATACCAATTGCCGTTGACGGGCTCAGGCTCGGTTGGCTTAAAGCCACTGGATTGCTCATAATAGGATTTCCATTCACAGTGAACTTTTTCTGCGCGTCTGGCCCATCAATGGTAAAAATTCCAGACTCATCAGGAAGCACTATTTCCCCTTCCGCGGAATTTAAGTAAGTGCCCTGATTTTGTAGCCGAAAGATCATAGACAAATTCGCAGTAGTCAATGAGTTTTGTCTAAGTTTTAGTTCTCTGTCGCTACACGAAAGTGATATAAACGCCATTGCTGCGATATTAACTCGTGGCGGTTAATGAGAATTTGTCAGCAAAAGTTATACATAGTTATCGCTTGCGTAACCATGTGGATGAAGATTGGCGGCAGATAACTTACGGCAAACCTTGTTCTCTGATTGCGCAAAACAGTTTTAATGGGTCTGATGTTTATTCGTAAAAGTCAGGAAAGCATTCCAATAACGTCCCTCACTCGTTTGAAGTTTTCGTTTTTTAAAAAGCCCTCTAACAATCGCTATATTCAATGTTATCGTAACTTCCAGAATGGAGACCAGGTATCAAAGAGATGGGCTTTGGCGTAACGCGTCATGTGACGCGTCACTAGTCAACACTTATCTGTTGTCACTCGCAATTACAAAATATTGAAAAGAAGTACCAAATTTTGATTTTAATTTATTCACGGGAATATTGAAAAAAGGTACCAAATTAGCGAAGAGGCAAAAAGAAAGAGGACCAAATTTCGATTTAAACATGTGGCAAGCAAGGTTAAGAAAGGGTACCTAATTTCGGTTTTCAATTGCTGACCAAACAATTAAAATTAGGCATGTATGTTTCTGTTGAAACTAAGTAAAAAGGTACCTTTTTCAGCACGAGTAGTATTTCAAATGAAATACATAAAAAGGTCATGTTATTTTATTAGCTGACAGTCAAATACAAGGAATACCTCGAATATTGTCCAAAAAGGGGGACTAAGCACCAATTTTTATTAGAAAACCAGAATTGCCAGAAACTTTCACTGATTCGATTCGTGTCAAACTACCCTCCACATTTTGGTCCAGGGTAATTTTTCAATGCCGCCAAAAATATTTTAACACAGTAATTTACAAAGGTTTTTCTTCAAACCTGTTGTTATTCCATGTCCAAAATCTACGTACCAATTGGGTTTCTGAGGTGTAGAAGTTAGGTGAAATTTGGCATTTTTTTTAAATACCTGAAACTGGTTTTCTTCTAACGGCCGAAACATTCTTACTTTAACAACTTCTCCAAAGAAATTTACTGCGTTATAAAGAGCTAAAGTGTGTATATATTGTGTTTGTGTTTCATTAACAGACGACACCGCGTTTTAACGTACGAGCGTGATAAAAATGTGTAATTTTCCTTTCAAAGGTGTAATTTAACTTTCAAGCTGTGTTAATAGCTGTATTTTTTGGGCAAATGATCTTAGAATATTCAGGAATTTTTTTTAAAATCGTGCATGGAAAGCATAAAATCACGCTATCTGGTGATTGCGGGACCAAGAGTAATATGGCATAAAATTGCTTCAGTTAAAAATTCCAGCAGTTGTCGGCGACGTTTGACGCAGGAAGCGAGTTAAATATACTAACCTGAACACGGATCTCGTATTCTTTGTGGTCCGCGCTTACGTTTCATACGTATACAGTTCTTCTTCGATATTGCCGACCGGCAAACATTTAGCTTGTGAACAGGCTCTCTGGTTGGGGAAAGAGCGAAGAAAAGGAAAGAGCGAAGAAAGCAAAGGGCGAGAACGAGCGAAGAGACGGGGAAGGGGGAGTCTGCGCTCGGCTCGCTCCGCTTGCTGATTTATTTTCGCGCTTTTTCCCCACTGTGGAGCCCGCTTCACAGGCTACCAAACATTCTCCGACCGAAACGTCTCAGTTCGGTGAAAATTTCGTATTTTTGCGCTCCTCGTGCTATAGACACAATTTCCCCGTCAAAACTGCTGAATAATCCTCAGCGATGAAATACTGGGTCGACGCCTTACCGCCAGTTCTGCTGTCCCGTGTCTTTGATTTCTACATCACCTTCTCCAAATATCCCTGTTTCTCCTCGATTCTTCTTTGAGTTCGACGGTAGATGCTTATCCACCTCCCGGGAGGGGTACTCCCTTATATGGCCTTAACGGGGAGGGGGGGGGGGGCGTGCGACCCCATAGGGTATGGTTTTCGGAGGGTTTTGTGGCGCGAGGTACGCGACAACCAAGTCAGATGACATGTACCAATCAACCTCCCAGGCGAACTTTTCCAAAGTCTGATTAAGGCATCTTTATGGCTTACCTTTTCAAACCCTGTCGAGCAGATAGCAGTGAAATTATGAAAAGCCTTTAGTTTGATCGTTTTTGTAGCTGACAGTTGCAGTCCTACGATTGTCCTACGATTGTAGGACAGGATTGTTTGCGATCTTTAAGGTCAAGCCACACAGAGAGGACTAAAAACGTTGCACGAATTATTATGCGCCTTCAAGAATTATGCGTGAAGAACTTCTGTCCGTTCTCAACTCGAGATACCAGTGCTGTCCGGGTAGGCTGTCGAGAATATCTGGGATGAGAAGCTTAACTTTGTTTGGAACCTAACTGTAAGTAACTTTTTGGAAAAGTGCTTTAGTTGGGTCACGGCAGACAGAATATTGAGCTTAAAACAAAAAGAACAAGCTTCCCTGCCTTTCTTGGGTGGTATACCAAAACGATTCTGTTCTAAGAGTAAACATGACCGCTTTAGTTTTTTCTTGAAGGTCGGTTGTAATCAGTTAATGGTAAAAATAAAACTGAAAGTGGTTTAAGGATTCCGCGTTATGGAAAAGGAAATTTATTGCTGCTGGCAATAAAGTGGCGGCTTCGCTCAAGTTTTAATATCGCGAATCGGTATCCTTTTTTCTCCTCTTTTGTTTATTTGTTAATTTCTTTATTTTTGCCAAATTTTTGGTCGCATGGATCCTTTACAGTAAAGGAAAGCAGTTGTCCAGAAAAATGTTTTTCTTTGGAAAGAGAAGCTCTAGAAAAGCTTTTCGACTGCTTACGCACTTGCTGTCCACGCTCATCCACTCAAAAGGAATCATGAGCATGCGCAACCCCTTAACTTGAAGAATTTTTATTTTGGTGACGTCAAGAAAAAAGGTTAGTTTGGAGGCATTTTCAAACGCTTATTGCGCGTTCCACTCGGTGAAATTCATTTAGAATTGGAAGATTTGTAGGATTTTTGTGCTTTTCAGTCATAATAAAGTAAGAGTAATTTTTGTACATGCTATTCTGAATTAATCGTCGAAAACGAAAATTTACTATTCTGGCAAAACTTATGTACAATTTTTCTCACAGCTTTGCGAGGTGAGACTTCTCAAACGACAACACCGTGTAAAAACACCGTGTAAAAACCCAGCAATGACGTGAAGAAACTGGGTAAGCTTGAACAATGAGTCAAACAACTATATCAGTGATTGCCATGGAAACCGGCCAGGCCCAGAAATTGTGCCTTTTTTCAAAAGTATAAAGCCTAGGCTAGTTCCTTTTGTAGCTTTTCCTCAGTGAAATGTAAATCAATGTCCTGAAATTCGTCAAAAAAGTTATGTATGTTTGTCTCTTGAAACTGATGAGAAACTGTATAGAGCCACCTTAAACAGGGTATCGTTACACGAACTTATGTATTAGTTAATTTACAGAACCCTTTACAAAAAGCCGAATCTTTACCAGTTTGCCAGTGTACAGCAAATTGAAGTAAGAAACAGCCTCTGCCGGACTTGTCCACTCTAGCCGTAAGGAGTGTATGATGTTGGGTTAAGTGTCTTAGACAGGGTACAAAAAATCTGAAATCTGTGTAAACAGGGTCAGGGGTTACACACCAGGGCCGCACCTCCCTACTTGAGCATCTGCTGAGTGCCCCCACCCCGGTCCTTGCCCGCCATTTTGAAAAAACACTAAGTTCCAGTTTTACGCAGCTCACCAAAAACCCCTGAGAGAGACTGGGTAGGCCATGTTTGCCAGGTTATGGATACGAAATCGTAAGAAGATTGCACGACGGACTTTCGTATATGGAAGGTCGTCGTGAAACGGATTAAAATTTGCAATTCAACTTTGGTTCTGTCGTGGAACCGGAAAGAGCTTTTTGCTCTTACCAGCTAAATACGAATTTGAAAAACAATAGCGATTGTCTTTGCGGCCCAACGATTGGTCAGTGGCGCAAATCTCCTAGCAACGGCCCAAGAGCTTCCCACGCAGTCAATTTTAGGGTTACATACATACATACATACATACATACATACATACATATACTTTTTGTTGAGGCAGGTCAGTTTGAGGCAACCTAAAGGCTGGTGGGGACCTGCCAGAAAATTAAACGAAATATGAAACAAATCAAACATAATTTTTTTTTTTAAGAATCCCAAATCGCAGGAGGCAGACCAGTTGGCTATTTACAATGCGTGGAAGAGATGAGTTCGGGACTGCCGAAAACAAATCCAGCTAGTTGTCAGAGCGGGACTTGAACCCGGGGCCTCCATATTACAAGTCCAGCGCCCTAACCACTAGGCCACGCGGCCTCCCTCATGAGGTTTTCAAGAACAGTGTAGAATTGGGACTTAGTGGTTTTTCAAAATGGCGGGATAAGCATCTACCATCGAATTTACCAAAGAATCGAGGAGCAACAGGGATCGATATTTGCAGAAGGTGATGTAGAACTGACGGTAAGGTGATGGTTTTATAGAAGTGTCGACATATTTTATCGCTGTCTGCTTGAAACATGCTTGAAACAGCTCGGTTCGATTCGGTAAAAACTCGAAATCTATGTTTCTTATAGCTCATGTTATAACTATAAAAGTCATGGGATCACCGAAAATTTTCGGAGTTAACTCCTCGAATGCTTAACTCAATTTTGTAAAATTAGATTAAGTTCCATTTGCTTATATTCTACATTTCACGCGTGTCGAAATATAATCACGAATTCAACAGCGACGCGACTGAGCGCTTTTTTTGTTAGTCTGTGTCACGTGAATAAAACTTTTCTTACATAGGTTCTAGAATTACATCGAAGTATCTTGTTCTTTTAATCCATCGTCGGCAGTTTATGTTCGTAAGACCGTCGAGACAGAAAGAAGTCGACCGCACTTGTTCCGTTATAGTAACAAGTCAGCAAGATATTAGTGGCCATCAGTCCGTCCGGTCATTCTCTGGAGTTGAAAGTGAGACAGAGTTCATTCTTGTGCGCGCAGGTAACCTGCGATCAGGCCGAATTTTAGCATCGCTCTCATATTCTCTTACGTTGGTCGCTTGCTAAAATAGGGCCTGATACAATCTCTCACAGGAGTTCGTGTCGGCGGCCAAATTTTGGCCGCCGGAATCTCGCAATCTGATTGGCCCTTTAACAATAGAGCTGTCAACGGAAGTAAATTGTC
>Ga0126336_10001514_pt1 | contig 12235 bp, 7 predicted proteins | sample SidCmetagenome_FD_92530 | JGI IMG/M metagenome (GOLD analysis project Ga0126336, IMG submission 92530) | Coral microbial communities from El Islote,Puerto Morelos, Mexico - Siderastrea C C metagenome | ecosystem: Host-associated > Invertebrates > Cnidaria > Coral | place: El Islote,Puerto... | reverse complement strand
TTTAATTTTTTGTCTGCAAATGAAAATGCCTGAAAACAGAAAGGGATTCCAGCAAAGCCTGAAGTTGTATGAATTTACATTTTCCTGACTTGTAGTGTTTTCCCTCGTGTAACTAACCGCTAAGGAGGCCCTTAGCATTCACAGCTTTAAACTCCTTTGGGGATTACTTTCATAGTCACACAAAACAAAGATTTTGCTATAATAGTTTACTGCACAGGGAAAAGACATTTTGGAATTTTTATTTCAGTCTGCAGCTAAATAAAGTGTAATGAGCTATCTACGAGCAATATTTTAACATTTTTGGGAAATTGACCCCTAGATTCATTTGGTGTAATCTGAAGTGACCAATTTTTACACAAGAAAGAGGTGGCCTGGCTCAAAGTTGAAGGGGAAGTCCAAAAAAATATTCATTGCAACAAACCTGTGGTTGAAGTTCAAAGGTTTGATAAAGATGTTGGTTGTCTCATGATCAAAAATTTCACTCTTAGGCTCTTTATTTTGCAATATTTGGCCATTAAGTGGTGTTTGGCAGAACAAACTGGATGAGATGGTCAAACAGAATCACTCATTCCATTCTTTGCTGTAGCCAAAGTCATTGCTTATTGCTATATGGCTGTAAGATAGGGAACGGCTTGCTCAGGGATTCAGTTTAGAAATTCTATGAGTAGTGGCCAAATTAATGCAGTCTCTCATGAGTGAGTGATTCCTTGCATTTTAAACTACAAAGGAATTATTCCTTTTGTCTCATGTTAGTCTGTTTTGCTCATCTTAATTTCAACAATTCTAGCATATTTTGCAATGAAACTATGACGTGTATTCCTTTGCACTGCTTTTCTTTGTGGTATATTTTTTTGCAAAGCTGGTGTTTTCTTGATATCAGCGTAAAAAAAATAGTTGATCAACTTTCACCAGATGGGTCTATTTCCTTCATTGTTTTGTGTGCATAATTTACTTTTGGGCTGTAACTTTTCTAAATGAGCGTTTATGATCTTGCAGGTCACCATTAAACCCTGTACCTACAACAAAGTCAAGAATGGAGACTGGACCTCCTCCGCTTATTTCAATTGTTCCAAAATCAGAAGAAACTGGATATCTTCATCCTCATGTACCACGCCCATCTGTTATCACCTCAACTAACATTATTCGAAGACCAGTTGGCTTTATGGCTCCGGCACATCTATATGGTCCAGCAGACATGTTTTGTTATCCAGGCCCTCACAGACGTGAGGTTGTTGAGTCAGGAGTAATTGACCCTTTTGTTGAAGAACATTTCCGTCGCAGTCTTGGTGAGGACTATAAGTGTGTCAGCCCAACTTCAATGTCTGCTGCTGGTTCAGTTGATGATCACTTTGCTAAAGCTCTTGGTGACACGTGGCAAAAACTTAAAAAATCTGAAGTGTCTTCTCAGCCTTCAAGTACGTCTCAGATGCAATCGATTGTCTCCCCTGCAAACTGACGTGATAATACAACTGCACACAAAATCGCATGGGAGAAGTACTTAAACTGAGATAAGATGAAAAATCTTTCTCTTATTGCTGTAAAATGTGAGGCTGTGTCCCTTAAAATACAAAACTTGGTTAGGCTGTCTGTTCACTGAGACACTCAAAAGTATACAGTTACTGTTGGCTTTAGCCTGTGTGCAGCTGTCTGCTCTCCTCTCTAGTTTTTTTCTTGAGGAGAGTGGGCAGCTGTACACAGGCTATGATGGTTGTAAATATTATTGCAGTTAGTACTGGAGCTAGTTTTAAGTGACGAGGGGCTACAGTACTGTGTTGAAACACCAGAATTTTTGTTCATTTAAAAATCAGTTCCAAGTTGGCAGTGAGTGGTTGATCTGATAGCAAGTGGGTTGTTTTTTCTGTTTGAGTGTTTGCAGCTCATGTTAAACAAGAAAAGCCGTACAGGTATTATACCTGGTCATCATATCCTACCCAACTCCCCAGGGTAAAAAAATGTTAGGGACACTCAAGACACAAGCCCAGACAGTGTTAAATATTAAAGTGGAAGTTTGTTTGGCCTAACAAAAATTGGGAGGCCAGGACGAGTTGCACGTGGAAAAAAAAAGGAGAAGAAGAAAAAGCTTGGGTGTCACCAGACCCTGTGATCTCCAGCTAACAAAATAATCTGAGTTACAACCTTTGCTTGTTTGCTGAGAAGAGTTGATAGGTTCATCAATTTTCCTGTTTGTTAATGATTTTCTGTGAGCTGTGGAATGTCACACCAGTTTTAGCCATTACCCTGCTGACTTGAGTACTTACACCCAGTTCAATTGTACATGGCTTACTTGTAATAATTGAGTTGTATCCAGGGTAGATTGATTTTTGTATAGTGGAGACTCAAAAGTGAAACATTTTGAAGATGTGTGTGTATGATGGCACTTGCCAACATAAAATTATGCTAGTTATTTAATGCTTTTAAAAATTGTTTTCTCATAGTATGTGCTTTGATTGGTCATACAGTGCTGTACATGGCGTTGCATTCCATTTATTTTATAAAAAAGAAATTGATTTGTGTTTTATAATTCAAAAGACTTACGAGAATGCAGAAGTACTCATAAACATTTAAATTCTTTTAAAAACGTTTTTTTGTGTTTGTATCTGTAAGTACCTCCACCATCTTGTTGGAGTTACCAATCACACATTTCATTCAAGTCCTGGTTTTGCATATGGCAATCAAAGAAAATCAGTTAAAGTTATTTCTAATTCCGGAGGGATTCAGCCAAGAAAAGACCAAATTTTAAGAAAGCAAAACTCTAAGCCAGTTAAAGATTGAAAATAGGTGAAAAAAAAAAACTTCAATTATGCTGCATGTTGTGGCTTTGTAATTCCTTTTGTGGTCTAACACCTGTTCACATGTTAGACAACTTATAAATGGGCGTTTTGCAGCACAATTGGACTTCATGTCACCAGTTTTTTAAGGCCTTGTCTTTTAAATCCTTAGTCCCTAAGAATTCATATTCATGGGGAGTGACCTTTAGCTGCAGGAAACTGTCCATCATTTGGCCTCTGATCTTTGGCCTCGGAATTCAATCAGAATATGAAAAATATTTGACGGCTTTTCTTTGGTTGAGATCCTGTGAAAACTCATGTGATGCTGAATGAAATGAAATCTGTTAGGTGCATATGTTTGGTAGCCTGTGTGCAGATGTCTCCTATTTCCTTCCACCCGCAGAAAAGGGACGTCTGCGTAACGGCGTCGCTAATCGTGTTCCAGTATCCTGCTGTTCGGGTTTTAAATTTTGCGTAAATTATGATAACACAGTTTTGTTTTCTGTGCCAGAATCATTTCCCGCTAATGGCTCCATGATCCGAGGTCGAACAGGACTAAGAGGAGGAATCTGAATTTTTCTCACAGAAGCATTGCGAACGGCTTTCACAGGAGTTGACGTTACCAGCAAACTCAGATCGTTCGACGAACGATCTACCGACTCCTCCAAAAGAATTCGCTTCTCGGGAGAAGCCGAAGTTCCTACGCTGTCCTTCCCTAGTGTCTCGATCTTTTTTTTTTTTACTGTAAGTCCTGCCTTGAAAGCTTTGGAACTATAATCGCTAAAAAGTTCATCCCCGATTTTTCTCACGTTGGCGTAAAGACCTCTCCGCTTTTGCAACTTTCCCACGCACGATCTACAAATATACGGTGATGTTTGGTGTACAATGAACTGAAGAGAAAGGATTTCTTCCTAAACTTTAAATTCACTGCGACTTTTCACAAGGTTCCTGTTGTTTTTCATAATAGTCGAGAAACAACACACAATCGGACATGTTTTGATCAATGGAAAACCCCGCTAAATGTAGATCGCATACATTATCTCGAGCATTTCCCGACGATAGCCAATCAGAGTTTTTTTCTAACAGTGGCTATTGTCAAGCAACCAATAAAAGCACTTTCCACGAATTCCTGAAAAACAGCAGGATACTGGAACACGATTAGAGACTCCGTTTTGCAGACGTCCCTTTTCCGCGGGTGGAAGGAAATAAGAGACGTCTGCAGGCAGGCTATATGTTTGGTTACCCTTGTAAAAACATTCATGTGCCAGGTTATTTCTACTATTAAGTTTCCATTGTTAAAATTTGCTCAAAAGGTAGTGTCGTGCATCAAAGATGCAAAATGTGTTCTTTGAGAAAGCAAATCTCTTTTTGTTTATGAGAGAGTGAACTTATAAAGTTCTTAGACAGCTTTTGAAAAATTAAAACTTCAAAAGGTATTCTTGATTTTTTGTCCAGTTTTTAATTTAACCATTAGACCAAATTCAGTATTTTTATCAATACATCAAGTTGGATTACAACAGTTTTAAATAGATATAACATTGCATTCTTTAGAGTAGTGAAGCTAGAATTTGTCTTTCGATCGATCACTGCGAAGCTAGCAAGATTGCTTTTGGTGTTGCATATAAACCATATTGGCTTAGATGGCTCTACAGCCCAACCCAAATGACTGAAAAAACGCAAGAATGTAAACTGAAGGAAAATCACCAAGGATGTTTGGTGTGTGGTACGTTTACTGATAAACATTTGAAACTCGGAGACTTCATGTATGTAGGTTGCTTTAAAGTACATCTAACAATTGCTGTTGCCTCTTTGTATGACATTTTTCCATAATTTTAGTTTCCTTTTAGACAATAGTGTGTGAAGTTATTTCATTAGTTCTGTTTTTAGTATTGGATTTTTGTAATATCGTTGTAAGGTCTAGTTAGATTTTTAGATGTGAGATTTCATTTCGTGTTTTACATGTAAATTTGCACATTATAAGCAATAGATTATTATTACTATTATGACAGAAAATTTTTGCAACATTTCTTGTTTTTGCAGTTTTTTAATTGCACAAATGTGATGTTGTGAAAAAAGAAAGTTTTTTCTTTATTGATCCTTATGAGAAAAAAGTCTGTAATAGGTAGATTTGTTTCACGTAGTCTTCAGTAACTTGTTGGTATGTGTAGTGCCCTTAAATTAATCAATAATATTATCATTTTGCCAGAGCTGGCCTTCATTACTTTAAAATAATGTAACATAGTGTGTACACAGGTGCGGAGAGCTATTTAATATATTGTGTAGCAATGTAAATACTTTCAAAGGTTGCCACAATTGTCATTAAACTTGAGTCAATATTTGGTTATTTGTGTTTTAGGTTTCATTCAAAACCCTTCTGCAAAAAGCGAGCAACAATGGCAGTAACTTTCTAACCAGCACACCATTTATTTACCTGAACTTTCCATATTTTAATGCTAGAGTCTTTCCGTGCATGAGCTCTTGGTGTCTCTATACATTTAGGCCATGAGCAACAGTTAAGAAAACTGTGCAAGAGAAATGTTTGGTGCCCTTGGATGTTTTTTGATCGTGTCATGGGAAGAAAATTTATGCATAAGAAAAAAGTTGCACCTCTATTTCTTGGCTTTCAACACATTATTCAGTGAAATATACAGTATTGTTATAATTATCAAAAGTCCCAAGTGTTAAGTATTGATTTCCAAACCAAAATTTCTTTTAATAGAGAGGACATTATTTTCTTCAATTGGGGTGTTAATTTAACAGGTGCTGTCATTTGTCCAATGAGAACAGCAGCAAGGCATTATAATAGGGTGTTTGAAGTTAACTCCCTGTCTCTATAATTCTGTTACGTGCAGGGGGCAGTTATTTTGTTGTGTGTGTATGTTTTTTTGTGGGGGGTGGGGGAGTTGTCGATTCCAGGTGGGAGAGATTGTTTATTTAAACCATCTGAAAGCAATGGTCACACGACACAACTCCGCGGTATGGCCAGTACCTTGCGCATGCGTACAGTCATATCACCCAGGCAGTGGCAGCCATGGACAGCTGATTCATCCTAGTTAGGACTCATCAGCATGGCATAGCCAGGCGTAAGGGTCTCATTCGCCTCGGCAGTAAACGGCGGGGTCAATGATCTTCTGTGAGACCCTTACGCCTGGCTATGCCATGCTGATGAGTCCTAACTAGGACGAAACAGCTGTCCATGGCTGCCACTGCCTGGGTACTGGCGATACCGCGGAGTTGTGTCGTGTGACCATTGCTTTCAGATGGTTTATTGTTTATTTGAGTATACAGTAGCATACAGGTAAGTCGTTCAAAAGTTCAAAGTTCAAAGTTTATTGGTCACAATAAATATTTTGTCATAATTACAATAAAAGGGCTACACAGCACAATCCTCAATGTATTAAGCCGAGATGAGGCGGTTTTCTTTTTCTAACATGAAACAAGATGACCTGTGCGGAGCCTGTGCATATCTAAAGAGAACAGGAATCCCAGTTATTGTTGCGCACGAACTGGAAACTAGTAAACCGTGGATGCCGCCATCTTTGAAATTTGTCAACAACATGGCGGAATTGTCGCCCGAAGAATTCAGGAAAAGTCTTTTTCAAACTTTTCGAAGTCGTGGCGTGTTAGAAGCCCTGAAGGTAGGCTGAAACTTTAAACTCCTTCTAAGGATTCGTGTGTATAATCCATAAACTAATTTTGACCTAATTTCCGACATTGGCTAAGTTGTAAGTCAGCATGGCTCACGGGCCGGGGAAAAGCTACAATCACTGCCACAAGAAGATGGAACACCCTTCCCCTTTCCCCTTGTTGAATGTTGAGTCACACCAAAACGCACCAGTTTTCTTTTCGTTTTCATTTGTTTTGAAACAACATTGCAAAGGTGGGGGAGGGAGGTAGACACTGCTCAGAAGATGGTGTTTCAACATTTTGGCAATGACTGTAATTATCCCCAGTGATCCTCTCATCTCAAATATTCTCATACACCTACTACAAAACCGAAGTCCCTTTTCTTCGAAATTGCACTGTTCACTTTTGTGAGCTAAACCGACTGTTGTCTTCTTTCCATCACCATCACTGCTAAACAGTCAATTTCAACAGCCAATTTCTCGACACACAGGGGTTCATTCCCCTTCCCCAAGCAGAGCAGAGATGGCAACCTCTGGAGATCTGAAAGAGTGACGTGCTTTTTTTGGGCGGACTACAGCCTGTTACTGACTATCTCCCAAACGTTTTTTTTTTTTGCTGCATTGAGCAGAGTGTCAGTGATTTTAGTATACCTAGCGCCGCATGCGCAAACACTAGATATTTGTAGAATTTAATTTAGATTTCAAATGTACACCAAACACGAACCTTTTCCAGCGCTTGGGACTACAGTTTTGAGTGTTGAACACAGGCAGCCATAATTTGCATCTTTTTAGTTATGAGTTTCTGTAAGCCAGTGTAAGAGTAAAAAATGTGAGGAAGTGCAGCCAAGAGTGAAACTTGCCATTACAGAACAAATTTTGGGATCACAGTATTAAAACATCGGTACATATTTTAGGCCAAAGTCCATGGGAGGGGGGATAGCTCAACCTAATGTGCCGGTCAAATTGAAGCATAAACATCCACCCCCTGGGCATTTGACTGTGCATTGTGCCCGGGAAGGGGGGAATTTGAATGTTCCTTGGAAGGGTGGGGAATTTGAACCGGATTAATCTCTTGTTCTGGCGTAATACTCCTGTGAATTTTTTCGGTTTTTGCAAGCTTTGATGGATTTACAAGATAGAATTTCGCCTTTGTTAGTGAATAACCCTTTCAAAAGGGTCTTCAAAAGAAGTCTGAAGGTGTCATCATGGCACATGTCTCTCTGAAAAATGTGAACAGTGTTTGATTGAAGATGAAATTTGTCTTTGAGGAGAGATATTTCAAAACTAATTGGTGGTGCATTTGAACAGCTTTTTTGCCCCAAGGGGAGGGAACTTGAACAAGCCAATCTTCAAAAGTTCAAATGCTCCGGGGGTTGCCCTGGGGGTGGATGTTGAAGCTTTGATTTGACTGGTACATAAGTATGGGTAGCACTGTGCCATGCAGGTCCTCTGCCCCTGGATCGAAAAAACGGAAATGATGCAGAATGATGTTTTTAAACAGAACAGATGCTAAGCTGAGCTACTTGCTATAGTAAGAATTTTTTTTTATTTGAAGTCTCAGCTTAGAAATCGTCTCATAGCAGAACTTCAGGAGACTGCAGGCCAGGCTGGGTTGACAGCTGAGCATGATCAATCAGCAGTTCCAGATAACTTGTTTGAGCTTGCAGCCAACAGCCTGGTTGCTGACCATTTGAAGAGGTGTAAATATGAATATTCATTATCTGTCTTCCTACCAGAGAGTGGCTTACAGGAAAACAAGGTAAACAGTGCCCTCTTTTTTAAAAACCCTTGTTTTACTATCTACTGTAATCAAATACAGTTTTTCTTTTATTTAATATAATTCTACTATGTACAATTTTTATTACAGTCAACGCGGTTCACGCATGAACGCTCAACTTCAAATATTCATTGATTAGTTCATTCTTCGATTTCATTCTTCAAAAAATTTAGTGATTCTATGAAACTTGGATTCTATATCCGAAACACTATTTTAGTTATTCGAAATTTTTTTGGTTACATCGTAATAATAATTCAAACTTTCCGAACAGAACTGAAAAGTTAGTTTTTTAGCTCAATTTTCCGGTATGTCACACGTGATATTTTTATTGTTTTCAAACCGGCGCAAAAAGTGGCGAGAACATAAAGCCGACAAAAATAACCCCTCAAGAGAAAATCCTTTGAAAGAAAATCCAAAAGAGTCTCTAATTTTAACAAGGCAACTTATTCTTTGGCTGGAGGTTTCGTGGCTTAATCGGAAACCCGCAGAAAATATAAACAACAGCCGCCACTGCTGGATTGGGGTTGTTAGATATTCCATGGAGCACGAGAGTGCCAAAAGGAGCTGTTCATAAAATTGTCTGACACTATTCAGTCCACGCGACGACTCAACCATTTTCTTGTTTTCTTGTGGAGGTTAAGATCCTTGATAATGGATGACATCCTTGAAGTAGTTGATTAGCACTTCTTCCGAGTGTGCCAGGTAGACGATTTCTAATGCTACGTGTGACCTTTTGAAGAATCGATTTCGTTCATCGAAAAAAAAATCGTTATCTTTCAATCTATCTACAAGAATACGTTTATCCAATTAAAGAAAGGAATGCGCAGGTGAAGAATGCAATCTTCATTAAATGACCGTTCATGCGTGAAGCGCGTTGACTGTAATGACAGTTATTATGCTACGCATACACACACACAACACAGACAAAAATTAGGTCTTAAAGATTTTTGTGAAAAAGTTAGTGTCAGGGCAATTCTAAATATATAATCACATCATGACATGGCTACGGGTTACAAAATAATGGTAATTGAGAACTTTTAGGTTAGAGGCTTGAATTTCCATTTCTTTTCAAACGTATCTAGACTTTTGTTTTTTTGAGCAATAAATAATTCTATGGAGTGTTTTTGATTTAAATAAACTTTGAATAACTGTATACTGGGCTTAATATTATTTCTTCAGCATTGAAAGATAGTAGATTTTCCAACTAAGATACAATAATTTAAGAATTCACAGTCCTCATTGAAAATACCAATGATTATGTCTTGAACAGACAAATTTATTACCTCATTCGTATTAATACTCCAAAAACCCTCGAAGTCTCTCCAAAACAACAATGAGAAAGGACAATGATAGAATAAATGTTCTATATATTCCCTATCCGTATTACAAAAACTACACAAATCAGAATCAACTTTGCCCATTTTCTTAAGAAGAATATTAGTACATGTTATGTAATTAAGTATTTTGAACTGAAAATCTCTTAAGTAAGTTTTAAGACAAACAGTTTGTGACAGAAGATAAATTTTTGGTAAATTAATAGAATCAATATCATATTTATCTTGCAACTTAACTGCACTCTTTGGTAGAGTGGCCTCAAGTTGAATGAGCAATTTATAATATTCTCTGCTTTTGGCTAATAAAAGTAACAGGAATTTAGGAATTCCTTCTCTGAACAGAAGGGAAAACTTTTATTATTTGGAACAATAAAAACATCAGAATAAATGGAAAACTGGTTTTTTATAAACAGTTTTTTGAAAAAAAATTAATTTCAATAAGTCAACTCGAACTCCAGCAGAATAACGTAGAGTCCTTGGAGTACGCTCGGAGAGATTTGGATATACGTTGTAAAGTTTTAGTGTGGGCAGGTCTAAGGTCTGCGATTCCTCCCTCTTAAAGAACAAAGGGGGATGAAGTCAGACATCTAGACCATTTGGGATTCTATTACAATAAAAAGTTTTCTTGATGTTACTTTAATCAAATTCATGCACTATTTACCTTGAATACTTTATGTATCTTGTTTGCATTTTAATCAGCTACTTACAGTGAAAGATGTTCTCCTGATACTGAAGATTACGGCAGGTTCTCAGCTCTACAAACAAATGGTACGCTCAAGTGCATGCAAACTGGTGTGATGCAATTAGTCAAAAATTATTAATAATTTATAATTAATAATTAATATCCCTCAAAGTGCAAGTAAATAACCTTGTCAAAAGTGTTGACTAATCAGTTAGTTAAAGGATGGAAAGTATTTACACTCTCTCTCATTCAAAACAAAATAAATTTCATTTAACCAAAAAAACGTCCTTGCTTTCTAGCTTGCTTACTTCCCTTCCTCCCTCCCTCCCTCCCTCCTTCCTTCCTTCCTTCCTTCCTTCCTTCCTTCCTTCCTTCCTTCCTTCCTTCCTTCCTTCCTTCCTTCCTTCCTTTATTTGTTCTTTTTCCTTTCTTTTATGGAAGAGCACCCATGAAAGTTCATTGAGTTCCATCATTCTATGGTATTTATGGTATTTTGTTTATTACAGGAAATACTTGTTGACAGAAACAGGTCATCAAAAGGTTTGTACAAATTTTAACAAATGATTCCAAAGTCTGATAGCATTTGATTGTTAGTTAATCATCTGACTTTGACAAAATTAAGGGAACAGTACCCCACCAAAATATTGAAATTGTGCATAGTTACCTTATTTCCATGTTATGTTGCCAAATGCCACCAAATGTACAACAAAATTGGATAAAAGATTTTGCAGAACAAAACAGAACAACTATTTTGGGGATAAAGACCAAGCTAACAGGGATGGAAATGGATTGCAGTTTGGTGAATTTGATATTTTCGTACCATGATGTACAGAAATCAAAATAGACATTCTGATGAGACCTTTTTTATTACTTACGTCCAGTTTTTCTTAAGAAAATACTACGTATCAGACAGAATATACTGTCCCTTTAAAGTAATACAGTAAACAGAAATCTTTTGCTTTCAAGGAAGAGGTGGAATCTGGTTCCTTTGACTGGCGGGGTTGGGGGGAGGGCACATTACTAAACACAGGAACTGTACTGTCTGAACTGGCCAGGAATGATCAGGACTGTTAATACAATGAACTGGAATGACCCGGAATGTGATGAACTATGCTATGAAACAGAATGTTGCAGAATAAGGGAATGGGCTTTCAGTTCATTCCAGCACCATTCCCTCCATACTTGTGTGTTGCAATTCCCCTGTCAGGGTACAAGGACAGAACTTGAAAAAATTAGCATTAACTCTTTAAACAGAGAAAATTCTATTCTTTTCGTGTATAGCTAAAGACAATTACAAGTGTACCTCATGTTGATAATAATTTTTAACACTTTAATACAATTAGTCCAACACTTTAAGGATTCCTAGAAATAAATTAGTCATTTTTGGCTTTTCACAGTGATACCAGTGCTCGAAATTAGAAAAAAATTCAGGTTGTCCTTATGGTAAACGTCGAACAACCTACCCCCTGACTTTGGTTGCCCTGATGAGGACTTGGTTGTCCTTAAAATGTTGTATGTTTTTTCAAGATTTTTGCCTAGTTATAGGATTTGACTAGACAAATAAACACATGGTTGTCAAATCTGTTCGCTTAAAAAAAGCCAAAAATTCCGAACTAAAGTTGGAAATATGAAAGAAACTTGAATTAAACTTTGTTTAGAATTGAATTTCATTCAAGATGGAGGCAAGAAATGCATTCAAATGTGCCAGGATATCGAAAATTTCGAAGTCATGCAATCGCGTATCGCGTATCGATCGTCACTCACAATGAAGTACGTACGAGTGCGCCAAAATCTTTCGACGAGGTCTGGGTTCAAGACAACACTGCAAGCCCGTCCTGGCCTGGCTTATCGAACGAGACGAAACTGTTACAACCTTCGATTTCCTTGGTTTTAAGAATTCTCGTGGACTCCATCTTTCAGAAGAGCGCTATTTAGAGCGAGTTTCGTGTCTCAAATTTATAATTCGTTTCTTTATTCTGTTGGGCATCACAGTAATGTAAGTACTTCAATTTTTTCCTGGGTTGTCCGGCGGTTTTCTTCTCGGGCAA
>Ga0126336_10001513_pt1 | contig 12236 bp, 7 predicted proteins | sample SidCmetagenome_FD_92530 | JGI IMG/M metagenome (GOLD analysis project Ga0126336, IMG submission 92530) | Coral microbial communities from El Islote,Puerto Morelos, Mexico - Siderastrea C C metagenome | ecosystem: Host-associated > Invertebrates > Cnidaria > Coral | place: El Islote,Puerto... | reverse complement strand
CGTGCGCGAGAACGTCTTAGGCTGAGCTGGTCGATTTTGTCATGTGAATGCAGTGCAAAGTTCATTCTGGAACGAAACTCATTCCGGAATGAAACTCATTCTGGTATCATGTGAACAGCCCCTAAGTTAGCTTAAGCACAGACATAACCTTTCAATTTTGATGGTTTTTGTTTGCTTGTTTATTTATTTTTCTGCAGGAGATCGGAAAAACGATCGCAATGTCACTGAGGTTGAGAACATTGTTTGTCTGCAATACGCATTTTATGCTGACCAGTTGAAAGACGTGATCGCGATGGAACCAGTTTGATAAATATTATTATTTAATTTCGCCATTTCGTCAGTTCGAAATTTCGCCAAATTCGTGTATTAACCAAGCCCGATACTGCGATAAAATGTTAGGTTGTACTACTAAATTGGCAAATAGTTCCCTCAATTAACCAGCGGCTCGTTGCCATGGTTTTTATTAGCATAGCCGCAATTCTAAAAGTGAGAACGAAACCTATATTTTGAAGCATAACAAGACAAACAACATCAGAGGTTTCGAATCTTTGGCGTTTGAACGTTTGGCAACGGAGAAAAACACCATAAGACACTCTCTCAGCATTGGAGGCTCATGCTCCTCGTTACGTTCTGACTAAGTGGTTATTATGCTTATTATAAAAGGATTAATTCCAAAACAATATATGAAATGATGGCGAACAAAATGAAGATGACGAGATCGGCGCCCTCGATTCTAATTTTACAAATATTTCTAGGCTTCACGTCAGCAAGCGTTTTTTTGATAAACAGAAATCCACCCGGACAACCTTGGCTCAGCAGGGATACTTTTAGAATACCCTCTTCATTGTGTCAACGAGATAATACAAACGGTGAATGTGATACATTTGAGGCCCTCAGCGACAAGCATCAAAATTGTTCCTGCTACTGACCGTCTCAAAACTCCTCATTTGTTTATCACGAGAAAAATGGACGTGTCTTGAAAATGGCAAGGTTAGAGATCTTCAAGGTAAGAGAATCAGAATGGCTTTGTACTTTCTTAATTTATCCTTGATGGAATGTGAAAGTGTGACTTTTTTAACATTGTAAATAGATTAGCGTACTCGTGAGCAAGGCTGGCCTCTTGAAATCACCTCCGTTATCTTTGCCTTCCTGTACTTTTTTTCAACATGATATTATCATGAATAGGTAAAAGCGCGCAGAAAAATAGTTTACAAAAACGAAATATAGTTTGTACTATTAAATATACATGTTGTACTGGTATAAATGAAATGAAAATTTTGCATATATGGTTTTCATTGAAGCAAATATAGGCATTATATTAGCACTAGCGCGACCCATGCCATATATACAGTAGGTCACATGAAACTCGATATATTTTCAATAGTCAGTGACTTTCGGTAAGAATCGAGAACACAACGGCAGAAATTGAAAAATCGAGATCTTTCATTTTTTTTCTCTTAATAAAGGCATAGGTGAAACTAGAAACCTGATGTGGTTCGTTTCTGCCAGAAGCACTTTCATTTGGAGAAAAACTAGCAAATCCATTTTTTTTCTGTTCGGGTAGACAAAATAGCAGAAATTTAACCTTAAGAATTAGTTCAATAACTATAAAGCAATGTTTATCTAATCACCAGAACCCACCTTTTATTTCGATATCGTTTGTTTTTGGTTAGTTTTGCCACAGTTGTTTAACAAACCTCTATTAAATGAAAAGGACTTTTTATGCTGACAAAAAGTGTCTATCGTTTTCTGGGTGCGTTAGTTTACCAGGAAATAAATAAATAAACAAATAAATAAATGAATAAATAAATAAACTAGATTTTTCAACTTCTCCTGCGAAATCGAGATTTTACTTCATTGTTACTGAAAGACGCTCTTAATAGCACAGGCAGACAATCTGAACTGTATGAGGCGATCTCATACATTTTCTGTTATTCGTAACGCCTGATCTCGGTTTAATTCAAGCAATCGCGAAAAAAAAATACTGTATAAATTTCTAAATGTCGTGTCGTTTGATTCCAAATTGCCATATACTGTACGCCAGATCAATAAAGTTTTGTTGCTTTATGTCGTTTGTGTGGTCTTGTGTGATTTGATGGGGTGAGTTCGATATTTTTTCGTTTGCCGCTGACGCCCCCAACAAAAGAAGAAGGAAAAAACAAGAAGTGCAACTCTGGCGGTCGAAAAGACCGACAGCCTTTCGAATTTTGTCCGATTTCATCCAATTCCACGCGTTGCTCGCGATCCAGCCTTAAGCAAATTAAATCAATGCAATCGCTCAGTTCAAACGACCTAAAAGGCCACCACAAATTTTCCAATTCCCTGCGAACTCGCAATCGTCAGAGGATGTGGGCCAAAGAGTTCGATCATAATAACGCCGTTATGAAATTCAAATTAATTGTTGTAAACGTCGAGGTAAGATTACGCCTCTCATTGGTTGATTTACAACCAGAAACAAAAACCAACCTATGACACGGATTAAGAAGGTTTTATTTTGCCTTTTTGATTTTCTTAATGCCACTTTTTGAAACCTTTTAACGTTCCAGGTTGCAGGAATACTGTCTTTTTCTATCCGGAGCCAAATAATCCCCGCCAGCCATTATGGACTATAGATATAGGGGGTGAATGGTATACCAATATCTCGTTCAGTGACCAAACTGGCTCTGGCTGGGAATATTGTGAGGTGCACCTCAATTCTTCATGGTATCTTGGATGCAACAGTTCGCGACTTACGTCAAGTCAGTATCCTAATAAGATGAAGGAATTGTTTGCCTTACTTGAAAGGGGCGCTGATGGTCGTCCGCCCCGGTTCGCCCTATTGGTAAGAAATAATGATTGAATTAAACATTGACTCTGAATATTGCCTCTGATTAGACAGCAAACATCTGGAATTGTTTAGATTCTTTTACACACAGCACTCTTGTTAGAAACCTGAGATCACTTATGCGAACATCTAGACTCAGTGTTTGAATGAGGACATCTTAATGCACTGTTTGACTTGGGACTGACCCAGACGGCACTTCATGAAGGTGGTGGGTCGAAAGAAAACGGTCGCTTATTAGCGTGGCCGCTGATTCATTTCTCACACATTTTTTTTGGTTCCATGTCTCCGAATTGCCATTGCGTGATTATATGTTAATCCTCGGTTAACACAAGCAGATAAGTTAAACCTCTCCACCCCCTCGAACGGGCGAGGGATGCCACCACCCGTGACGTCTTAGCTGTACGCTTATCCCTTAGACACAAATTGGCAAAGTTTGGTAAAAATCGGTTGCTATGGTTGTGATATGACATCATAAGTACCATTAGGTGAAGCCATTTTTTAACAAAAGTGCGCGTTTTACACCTGTTTTCGGTTAAAAAATGTAGGTGGCCCCTCTGAAATCCAATTTTTATGCGCTCTTTCGGTTTGTCTAGTACTCTCAGGAATTCCTAAAAAAAACGCAGATCCCTTGTTCGTTCTTCAGCTCTTTTACTTCAGAATCCGTAAACCTTGGAAGCCCGGAGTTGGTCACTTCGCTAAAGGATTTCTGGACGGATGTGGTTGTTTCTCAACGCAGCGAAGTACTCTTTAACGGTCTTTATCGTGACTTCCAATGCGCTTACTTTTTTGCAGCATTCCCTACCTTCTTCTCCCTGCTGTTCAGTTTTTGTAAAAAGTGCTGCAGTTTAGACGCCATTTTTCTAGACATATCTAACGCAGCGATAAATTCGTCGGTCTTATCTGTTATTTCGGCTTTCTCACGAACAAAATCTTTGATTTGCCTTGGTTTACGATACTCGCTGTCTGATATGCTACCGGTACTGCCTCTTGACTTACGTTTAAGACTGCTAAAAAAATAGGTAAAAGGTAAAGTTGCACACGAGCCAAGGCGGCCCACACGGCCGGAGCTTACTCCGGTTTCTGTAGCATGAAGCAACTGAGAGTATTACTAGTCCCCTCTGGATGGGATGTTAGTCCTCTGCAGGGTTACCCCCAGCAGTATGTCGCCGGTACTCATTTTATACACCTGGGTGGAGAGAGACAGTGTGGAGCAAAGTTTCTTGTCTAAGGAAACAACACGATGGCAGGGACTGGGCCTTGAACCACCAACCTTCAGATCTGAAGTCCAACACCTTAACCACAACACCACCGCGCCACCATGGCCTAGCGACATAGGCCATAAAAGCAATTTTCAGATACATTCTTCTCGGTCATTGCAGACACAGACCAGACCCTACGCAGCTTTATACCCGGGAGTAAAATGAAAATGATAATAAATAAAATGGCAAAACGGATTTATCGGTCATGAAGTCATGTGAAAGAAAATTCGACATGCAGTAATTTGAAAAGTAGAATTGACATAAATTAAATGGCGGGTTGACGGAAAAACATTGACTCTATTTTGCCATTAATTACCCCAATGAGAATTATAATTTAACAAAGTTTTGAGTTTCCTCTCTAGGTTAATATACATGTACCAGACGCACAGATGTTAAAGGGAAAAATAATCAACCTTGGTATCCAATGCAGCAGTCCCGCTCAACCTCGATATCATGGCTGTTTAATGTTCAAATTAAGTGGGCAGCAAACATGTGAGTTTGAATCGCTGTACCGTATTTAGCCTCCGTAGCACGCGTTTCTGTAGGTCTTTCCGCCCATTCGAGGCATTTCTTGCTTTTTGCGGCGCAAAAGTTGGGGCGAGCGCAACACATTCAAAAACCGAAAAGTGCTTCAAACCTGCGGATAGCCCTACGGAAACGCTTGTTACGCAGGCTATACCGTATTTTAAGAGCATATTTTTGTGTGTCATATACCTCTTGATTAGAACCATACACAAGACGGTACATGTTTACCGTTCCAATTTTTTCTTTCATTTTCGTCATATTTTTGTTCCCACAAAGAAGTGAAATGTATAACCATTTCTTGCGATAATTTTCAGTGAAAACGGATTTTATTTACTGGTAGGGTAAGGCTTAGGCTGAAGTGATCGATGTTTTATTTGCATAGTTTGGAGCAGCTAGAATAGTTTAAGATCAGTCGGGACCAGCTGAAAATTAAAAAGCGGACTCTCTGTTTTTTCACCGAGTTTTCGACGCTTCTTCTCTTCAGAGTATACTCTGGACCAAGCCTCGATTCTCTTCCCGAAGTTTTTAATTCAATACAGTCTTTTTTTTCTAGAGTTGGATGAAAGAAAGCGATGAGAATAATTATTGTGTGATCTACATATAGAATAACCATGTGAGTTAATTTTTTAAGGTGATTTGCCTGTGCCCATATTACGAATGTCCACGCTCAAGCCTCCGAGACCAACCTCCACGGGGAAACTATCACACACGCCGTCACCATCACCATCGTCATCATCATTACCAGCCTCATCAACACTTGTCTCACCATCACCATCGCCGTCACAAACGAATGGAAAAGATAACAGAGTCGCGATCGGCGCTGCAGTGGGTGGTGCTATTGTTTTGGGGACTTTTATCATCATCGTCATCGTGGTTTTTTGGACGCGGAGAAAGGCAGGGTAAAATAAAGACAAACCTCATTTATGTCTTACGTATTTCTTTTACCTTGGCTTTAGAGTTTTCCATTAAGGCTTTTTAGATCCCTTTGATCTATCGATGAATATATATGTATCTGAGGAATTTTCCAAATTAAAGTCACATTGTAACTTTTAACTGTTTTGGTTGAATGCAGGCATATCCCGTCTTTAACCTCCTGCGGCCCCTGCCTTAGGCCAAAGGCTAAGCACAGGTGCCTTTCCACAGTCGGCTTAGTATCCCAGGGAGCCGCAGAACTAGGATCTAGGATCCACTATGGAAGGGGGGGTAGTGGATCCAGCTCCAGTTACTTAGTTGTATGCTGCAGGGGTGTTTCATGATAAACTTATTTCGAAGTTAAGGTTTACCCAGTAGATTTAAGTTTTTACATCAAATTTCTACAATGTCATAGGCCATGCTGGGAAACATCCAGGATTTACATGTATCGTCCTCTCAGGGTCAATTAGCGCTTTAAGTCCTGACAGTGATGAAAATGAAATTTCTCTTTACATTTTCACTACTTGTTGAAACATTCAAGTGACGAGAATACAGAAAGTGATCACCAAGGATGATGATGTCTTAACATTCAGACAAATTCTCCTTACTAGTTCTATAAGAAATGTATGGACAACAGTAAGGAGAATGTGCATTTTGAGATCAGGGCTTAAAGGGTTAGTAATGGCAAGAATAAAGTCAATTAAACAAATTTCGTCATCGAAGCATCTGGCGGTATATTCATTTTGTAATATTTTACTTTCTAGGAAAAACGCAGAAGGAACGACCAAGCTAGGTAAATTTATTTATTTTTCTTTTTATTAGAATAGAGAAGAGGAGTTTTAAAACAACAAGGAGTGGTCTTTGGGACGCAGTTCAAGGGGCGATTATTTAAACCGGGGTTAAGAAAGTAATAGGTCAAACGGAGGATCAGCTTACGATTCCATTATTCAAATAACATATATCTTAAGTTGCGTCTAGGCTACGGATAATTAACAGAGGACTGGCAAACGATAACAAGTCAAAGCTGTTCACGAGTAGGATAATACGTTGTTTGACGTTGTTATACCGCTTATTTTATACTAATTTTCACTCGTAGGAGTGGAGGCTTATTTATCGATATCAACTTTCATGCGTTTCGTTCATCGGAGGGAGCTATGAACTGGAATTCTGATATGGATAGCCAAACCCACGAACGTACGCAAATTAGTTAAGCTTGCAGTTTTGATATGCGTGCGTGACAGCGCCAGAAACAACCGCAAATCAAACAGATTACGATAGCTTGACAGCAAACAGTTTGCGTAACTGGAAACACACTTAACGTTGATTCCCGACGAGTCGCCGATGACTGCAAACAAAACACAGTTATTTTCTATCTTTCCGCCTTAATTGCGACGATTTGCAAGCCAAATGCGAGGAAAGAACGATATCGAAATGCCTTCGCAAATATTTTGCGATAGTTTGCGTTTTTGAACACATGGTGTACCATCTTTGAATTTCATGCGCCCTTGTTACGATGCAACGAAGTCAGCTTGCACAAAGAATTGCACACATGGAAAAAAAAAGGGTCAAAAAACACAGAAATGAGAGGCTTGAAAGTTTGGGATGAATCCACCTTAAATTGCTTGCGACTGTTTCCAAACATTGTTATGCTTACATGAAAACCAGTCCTAAAACATTGATTGCATTCTTAATTATCTGCAGCAGGAAACAAATAAATAAGTTCTTTGAAAATAGAATAACACCAGAATGCATTTCATTTGATGCATAAAATATGTAAAATGACATAATTTATTCGTACAATATTTGCATTTTCTGATCTTAGCTAAGGGCACTGAAGATGGCCATCATAAGAGACCACAAACTAATATGCAATTGGAAATAGCAAGAGGGAGCCTAGTCTTGTCAGCCGGATCACAGGACAACCAACAAAGAAGAAGCCAGGCCATGCCATCTTGTGCACAGGACAATCATCCAAGGGAAAACCAAGTAATAAGTAAGCACAATTAGTTGAAAAACTGGCAAGGGCTTAAGTGACTTGGATGCATTAATTTCGCAATATGTTTCTTGATGTTATACCGTAATCTCAACATATACAGTTATTAATCATCTTATGAAGAATTTCGCAGACATATGAGTAGCGAAAAAGCGTCCCAAACACAACTGCAGATAACCATTTCGTGATATCCTGACCGTACTTCATTAATGTCTCAGATTTGAAAACAGGAAGTGATAAGATATTCTTGAGTTTAAGTTATTTGTTTAACTGTTTCTTTATCTGCCCTACACATAGTAACAATATTCAGTCAGCGTGCAGTGGTTAACTAAAGCACACCCTGTTATGTTCTTGTTGCTACAATTGACTAATATTCGATACAATAATAATAATTGGCACTGACTTTTTGATGCAATAGATTTCGCTGGTTTAGTAAGAGTACTCATCAGGTACTTCACATATTAATATACTTTTTAAAATTTTAGCTGGGAACACTGTATATGGAAGTTCAGACACTGATAATCATCTGGAAATACCAAGAGGAAACCTAACCGTGTCCTCCAGTGCACAGGGAAGTCAACCGAGGGAAAGCCAAGCCACTCCATCAGCAGTAGAGGACCACCAACAAAGAGGACACCAGAATATGTCATCCCGTGCAAACGACAACCAACTAAGGGACAACCTAACCATGTCATTCAGTGCACAGGACAACCAACAAAAATACCACAATCTCATCACTAACTGTGGTCATTTGGAATCGTTAACGGTTATTGCATGTGTATTCTATGCACGTCTATTCACACCAAATAAAGTAAAGTTTTTAGATATATTCAGGACCTTCTGAGAATTTCAAAAATCAGAAGAAAAATACCACTGTACCAAATCCTTAACCATGTTCAGCCTGATGGGGGGAGGGGGGAAGGGGGGACAACGTGCCCACTCTGATTTTTAATGTTTACTACCTTTTTTAACATGCAAACAAAAGTCACTACATGTTGTAACTTTTTCTAAAATTCTATCTGAGAATAATTTAGTGTGACATGCCATTGGTCATCAATTATGACATTGTCATGGCAACCACATTTTGACATACTTTTTAAAGTTTTGAATTTTAACTTTATTTTGCTAACTTTTCGCTAACATTTTTATGTCATTGAGTTGGGTGGAGGTCATGATTATCAGCACCCTCACCTTTAATTTAAGCGATTACTGGTTCTACTCTGTGTCCAAGTGAGATTCCATACAACCTTTGAGGACCCTCTTTCCAGTTGTTGCATTGGGTTGAATTCTACTTAATAATTTAATGTTTGACTAATGGGCTGATAAGACACTAACAACAGAAGACAGACAAACAAGGGACGAAACAACAGTGAACGAAAGTCCATGCAAACCTTTTTTTGCAAATCAGTGTCAGGGACTACTTGTCATACATGTAACACCTACATTGTACAACCTTCAACAACATTAATTGTTTTCTTCAGCATGAATCAGACTCGCCCAGTTAGCCAGGCTTAGCAAGATGACTGATCAGCCAGGATTACATAAGCCATGTCACACCCATCCCTATAAAAACAATTACCTGGAAAATTTTCAGCCCAACTGGCCGGGCATCACATGCTGCGATCCTGGCCATCCAGGCTTAGATCTTTCCTTGTAATTGCAAAGTTTACTTTTAGGATCTCATCAAACCAAGCCAGCCCTGCTATCCATGCCAGGCTGGCTCATGGAATAAAGACTGTAAGGTACAACACAGGTAGTTAAATCTTGAGCTGTAGTTGTATGACTGAAAATTGATAAAATTAATTAAATTATGAGTGTTTCTTTGTTAATATATCACATACCTGCCATTTGGGACAAAGGATTGCTTTGCTAGTGTGAATAAACTTTTTTTTGCAATTTATGCTCAAAACCAGACCAAGATAACAAATAAGTAAGACATGAACAAAGAATGATTTTCAGTCATAACTAAAGCTTTGGTTACCTGTGGGTACATATCGAATTTCGACTGAAATCTTCTTAGCACTCTCAGTTGTAAACCTAAGCAATGTATATCATCTGTATTCAAACTAAAACGATAACGGCTTACCTCATATCTGTACTGATTTATCTTCTCTTTGTGGGGAGATGCAATCCAGAGCCCCATCGAAGCAGAGTTCACCTTTAAATCCACGGAAACATGACGATTTCGCATTTGCGCGTGATAGAAGTGGTTATTCTACGAAGCTTTATACAATCACCGGCGGTTCACGGATCATTTATATTATATTATAGAGTAAATTCTTGTTACCTTTCAAAGACGTTGAAGAAAATAACATCTCACTTTCCTGTCATTTTAAAATGGACGCCACGAGCTGAAGTTTACGCGAAAACCGCTGGTCAAATCTGTCGCCTTAACTTGTTCCCAGTTTCTTCGGAGCGGCGCTGAAACACCAGCGGTACAAGAAAACAGCAATTTTCAGCGATTTTTTTACTGGAACCGACCGATCTTTTGTTTGTTTGTTTGTTTGTTTGTATGGTTGTTTCTTTTAACCAGCAGACATAACGTATCGGTAAGAAAGAAGACCCTAGAAATTAGGTTAGCCTAGAAACTGGTTCCGCGCTAATTCCACCGTTTAGTACATTTCGACAGACTGCGAAAACGTGAAATGACAAATTCAAGTTTACACCAAGACGCTTGCTGTTACAGACCGTCATCAACTGCCTTGAATTCTCGCAACGACATTAAGAAAAACTCGCATTCCTCGAGATTAAGTGCCAGGGTTCACTGAAAGGTTGGCAAACCAGGAGCCCAAATTTGCATCCTCCTAATCTTTTTTTGTTTTGTTTTCGTACAAGTCATACTCCCCAATGATTAGTCTTTGAATGACATTACTACTGTCGTATTGTTCAGTTTATTTCTCTCTGTATTTCGTTAAACAATTAAGAAAGAAAAATTTCGCGTGTTCTTTTACTCTGTTTTTTTTTATTCTTTGGCCATCCATAATGCGGTTTCTGAAGGTTTCTTAGGAGAGGTGTGACTCATGGATGAGCAAAATGTAATGTCTGTAAGTTCCGAATCATGGTGCATTGGGCTCCAGGGTTAAGACATACGGTAATTTAAGGTTTAAAAAAAATCATTTTTCTTGTTTTTCTTGTTTTTCACCAGGACAAAGTAACGAGACGGCATTGTACACTAGTCCTGATGACTATGATGACCGTATTCCTGGGATACCTGTGTATCAGATGCTGAGAAAAGGTCTGGTAGAGTCATTCCAGAGAAGTATCTGTCCCAACCCTCCCAAATAATGTTCCCTGTGACCTTAAATGAATGTCCACTTAGGAGAAGTGAACCCACTTTTGGTTTGTCAAAAATGTGTAGTATTTGTTTGCAGTTTTAGTGCCTTACTCACTGGCGTGTGTTTACCCAATGCGGCACCAACTTCCGAGACTGCAAAACAGTCGTATTTTGACGTTGGTCCATGGAAACGCGCGGTCTTCGAGCGAAAAGTTTGGAGCGAGTGGGAGGCTCGTTTGCACTCCACTCCTCATGTTTTACGCTTTTCTTCTCTTGAGAGTCTCAAAAGAAAAAAACGACTGGGTTAGAGTAAAGGATCCCACGGTTAGAGTAAAGGATCATTGGAGGTTCGATTGTACAACCCACTCATTTTTTTCTATTGTTATATTGTTTCCTTTCATCAGGGCAAAGTGATGCGGCAACATACAGCAGTCTTGATGACTATGAAGACTGCACTTTTTACCAAAGCCTGCATATCGCTGGGATACCTGTGTACCAGACGCTAAAGAAAGATCGGGGAGAACAATTGCATTACAGAAATTTACCAAGTCCAAACCTAAACACAACAGCTTCACCAATCTCCAAAGCAACGATAACTGGCACAGACGAACCAAGCCCCAACGGAAAGCCAAGTACCACAGTTCCCTACGCAGTTCATAAACAGAGCATGGAGATGTATGAACCATATAGCGCTCTTCAAAAAACAGATAATAAAACGGAATCTGTGTATGAACCCCTCAGGGAGCCTACACAAGAACTGTATGAGTCTCCATGGCAATATGGTAACTTTACCCACTGCTGACTATGACATCGATCCTTCCAAAATAATGGCTTCATTAGTTTAAAACAACCTATTCAAAACGGGTTGATCCACCAAAGTCCCACTTACCATGACGTTTTCAAGGTTAGAAAATTTAAAGGAGGAAAAGCCCTGTTTTTTTTTTTTTTTTGCGGGGGGCCGGGGGATCTCTTTATAACGACCAATTTTAAACAGGGCAGAGAATCTCAAGTCTGGAAGACCTTTATGGAGCCAGTTACAATTCTAAATAGGTAAGTAAACCAGCCTACGTTTTTTGGAGGAGAACGCTTGTCCGACCATTTTGCAAGCATTTCAAACGGTTGATAATTTTAACGATTCAAATCTGTAAGATCCTGCTTATGATGTTCTTAAAGAAGCTGTGCAAGTAACCAGTAGTTAAATATTCTGGCCAGCACTTAACCCAGGGGCGGGGGAGAACACTTGACTGCGCCTGGGACTTTTTTTGTGGTCGGATGATCCATCGAAAATTGACGTCACATCCGGTCCGAAAACAGCCTACTTCTCCCGCGGGAAAATCAAAATTGACGGCGACAGTTTCGTTCAGTTGGTGAGTAAAATGGCCATATTTTTTCATCGGCGATAAATTTTCTAGTTATTTTTTCGTGACAATGAAACGAAATATGTACTCT
>Ga0126336_10001512_pt1 | contig 12239 bp, 4 predicted proteins | sample SidCmetagenome_FD_92530 | JGI IMG/M metagenome (GOLD analysis project Ga0126336, IMG submission 92530) | Coral microbial communities from El Islote,Puerto Morelos, Mexico - Siderastrea C C metagenome | ecosystem: Host-associated > Invertebrates > Cnidaria > Coral | place: El Islote,Puerto... | reverse complement strand
ACATGTAGGATTACTCACTGGAGTTCCTGTTTCACCAGGTCTTCCAGATGGGCCATGAGGACCTTTGACACCCTAGGCAAGGAAAAGAGCTCATCAATCATATTGTACATCAGTGATTCTCATTTCCACAGATCATGACAAAATTCCATAACCTGAAAATCAAAAACTAATGGCTGTAACATCAGCTGCTCAAAACTACTATTTTGGTAGATTGATGAATCAACTTCCTCAATACTTCTAATGGAGTGCATCACCTCCTTCACCATCCAGTGCTCAAGCTCGCTTTAAACAACATGGTGCCCACCCTCCTGTTTTAACATGAGCCCTCTCATTTCTTTTACTCCATCTTACTTCTGAATGTGCCTTTTTTTAATGCAAATTTATTTTTCAGTAGGCAAATTTATGTCATTTTATGCAAATGTTTGCTGAATTTATGCAATTGCAGTCAATCCCTTATCTGTTTCTTGCTAAAACACACACAAATCTTCAACATTATCTTATAAGACACATTTACACAATTGTATACATGTGAATTTATGCAAGTCTGTGTAAACATTTAATACATTATTTTATGCTATTTCAAGAAATTTTCCTTCCTCCAGTTAAGCTAGAACACCCATGGAATATCATCATTAACCTGTTTGTACCTTCATTATAAAGACAACCTCTGGATATGGGTAATAACATGGATACGAGTAAGATCATGCTCTGTAGGTTCCATACCAGTAGGACCATACAGGGAGTAGAGGAGAGAAGATAAGTCACATGAAATAGATCAGGTTGAAAAATGCTTCAAACGAAAGAAAAAATTTTGTATCCTTTCTCTCCATGCAATTCCTCCACTACACCCTAACCTTTGAAAAAGGAGAAGGTCTTCAAACTACATGTAGTAATAAATCAAGGAAACGTTGCCATATTAAGATCTTGAATTATTTTTGCCCTCTTCCTGCTTTGGACTAAAGTAAACTAAAGAATAAAGATTTAAAACAAATGTAAGAGACGTACAGGTTCTCCACGCGATCCCCGTGGTCCTTGAGGTCCAGGAGGCCCAGAAGGTCCCTAAACACAAAAAAATAAAAGCTACCTCCAAGACACTTACCGTATTAAAAATAACGATTTGTTTGAAAATTTAGGTTCACGCCATCTATTCAGTTTTGACACTAACTTTGTAGGGGTGTCAGTTAAGCTTTATCTGAATGTAACAAATGCTTGTTAGCACTTTTGGTAGTACATGTATCTTGTAGCACTCAAAGGCGCAAATTCACGATTAAATACTATTCCCTCTTTCACTACAGTGCTGTCCAATGTCAACTCCAAGTAAGTTGTTGGTAATACTGTACTTGATGATATTAGAGTATTTTGATTAGACTCTAAAATCTAAAATGGACTGGGTAGATATCATCTACAGCCAATTGCAAGGCTGCTTGTACCTAGTATTGATTCGGTAGGTAAACATAAATAACATGGACAAACAACATCCAAACTTAAGATATAGTCCCTGAATTGAACAAACTTGAACTTGAAATATTTTTCTTAAATTTAGCAAATAGTTAGATACAAAAAAGGGCAGCTCAGTGGTTTTACAGCAACCTACATACCACTGCTCCTGATCTACCAGGTGGTCCTGGGTTTCCAGGTAAACCACGAGGTCCCTAAAAGACAAAATTATTATGATTTTATTTCATCAAAAAACACAAAATGAAATATTGTTTGATTATATATGAGCACTGAATACCAAAATAAATATCTCTGGGGAACACAGTGTTAACCCTAACCCTAACTGAACAGTAAGGGGCTGTTCACATGATACCAGATTGAGTTTCATTCCGGAATAAGTTTTGTTCCAGAATGAAGATCGTACTGCTTTCACATGACAAAATCAACTCGCTCAGCCTAAGGCGCTCTCGTACGTGCATGCGTCACTCACCCCAGACTACAGGGTTTGTGGTTTCATCTCGGAATGGAGTTCGTTTTCAGTTTGCATGATACCAGAATGAAATGTCATACCAGAACGAGAATTCATTCGGATTGAAAACTGGTATGAACTCATTCCAGAATGACTTGTGCAGGGACAAAATTTCGTCTCGGTATCATGTAAACAGATACAGAGAAATATATGGGGATGGAATGAACTTGTTCTGGAATGAAAGTCATTCCGGTATCATGTGAACGGCCCCTAACCTTCCTGTGCTGCTTTATTTTATTATGCTTTATAAGGTGGTTCTTGCTTTCTGAAATGTGACAATTCAAAGGAAAGCTATGAAAATTTCCTGGGTGCATTAACAAACACCAAGAATTTTTCTAGTCATTAAAATTCAGCTGACAGCTATGCTAAAACATACAGTGTCACCACGGGTTCCGGGAGTACCATCTGATCCTGGAACACCATCTTCTCCCTTAAATGTAGAACACAACATTAATAAAATGAAACCAAAAGAGATTTATTTATTTATCTACTCAATTTAATTACACAGATGATCAACAACAAGAATAAAACAAAAAATCTTAAGACTAAGAGTAGATAAAGAAAATGAAAAATGTTTTCTGCATATTTGACTCAAAAAACGCTTTCTGGTTAAAAATTTGTTAAAAACTGTACTTTCAGCTACCAAATGAAACATTTATCACAGATGCATTTATCACAGTGGGAAACATAAATTTCTGATCTATTGGGGTTTGCAGAGTCTTCTCGTAATTATACAATTTTGACTGTATCAATGTTATTAATAGCTTTTTGTTTCTATTCTAACACTCAACCAACTTAATTGGCATCACAGGGTACCTTTGTAGGTAAACATCACTTAAGAACCACGTCTTTTTTTTTTTTCAAATTGAAAAAAAAAAAGACAAATGTTGTCATACTTTTGAGCACCATTGTTTTATGTTTTCATTTAGTCGTTCATTCATAACTACTACAAATCGAGATACAGGGTGTTAATTAACTTAGGCCATGCAAAGTCAGACTTTGTTTGAGATCGGGGGAGTCTAGTTGCAGTTGTAAAAAGAAAGGGGCACTGATCAAACCTTTTCTCCTGGCGGGCCGGATTGACCAGGGGGTCCAGGCATTCCATCTCGCCCCTGTTAAAACAAAACAATTCAAAAATTACATTATTGCTTTATTGTATTTTTTGCCAGTTGATTCAAGCCTGTTAGCAAAAGTACCCCACCACTCTTAAAGTTAAATAAGACCCAGTTCATGATACAAGATGGTCATGTCTACATGATTGTACGTAAGAATTTGTTTCAAATACTGTATATTTTTACTTCTTTCCCTTGCTTTTGCAAGACTAAATCCTTCCAACTAAGCATTACGTTTAACTGTAATCATACATGAATGTTCTCATCCCCCAAGATAAGCTAAGCAACGTGCAAGTCAGTCTGATTTATTGTTGTTTGCTGTTGTTGTTGATGACAAAAATTAATGGTGAGCAAGAATATTATATTCACATACCAAGAGAACTAAATGCTAAGTATCTAACTGTTCATTAAAATTCACTGAAACACCCCCCCCCTTCTATTTCAAAAACCATTCTTTTCATTAATGGAAAACATCCTTTCTTTCTGCCCTAAGCTGATCTAAAATATAATGACTGACAAACTATGTTTTGCACTGATCTCGCAGATATAAACATTAAACAACAAGAAATTCGTAAGAATTTAGAGGCGGCGCATACTCTGTCAATTTTCAATATTCCGCAAAACTCAAAACAACAAAATTATGCTCCTTTCTACGATTGCTTTTTTCGTAACCAGCACTACTTCAAACAAAGAACTAAAACAGACTTATTGGCCTTCGCTAACCTCCTTTACACAATAATTATTACCGTGCACATCCTCTATCTAATCAATGTCACCATCTTCCAAAACAAATTAACCATGTTTCATCCACCTCTTACAAATGACAGTCAGTTCTCCCATGGATTACTAAATCTATCTGCTTACGTCATAGCTACAAATGAAAAATTCACCTTTAAACTCTTCAACAAAGCTAGAAATGTCGCATATATGACAGATTTGCTTTGAGAACTTTCTCGCTTAATGACCTCTGAACGAATTCTACCCACACACTTAAATTAAATGAATGTAAACATATTACCAAAGAATGTCCAGTATTTAAGGCATTGATTCACTGATAAAATCAGTGACTTTACCTCAAGAAATAAATCAACATTAAACCTTCAAGCAAGGACTCCATTCCTAACGACAGGAGTGCAAACTAATTCCAATCTACAATCTATTGTTATTTATATAACAGCAATGCAATTCTCGTTCAAAGGTCATTATTTACGTCATTATAACAGTGAGAAACGGTCCCTAGTCATTCACCGCAAATGTTTCACCCTTCAGACAATGGCTCCATTTCAATCTTAACAACAAAAATAGAGGCTACTTGCAATCTAAAACCTATTGTTTATGTAACAGCAATGCAAAGAGCTGGTCGTTTATCACCTGTCCGGGACAGCGGGCCATTTTGGGAAACCTTAAAGGATTTTCAAACTGACACCCCACTTCATCATTGTTTTTAGATATGACCCCCCATAGAATTAAATATTGTGAAAATGATGCCTAACCGATTCCTCTGGTAACTAAAAATATGGTCGCTACAAATCATGCTGAAGTTCTCCACATACTCTATCTACGCTTGTGTTTACAAAGATCGGCGTTTACTGTTCACAGCTATTTAACGAGTACAGTCAACACTATCTTCCTTCCTCTGCTTTACATCATCGCAACACTCAAGAATGGAGTTTATGATGGCCTTCGCAACCTGTCGAGTTGGAAGCACTGTGTAACCACTACTAACAATAGTCTCCATGAGTCAAGGATGATCTCGCAGGCTAAGTACTCAGCAAAACAACACCACATACAAAACTATTTTTATGCCGACATACTGACAACATGCACAACTCCCAAGTTCTCACTAGCCTTTGTAAACACTGCCCCTTAAAAATGAAATGTCCTCAAAAACGGCGAAATAAAAGTACATGCCACCTAAAAGTACATGTATCAATAAGTTTTTGTTTCGTTAACACCTTGGGGAGTAGGGGGCTTTGTTAGCAAGAAACTTACTGGTTCTCCATCTTTGCCATCTAATCCCCGCTCTCCAGTAGGTCCTGCTTCTCCCTAGTACATTAAACGTGTAACTTAGACATAAGATCATCCACGAACTCAACTCAGGGTCTTTGTGCATGGGACAGAGTTTAATTTTTTCACTGTCTTGATACAGAAAGTTGTGAGATCATTATATCAGTTATCAAGGAAATGCTTTAAGATATTTGTCTAACCATTAAATTAATTTAGAACTGTACCAAGCCGCCAAGCCAATTTTTGAGCCCTTATCTAGCTGTAGAAGGTGTTTGCTGTTGAATAACTGAAGAGTTTGGTATGGGAACAAACACATCACCTCGGCAGGATGGGCGAGGGTATTAAAGGCAGTAGCCTACAGTATTTAGAATCCATCTGCCTCTTGGAAAAAGTTGACAGTGGGTGGTGATAACCAAAGCTGCATTATTTTACTGTACCTTTGACCCCTTAGCACCAGGAGGTCCAACACGTCCCTGCTGTCCTGGTAAACCCTACAAAACAAAATTTTACCAGTCTTAGAGCAGTAGACTGCAAGGGATTCTAATTCATCTCTCAAACAAGGACGTGCTGGGCAGCTGTAATTTTATAATTCTGCTCACTTGAGGAAAAACTTTTGTATTCGAGATAACAATGGGGTCTCAGATCAGACTAGGCTAACCACATGGCCCAACAGGTTCATACCAACTGTCTGATGGTTTGGTAGATCCACCTTTTTCTCCCTTTTAAGCTTTTTTACGTACTGACATGATCATCTCTTAAAAGGTCTTGGATGTTAAAAACTGTTTGAGCAGTTTCAGACAGGCACTGGATGTTTTCTCTCATGATGAAATGATAAGGAATTAAAAAAGGAAAAAATGATCCCCTTTTAAGACATTTTGACATCATCAAAAAAGTGAAAGCAAGTCAGAGCTTTCCATCGATATCCAAGGTAAAGAGCACAAACGTGTTAACAAATAGCCTAGGCAATTTCCCTTGATTCCCTCTCCTTTTCCTTAGTGGGTCTGCCACATAAGCTTGCCAATTGAAGGGAACATTCTAAATGAATCTACTTCTTGTTGATATTGGTATACGTGATGTCAATGTGTTTGAAGCTTAAGGCCATAAGAACTCCATGACTTACTGCAAGACCAGGAGCTCCAACAGCACCTGGGGAGCCAGGAAGACCTCTCTCACCCTAAAAGATTACAAAATAGAGTCTTGGTAAATATGGACTCTGCAACAGACATTTTCCAGGCTTAAACATAATACAGTGGAACCCAGTTAATATGACCACTGATGGGCCATAACATTTTGTGGTATTTACAGGGTGGTGTCAAATCAGTAAGGCCTACTAAAAGGAAGCGGGACTGTCATGAGAACCACAGCAGGAGGGCAGTAACCAGTTACCACATACAATTCTACAAAGAGTTTTGTCTTTTTCTTTGCCAATTTTCATTATTGCCTTGTGTCGCTTTGCCTCCAAAAGTTTTAAGTGCTCACATTACTGGGGTAAATCTATCTACAAAGAAGATAACTGCTTAACACTCAAAAAAGTGATTGCTGGTTGCATTAACAAGATATTAGGATTAACTAGGTTTTCAGATAAGAAAATCACTCAACTTTGTTTAGGCTACAAAAAATAATAATAATCGTAATAATGAGGTGGGCATTAGGCGAGTTTCCACTGTACATGGCATCACTTGTCATACCCTTACATAAAAAAAGAAAAAAACTACAATTGGTTGAGAAAATTGCAAATGTACACTAGGTTTCTTGGTGGGAAGACTATTCTCTCAAAAGAACACTCAGTTGCCCTCCTGCCACACACAAACACTAAATTTCTAACCTCCATAAAACACCTCTTAACCAAACAAAAGGCAACTTACAGCTTTGCCGTCGGCACCAGGAATACCAGATTCACCGGGATCTCCAGGGGCACCCTACACAATTGAACAAACAAGTAAACATGAATACACAAAGAAAAAAATAACAATATCTCAGTCTTACTGAATAAGTGGCTTTTTCCACAGGATTTGGTTGCTTTTTATATTAAGTTTGCTGCATATATAATATAAGTAATGTTGTGTAAATGTTGTGTATACAATAATACTTTGTGAATTATTACAGGTGTATATTCAGTTCTTTAAAGAACATTATTTTTATATTGATTAATGTACCGTAAAGATCTGATGTTAACGAGCCCCTGAAAGTATCGTCAAAACTTTGTGGCTTCTAATAACTCCTGAAAATAGCTAGCCCCCGAAAGTAGTGACCCTTCCCCCCCCAAAAAAATAGCGAGTCCCCCAAAAAGTAGCGAGACAAAGTTTTTGAAATTACGTTATACACATACATATACCGAATGCATTTATTGTTTTCCAATCCATAGTCAAATTTTTAACGCACAATACTAATATCTTCGTGCAGTGACAAATTGATCACAATAAGGCACTTTACAACAAGGGAAAGCCTTGGACAGACGAATTCCTTCTCATTTGTTTATCATATCGAGCATTGCTGTATTTATTACTTAGGTATCACTGTTACATACCTTCTGTTTATAACATTAAACACCATCTTAATACCACCGAATACAAATAAAATGTTATTGTTTTTTCATATTATGTTGTTTATTTTTCAATTTCGGAAAAAAAGAGCTAGCACTATCTTTGTTTCATGGTTTTTATTTTCCGAAAATAACGACCCCCCGAAAGGGGGGGGGGGCTTTTACAGTAGGCACAGTCAAACCATAGTTGAATGATTGGTTACAAAAAGCTTGCAACATTAGACGAGACAAACAGTTGTCACGAGTTATTTTGGAAGCACATTGATGCTGCACAATCTTTTTGTTGGCATTCACAATCTATGACTGAATCATAGCTGCTCATAAACAATGCAGTTCAAAACCGAAATAACCTAATGTGCTTTGTGCTGCACGCCTAAAGCAGGGCACTAACAAAACATTGGGTATATAAAACAATTAATTGTAACATCACTCTGTGTAGTAGGTTCCTGACTTCTACTTGGCAATAATTTTTTTTTATTAAAACCGGATGAAGAGAAGTATTTCAGTTAACTTACAATAACACCAGGAGCACCACGCTCTCCCTGTGTACCCCGTTCTCCCTGGAGGTACAGAAAAAAAAATACAATTTGTGACCTTCCACTGAACAACGTACAGTGATGGGTAACAAGTAGCAAACAGGTGTTAAGTGGACTTCAAAAGCATCAAAGTGGTTTCTTAGATCATTTTAACAGCCAAGCAAAAAGTCAAACGGATGAGTTTAAGTATTTAAACAGCTAAGCAAAACTTTTAATGTGTTCTGAAGTACTTTAATGGGTAAGCAAAAGCTTTTAATGATTAAGTTTTTTGACGATAAGTGCTCAAACAGCAAGCAGCCAACACAAGACTAAAGTGTTTTAGCAGAGAACAAAACATTAAAATAATTCTGAACGACCTGAAGTGTGAATTAATTCACATAAGAAATGTGTGGTTTGGGACTGGCAGTAGCAATACACTTACAGTGACTATTTTTGTCGAGCAAGAAATACATTTCACCATTTTGGTGGCACAAAATGCTTCAAAACAGCTTTTGCAAAATAACAGTTGTCCTCAGCAATTCGTTGCAACAACTCCAGACATGAAGTTAAGATTGATAAGAAATAGTGCAACTATAAATGTTGCAACTGGAAATGGCAATATCAACAATCACATTGCTCAACACCTTTTACTAACTTAGAACAAACGCCACTTAACCGTTCCCAACAGCTATCTGCACCTTACAAACGACAATAACAAGACAGACAAACAATAGACAAACCGGCTTATAATATCTACTGACGATTCACAGTTCACTTGACTCTGATGATAACTTCCGCTCAGCTGCAGGTTATCAAAATGTCAGTCAATGTCATCACAAACAGTCCTTATCAGGACTACACTCACCCAGACGATCATAATTTACCGACCTATGATGACTCCTGGGTTCCAACCATTTACATTGAGAACCTTAATTAAACGGATAATCAACTTAATCTTCAGAAGTTCATACCCGAGCACCAGGGGCACCATCTGTCCCACTTTCTCCAGGTGCTCCCTTGAAACCAATGAAACAATGGAAACAATGAATCAATTATCCATTAAAGTAGAACCACTAATTTCATTAATAGTTGTTTCATTTTTAGTAGTAGCGCCTGCATGGCAAGCACTAAAGTAAATTAAGGGCATTTGTGAGCAACAGTTTTGGTCCCAACAGGACCCTAAATTTACCCTAGTGCCCACTAAAGCTTAGAAACTCAATTAATTAATGCTATCTCTTGATCAATTAAACCAGAATGGATCACTGAAGGAGTTTACGATTGAGGAACAAACACAAAAACAGGAGAAAAGTGATTTAATGGACAGGGTAAACACTCACCGGCTCTCCTGATTTACCGGGCAAGCCAGCAGGGCCCTGACTGCCTGGTTGTCCCTAAACAAAAAGTAGAGTATTTCTTATGATGTGTTCATCCATTGAGACTGTAAATTAATCAGTGAGTTACAGGTATGCACAAACCTGTTGGCCCTGTGGTCCAGCAGCTCCTCGTTCACCCCTCTCACCTTGTCGACCCTGTGTTTAGGAAATTAATATACATGTATATAATATATAATATACCAATATAGTAATAAATAATATCTCATAAGACACTGGTTATAGTGTTCTACATCCAGTGATACATGTAAGACATTAAAAAAAACAACAACAGAAGAGATTGCTATTCTACATGTATTTGTTTAGTAGCCGTGGAAAAGGCTCTTATTGGACTGGTGGTCATCATCTTTCAAACAAGCCGGACCAGGTTAAGGTTGGACTGAATGATCCAGGTGGCTCACCAAGGCTGGTGATTAGATCCAGTCTGTGTAACAAGAAGTGACTAGGAGCAGTGTACTCCCCCCTGGATGGGATGCTAGTCTATTGCAGGCTTACCCCTCTAACATTATTTTACTTTTGTTAGGATTCCCTGATGGTTTGCCGGTGCTGACCTGTACACCTGGGTTATGCAAGACAACGTGGAGTTAACTTCTGCATCTAAGGAAACAACCAACATCATTCATAGACCGAGCATTAATCTATTGACCCACTGTTCTCCTGATCAAATGTCGGAGGAAAAGTCCAGTGCGCTAACCACTACATTGCACATACTTTCAAGTGGGCCTAATTAACTCCTGGAACACCCACACATAAAACCACCACACAAGCCTACTCTGTCATAAATACAAATCTTAAAACAGACCTGCTTCCCTGGGGTTCCAGTAGGTCCACGTCTTCCTGGCAAACCAGTCTCACCCTGACATAAGCCGAAATTTAAGATTGTCAGTTAACTTATTTTTGCACCATTCTAAATTGCAAAAAGACAATATTTTTGTTAATGAACAGCAACAGATAATGGTTCACTGCACTGAAAAGATAAACAAGTGCCTTCCAAAATGGAAAAGTATCTTACACAATGGGCATATAGAATTTTAATCCAGTTACTCAAATTTGCAACAGTATATCAGTACATTATGTATCAGTATCTTGCCAAGTTCTACATTCCTATATTTTTTATTCGGCATTTTGGAACTTTCAGCAGGACCAAGATCCCACAAATTTGGGACCAATATTTTGTTTCAGTCCTAGCTAAAATAGTATTATGGTTTCTGACGTAGATTATCCTGAGGAATTCCAAAACAAAAAACAAAAAACAAAAACCTAAAAAAACTTATTTGACACAGCTGGGCAGGCAAGGCGGTCACAGGCGTAGTGTTTAAGACACGAAAATCCCAAATGCATGCTGACCAGTATCCATTCTAACAACGTCACATTCCTTGGTTTATGGTTTCCTTTTTTATTGCCGCTATCTGCTTTAAATGTATTGTTTTAAAGAGAAATGAGAGGTTGATCACCTTAGCTCCTGGAACACCTACAGGTCCAGGGTCTCCATCAACACCAGGCTCACCCTAAGAAATAAAAGTTTGTTGAATGTCATTACGCACACACAAAAGGTTCTTTTCACTGTATTGTCAAATGTATAATAAGCCTTGTCCACCCTTCAGAATCAAGCACTAAAGATGAGAGTACTAAATTTGCTCTCACAAGATGGTTGAAGAAGTCTTTTTTAAGGAACAAAAGTGCTGAGAAAGTTGGCAAAGAAGTCATAATGCAGCTTTTAATCCAAGACTGCTTATAGAGACTGCAAGACTGCTTATAGAGGCCACTATTTGGCATAAAAAATGCAACATTAAGTCGGACGGAAAAAAATAAAATCAGTGTCTCAACACACTACTTGAAATGCTGTAGGATGCATCAAGAAAGAGAGTTCAAAATCTTGGTGTCTGACTGCCAACTAACAGACAGACTCTCAGGTAGTAATAATTATTATTGTTGCGTTGCATCTACCAACCATTGATCCTTTTGTTCCCATTAATCCATTCGGTCCAGGGTTACCAGGTGGTCCCTAGAAGCAGAAAAAAAAGCAGGCAGGACTTAGTCTACCAAGATAAACTACCACAAACCTCATGCTAGGACTCTCGTGCTTAAGCACATTTGCGCAAAAATCTTCTGCAACACAGATTTTTTTCATACTTTTTCTACAGTCAATAATGATTTGCTTAGACATAAACAAGCAAAAATAAGCAATAAAAACCGAAGGCATCATGGCATCATGAAGACACCGAAACGTTGGTTTTTATCGTTTATTTTTGCTTGTTTTTCTACAATCAATGCAAAAATTTGGGGATTCACCGACTTGGTTTTTGAAATAAGGCACATGGAAAACTACCCATATTTCGACAAATTGGTAATAGTAACTTGACATGGACTCAGTGGCCGTTAGTTGAGAAATATTAAAAACGATTCGCTATAGACAGCCACTTTCTTAGTCAGATTTTATTTAAGAGAGCCTGCTAAGTAAATAATTTGAGCCGGTGTCATCCTTTCAGTTAAATTCAACCTTTAAAGGGGCATAGTCAGTCACGAGGATTTCGCAGATTTCTGGCTAAAACTGTGCTAAAATTATTGGTAGGTAACTTTATAAATGCCCAACATTGTGTTTGAACATTTAAAGGAACACATTAACTTAATTTCATTAAGAGAAAACAAACCATGACCATTTAATATCGATTTAATGTCAACACGCTGAAAGAATTTGAAAAGTTT
>Ga0126336_10001511_pt1 | contig 12241 bp, 9 predicted proteins | sample SidCmetagenome_FD_92530 | JGI IMG/M metagenome (GOLD analysis project Ga0126336, IMG submission 92530) | Coral microbial communities from El Islote,Puerto Morelos, Mexico - Siderastrea C C metagenome | ecosystem: Host-associated > Invertebrates > Cnidaria > Coral | place: El Islote,Puerto... | reverse complement strand
TATTTGAACATGGATGTGAGGCAATTTCGGGCAGAAACTGCAAAATTGCCCGAAATTGCCTCACATCCACGTTCAAATACATTGTAATGCAAATGACAAAAGTTAACTGTGAAAAGGGCTATTCTGCTCTAATTGCTTAATATTCAATCCATTGTGTACAAATATTTCGCACGATCATAACGACTTTTACGCCACCAAATAGAGATAAAAAAGACTAATGTAGAACATTGTAGGGTTATATTCACTGAGAAAAATGCGACATTTGTGCTATTTCTGTACGAGATTTTCTTGCGGAAATCAGAACGCGAGAATGTTCATTTCAAGGGACTCTATGTTTTGTTAAAAATTAAGTCAGCAGGCCAGTATCAGCTGCCATTTTAATTTATACAACCACTTAGAAAAGCAACAGCCTTACATCGACAAACAAAAGCAACCAACCAACAAACGAGTCAAATCTGCAAAAACAAAAACAGGGGAAAGCAGCAAGTTGACGTGCTTGGGTAAGGATGTAGCTTGGGAGAATGTAGTTTTGAATTGAACACTACTGCGGTTGATATGCAAAAATGCCAGCAGAATAAAGCCAATTTTATTAGCACGAAATCGAAACGCACGTACTAAAAAGGTTTTGCTCACAAGTGTTTTCTAGCGTATTACAAAACTGTTCAAATATACTATAACAGTCAAATACCCTTAAAATGGTGAATTGGGAAAATAAAACTCATTAGTTTAGGAAGCATGCATCTGCTCATTTTCAGTGTTTTTGTAACGTCACATCCTGCAACACAAAGCCACATTTCACCAAAACATCTAAGACTGAATTCTTGCACTTTGCAAAATATAATAGAACGAGGGAAAAGGTCCTTTATTCAAAAGGACACACGGAAAAACTTCAAACCACAGGAAGCTGACAGGCTCTGAAACACGTGACCTCCTCAAAGGTAACCTACACGTGACATGCAAGAATGGCAGCTGAAACCGCACGTACCAGAAATGATTACTATCATGAAACGTCAATCAAATCACGATAACTAACCAATAGTGCAGAGTCTAATAGCGGTTCATCAACAATGAGATAAGATACAGTCGAACCTCTACTAACGGCCACCTCCCTACAACGGCCACGGTTTATCGTCCCGGCGGAAAATCCATACATTTGCTCTTATTTTGACCTCCCTACAACGGCCACCTCTCAACAACGGCAACGGCCAGCAATACGGGTCCCCAACCCCCAAAATACCATCTCCATAACGGCCACAAAAACAAACAGCTAAAGAATTCTGATTAAAAAGAGCTGAGCATAGGTCATAAAACTTGATGCGTGCCGTGTTGGTACACACGTTTACGAAAATTGATAAGATTAATCGCGTGTGGTCGCGGAACTCACGCACACGATTAAAGAAATTGATAAGATTAATCGCGTATGGTCACAAAACGCATAGCCTGCGTTGCAGCCGGCCCACGCGTTGTCGAAACTCGAAACCGTCGATATATATACAGGCGGTGTAGAGTGTCTGCGACGCAGGCTAAAAACGCAACACAGATTTAAAACACGTGTCAATCGAACAATCTTTTTATTTGTCCTCCAGTGAAGACTGAGTCGTGTTTAAAAACAGTTTGAATACAGCGCAAACTCTGTTTTTGCAGTATTTCTGCTTTCATGATCAAGTTTAATCACTGAGAAGAAATCACATCATGTTTAAGTTCTCAGATATATCGAGCCCACAGCATTTCTTTCCTTCTGCCTGGAAAGGAGTTATAAATGGATTTTGACAGCAATTAACACTGAAATGAAATTTCCTAACCATGAGGTTCGAGGTTTGCCCTATCCCAGTCACAAGAAAACTTATCTCCACGGAATTCATAAGCAAGGTATCTCCAGTCCATATCCGGCACCTCTGTTCACACTCTTTCCGGTGACTAATGAATGTCCGGAGTTTGTTCTTCTCTTCAGGAATTTTGTCACTGAGCGAGCCATCAATTATGACCAAGTACTTCATCCATATTTGTGACCTGGTTTGGGCGAACAGTGCCCTCCACTGTGTTGCTTGAGTGTTCGTTTACGCTGGCCTTCTCTCGCACCATCGCCACAGCATTGACATCCTCTTTGATCTTCTTTGTTGAATAGTTTTCGCTTCAACTGTCGTTTTTCGCCGATCTTAGGTTCCCACACGTCCATGTATGCATGATATCTACGAACGAATGATACTACTTTCAGCGTTGTAGTAGCTTGAGCCATGCCTTTTTGCGTGCCAAAAAAGCATACAGCACATTTATCATGACAGCTAGCTATGATTTCGGCGTTAATTTTGCTTATTTGCTAACTTGTTTGGAAAAAAAGAATTCGAGGCTTCAAATAGTTGGTTGGAAAAATGGAAAAATCAACACAACATCGCACACAAAAATGCAGCAGGCGAAGAAGGCGATGTAAGTGAAATTACAGTAAGTAGCTGGACTGAGAGGGTAAAGGAACTTCCTCTGAACTACGGCCCACAAGATGTCTGGAATATGGACGAGTCAGGAGCTTTCTGGAAGGCTTTGCCCGAAAGGTCCCTTACAGAAAAGAAAAAGCGATGCCGGGGCGGAAAACAGGCGAAACAATGGGTAACTGTTGCTTTCTTCGTTAATGCAGTTGGCGAAAAGGAGCCATTAATCATCAATGGCAAAAGTAAAACACCAAGATGTTTCAGAAAGCTGCGTGATCCAAGTCGTCCTGCTGGTTGCCATTATGTTTCAAACGCAAAGGCCTGGATGCAGTCAGATCTGATGATTCGTATTCTTGAGGCCCCTCACACGCCACTGAAGAAAGCAGCGAGAATTATCCTGTTCCTCGACAATGCCCAATGCCATCCAAAAGAAATGACCCGCATGTTTTCCAACATCACAGTGGCATTCCTACCGAAGAACGCGACCTCAAGAACGCAGTGTCTGGACGCAGGAGTCATCAAGAACTGAAAAGTAAAGTTTAGGAGAAAGCTTTAGCGTAACGTATGCAGCAAAATAGGGCATGTCACAAAGGCAAGTGACGTTGTCAAGTCAGTCAATCTTCTACAGGCAATCAGATGGATGCAGCAGGCTTGGAACGAAGTGGACCCCAATACGATTGGGAGATGTTGGTCTAAGGTCGGTGTGCATTTATCAGGTGAAGAACGCGATGACGATGATGACCCTTTCGCAGGCGAGGAGTTATTGGCTCTAGACAGGTTGATTCACCAGGTGCTAGATCCTACCGACGAACCTGACGGTATAACACCTGAAGAATACATCGACGATGACAATGTTCCTTGCTTTCAGCCACTGATAGATGTGGATAACGATGAGTGGAGAAAAGAAGTCAGTAATGAGCTCCTCGAGAACTTCAGAGCCGAATCAAACGAGTCAGTGTGTGAAAGCGACGAAGACCTTACTGCTGTCGATGATAGAGATGACGAGTTTGATCTGCTGCTGCGTGAGCCAAAGTTCAAATCAGTAAAAAAAAGTGTTAGCAGCTGTCGATGAAGTAGCTATGTTTGCTGAATTTCACGGCAATGAAGATCTAGTACAAGCTACAAGCAAAGTAAGCGCATTGCTTACAACTATACGCGAAAGCTCTTTAGAGCAGACTACACTGTATAGTTTTATTTCAAAACTGGAAAAACAGTGAAGGGTCTGAAATGGACAATGCACATTGTTGACAGAGGCCGTTCATTCTCAGAAAAGGAAAAGAAATGGCATGAACACCCACGTTATTCTACTCATTAGCTTTGTTTTGTTGACATTATTGGTAAAGTTGGTAAAGACCTTTCGAACTTCTTTTGATATTGCTTGTAATGTGACGACAATTAATTTTTAAGGATCGATACAAACAGTAATTATATAGTTACCGTTACATGAATTAAATGTTTTTACTTTAAAAACTCGAGTGGTGTCATATTACATCCCTACCTCCCCATAACGGCCACCTCTCTACAACGGTCAGTAAACTCTGTCCCGTGGGTGGTCGTTGTAGAGGGGTTCGCCTGTACAAAAATAGCCCCGTGTAGAAATAGAGGCATTTGAACAGAACTAGAGCAGTGAGGTGCCGTTGACTCTAAAAGGCGTCGAGGATTATAGAAAATTCAAGAACAGCTTTTTAAAGAAAGCCATGGCTGGTTTAGTTAGTTGTTTCTCTTCCTCGACAAACATTGCATTTCTTGTGATGACTGCCTTTTCGTTTATCACTGTCGCTGAAGACAGATGTTTCTACTGCAACATTGGCCAAGTTTGCTGCAAGAACAAATGCGTTGATGGATCAAGTTGTGTTGGTTATCCCTGCTTCGAGGATCAGGATTGTTCCAGCGACGAAAGTTGTTGTTTTCCATTCGGGAAATACTCAAAACAATGCGTGTCTGGAAGCAGTTGCCTCGGCCAAGGCTGCATACTGACATCTGCCGACTGTTCTTTTAATCAGACTTGTTGTAATTCAAAATGCGTTCAAGGGAAAAGTTGCATCGGGAAATACTGTGTTACCAAGTACACTGATTGTGCTCCCGGTGAATGGTGTTGCAATAGGGAATGCAGGAGCAGTTGCCTCGGCCAAAGCTGCATAGGGGATTATGATTGTTCCTTTAATCAAACTTGTTATGAATATCAGTGCGTTCAAGGAAAAAATTGTCTGGGCAAACACTGCTCTTCCGACTACAGATGTGCTCACGGTGAATCATGCTGTAATAGCAAATGCAAAAGAGGTTTTAGCTGCATCGGTGAATCCTGTTCCACCAATCACGATTGTAGGGCGATTGAAGGAGAATAATGCTGTAAACGCAAGTGTTCAAAACGTGACTGTGTTAACACAGTCGAATACATTGCACCGGCAGTTGGCTTAGGGGTATTCACCATTTTTACAACCATATGTATTATCTACGCCATCCTTCGTCGACGGCGACTCCGTAGGTTAATGGAAGCAAACATCACCACAACCGTCACCACTAGAGTGGACGGCACGGGAGTAATTACTGAACAGATTACCACTAATATCAACTCAGCACCTGTAACACAAAGCAATCCACTGTACCAGCCAGAGGGGCCACCGTCCGACCAGCCAGCTGAGCAGCCACCCTCTTACACAGAGATACCAACCGGAGAACCAGGTGGGATCTATTCTCATCAATCTAACACGTTTGCTGCTGCCCCACGTAAGACCGCTGGCGTCGCGCAATGAAATCGAACCATATGAATTAGCTTTATAGTTCACAGTTAAAAAGGCTACGGTGTAATGTAAAGGAAAAGAAATCTTTCGCCACAGTTTGAAGTGCAAATAATCGTTGATTTCGTTTCTTCTGGCAATCATAAGTGCAAAGAATACGAAAATGAAAGAATGAACGGACGAACGAACAAACGAGCGAACGAATGAACGAATTTTATGTATGAATGAATAACCTTACATTACGACACTTAACCTGTTATGGGAGCATGCCAATCATAAAATAAGGCGGCATCATCAAATAAGTGACTTATTTAAAATGTCACCAGTAGGAAAGCAATGAGCAGTAATCATAAATTAAAGAAGCGTGTTTGAAACATTTATTAACAGCTGATGGGGAGGGTCTACATGTGATAAATACGTTCCTCAGATTTTGATGAATTCATACTTAATCTTACCGTCATAGAGAAACGTTTTCAGTTGACTGCCGTAAAACAAAAAAAGATGGAAGCGACGCAATGAACCAGTTAAAACAATGAACCAGTTCTTGCAACAAGCGTCGAGAGTGGGAAAATACGCGGAAGAATGTCACGGATTAGTTTTGGTTCGTGACTTGTGATTGGTTAAGAGACTAGCAAATGCAAATCGCTTTTGACACTCAGTCAATTGAAAACTGCTCTATTAGTTGATCCCCAAGGTTGGCTTTCATATTTTTTCTTGTATGCATGTATGCCGTTATAACATGTGTTATATGATTTTGATAAACACTTTGGAGCAAATAAATTCCAAGCAGCCACGAACCAGGATCCTAAAGGGGATCAGGGCTCTAGGGCTCCAAGACAGAACAATTGGGCTCTACAGCTTCATAGCTTTACCCCAGGGCTCCATTTAAGGAGGATCATTCAACATTTTTGTTCGGGATACAAGTAGAGAAACTTCACGTTCCCCTCTCCATAGCAAAAATTATGGGGCTGCAGCTCTCCAAGCCACCCTCTCACCCCCTTTAAGACCCTGACAAGCAAGGTCTCACTTGAAAAGGGAGTTAAGTCACTCGGTTTTCTTGTAAAACCTTTGTCAGCACCCATTTTATTTGCCTTGAAACAGAAAGCGACAAAATGACTACCTCTTTATGCTGGTAAAAATGGATGTAAGGTTTTACTAGACTCCTTTTTACATTTTGCCTCCAAGCACTTTATGCCCTGTGGGGGAGGGGATTCACAGGAAACCCATCACAAGATTAAAACAAACGCAGCCTTAGCTACTGAGTTTAATCATCAAACATATTTTTTTTTCTAACAAATTCGGTGGCCTTTTTCAGAGCAAAAGAGGAAAAAGGAAAATCAAGAGTTGCAAGTCCGAGGACTGAATTACTAATGATTTAGAATGTACAAGAGGCTACTTTGCACTAGAGTCAAAATTATTGCTTATAAAAAAAAAGAAAAAAATTGATGTCAAGCAATTCCTTTTTAAGATATCCATCATCACCCATACACAAGGCAAGGCAACTTCAAGAGAGGGATCTATTGGAAGTGTCTGAATTAACCATCCAATTATTTCTATTTTGACCATTCAATAGGTGATTCAAAGCTTATAGCCATAATAATTGTTAGCTATCTTTGTTACAAAGATAGCCTTACGATGAAAAGCAATAAAATATTTACCACTTTATTCTGGTCTGAAAAAGTTTAGCTTCTGTTGTATATGCTCTTAAAAGAACACTTTTTCCCCCCTCAACATTTACCACTTTTTTCTTTCATGCACAGACTTGATATAAAGTAAATTAGCCACCATAAAGAGATTCAAAAGCACAGCTATGACAGAAAAGTTTCCAAGAAATAAGTTTCCAAAATGAAATTATTATAATTATTAAATTATTATTGTTAAAAACTGTTTTCTTCCCTGTAAACCTAATAAGCATTCGTATGTAAATCCCCATCATAAGTAACAAGATTTATAGCTGCACTCAATTGTGGGGCCTGTTTGTGTTCAGAAGACAGAATACTGTCTAGAAAAGAGAATGCTCTAACAGTAAATGAACACTAACGGAAACTTTCCAATGTCTAGAATAATAATTATTACAGGCTTAATGCACAAACATGATGGAGACAAGAAGCAGATGTCCGACCTAGGTTGATCTACATGTAGGTTTCAATCTCCACCCCCCACGTGACTGTTACAGTAAACTTTGCAAATTTCTGTTGAAACATTGGTATTTTGATTGACAACTTGCTTGGAGCAATTTGTAACCACCGCAAACCACTTGCTCGCTTCAGTTCGTAAATTAATTTTGTTTGCATAGATTCCTCTGCAGTTTGCTCTTGAAATCAGAAGACTGAGCTTGTAACACCAAAAACATAACAAAAGCTGCACTGCTGGGAACTAACGAGGTTAGTTGCTTCCATCATGCAGATGTACAGTAAGAGTAATTTTGTAAACTAAATGACAGGAATGAGGTTTTAAAGTTGTTCGTCTCAGTGGCAAGTTTATTACCCCGCCGTCAGGACAGGGTCTAGTAATACCCGTTTGTTTTATACCCCGCCGTCAGGAAGGGGTCTAGTAATACCCGTTTTTTATTTTTTTGGTGGTCACTTCCCCCAGACTTCTCTCAGCCAAACAAATATGCGTTGCAAACTTTCGGTCAACATAAGTAATGTCTGCAGTCATTTAGGATCGATTCGCTAAAATCTTCATGAATGACGGTGTAGAAAATTACTAGGGATACAATGGCCTAAAAATCTCTTCGAGGAGAGCAAGGACAAAGATGCTAACACAAGCTTTTAAAGGTGTTGATTCGATACCCGAGCCTGCTAAACAGACATTTAACATTCAACATTGAAATGGAAGCATTTTTGGGGAGTTTTGCTTTGCTTCACCAAAATCATTAAGGAAATTTGTGTAGAAAACTACAAGGAATTCAGTTTAGTTGACTTCTTTTTGATGAGAGCAAGGACGAATGTGCTAGCGAGCTTTAATTTGCAAGCTGGCATGAACTTGCGATCGCCGTAAACTTAGTAATTATGATGTAAAGTGTATGTATGAGTGCCAAGAAGTGAGGACTACTGCCCTCCATAATTTCTCCTGGCCACAGCCCTTTAAAGAAGAAATAAGAAAAGAGAACAAGGATCAAATGAATATCATTGACCCCGGCGGAATTTGAACCCACAACCTCCGGATCAGATCACCGTTGCTCTACCAACTGAGCTACAAGGCCAGTCTGAGTCACGCTATGATCATAACATTTCATCACGCTCTTCGTCACGCATGCTAAAACAGGGTGGTTGACTGAAGATAAGGTAGGTCTTGTCTTGATTTATATTTTCATAGCAAACACGTAAAAGGTACGGTAAATCACCAACTTCAAAAATTTACACCACTTGGGTTTGTATCTTACGTGGCCTTAATATATTTTGGACCCTGAGGGCAGAGAGAACGATGGCAGGGTTAATGCCCCCGGGGCTTTTCTTGTTACTCCGCCGTCAGGACAGGTCTAGTAATACCCATTTTTTTTTTGGTGGTCACTTGCCCCAGACCTTCGGTTTTTGCTCAGCCAAACAAATACTCCTCGCCTCTTTCGCTACACCGGTTAGGGCTGGTATCTTGAGTGGCCGTAATATATTTTGCACCCTAGGGGAGGAACAACAACGGCAGGGTCTAATGCCCCTGGGGCTTTTCTTGTTTCATTATTATTATTACCCCGCCGTCAGGACGGGGTATAATAATACCCATTTTTTTTCCGTGGTTATTTTTTTGGGGGGTGGTCACTTGCCCCAGACCTCCGGTTTTCGCTCAGCCAAAGAAATACTCGTCATGTCTTTCGCTACACAGCCAAGGGCTTTTATCTTGAGTGACCGTAACATATTTTACACCCCCCCGGGGTGGGGGGGGGGAACAATGGCGGGGTGTAATGCCCCTGGGGCTTTTCTTGTTCATTATTATTTTTTTTGGTGGTCACTTGCCCCAGACCTCCAGGTTTCACTCGGCCAAACAAATACTCCTTGTGTCTTCCGCTACACAGGTTAGGGCTCGTATCTTGAGTGACCGTATTATATTTGGTACCCTAGGGGATGGACAACAACGGCAGGGTCTAATGCCCCTGGGGCTTTTCTTGTTTGTGTAGATTTCTCTTCAAAATCCTCTTTAAGTTTGTAAATTAGAAATGTTGCTCAGAATATTACAAAAATATTTTTTTCGTGATAGAAAAACTGACGACCAAAAAATAATTTTATTCAGGGAAAAGCTATGAGTTCCTCTGTTGTGATAAAGTTAATTCTGTGGAGAATACATTGTGGTTTAAATCAGCTGTTTTGTTTATTACAATTTGTCATTGTTGTTTCAAATTAATTTGCCTCACGTTGTTGTTCGCATGACAGAAATCTAATTTCTCCACATGGGTAACATTCCAAGTTAAAGTTTCAATTTAAGAAGGGGTTTGCCAGGAGACTAGCGAGACAACATACAAGTGACACAACAGCAATTCGCAACTGAAGCGAGCGAGTTGTTCGTGGCAGTTGCAAATTGCTCCAAGCAAGTCGTTTGCAAAGTTTGCAAAGTTGCCCAGAAAAGAACATCCGGTTTGACTGTACAATTTAAACCACCACGAATCTGGTATGTAATTGATGAAAGAGAGGGGATTCTCAGCTCTTGATTGGACATCAAATAGCAGGAAATTTCTGCATTCTGATTGCCTGAGGAGCTGCCATGGTTACCCCCTTGCTAAACAAAAGCCCCATCCAGAGACAGTTAGTAATGCTTTTAGTCACTTATCAGCTTGGTTTACTTTTAAAACTTTTCAGTATGTTGTATAACAGTTGTCTATCTATTGATTTGCATACCTGTTAACAGATGAGAGAAGTGATGTAAGTTGTTTAGTTTGAGTCCTTCAAACAACACTTTAAGCTCATTAGCATCCAGCACCTGACCTCTAACATGCTTATATCCTACCAAACAAAATTGGGAAACATAAACAAACATGAAGTCAAATGGCACCGCTAAGAAATGAACTGTCAAAACAGTTAAGGCTATCACCAATGATTTCTCTGCTACTTAAACCTGAAACTCCACTCTACGAGCTTTGCAAACAGACTTTTGTCGATCCTGCTTTACATGGGAAGAGTTAGTGAGCTGACCTTGTTTTGCACTTATTAGTTGTGGACATTTTGCTTTTGAGAACAAGATGGATTTGTTAACAAATTAAAGCAGGATCCACCAATGATTAATGACCATCTTATTGATTTACATCCTCAGGAATTACCATCAAACTGATCACTTCAGCATAATAAAAAGTACTTCTGTCCGAACATTTGAAGTATTTCATTTCAAACAAATTTCTAAGGTGTCACTGTTATTTGCCAAGATTCCTGATAAAAACAGAGGACACAGTAAATTGTTTGCAATTACTTTGGAGCAACAGTCAAACTGTTGTCACTAACACTTCAGCAAAATACTATTATTATAGTACAGTGGAACCTTGATTTAATGAACCTCTATATAGCGAAGCCCTCGGTATAATGAACGATATTTTTCAGCCCAGTAATATTGTAATGTATGGAAAAGAACCTCGATATAACGAACCTTCGATATAACGAATCAATTTCCCTAGTCCCTTGGCACTTCGTTAAATCGAGGTTCCACTGTATAGTAATAATAATATTATTATTTAACTACTTTTTCTCCAAATATTAAATCCAAGTATTAACATTTCACTTCAAATGATTTGGTAGAAGGTACTGTGTTGGTTAACTAGTTGGTTATCAAGTTTGCCATTTTTTGAATTCTGGTTTTCCACTAGATGAAGATTCCGTGTTCATAAAATTTGCGCCATCATATTCCCCAATATTCCTTCACAGGCTCAAAAAGACTAGAAACATGTAGAGCACTGAGCTAGTTCAGTTTTCTGACTTATTCCAAGTAGGGTTTGGTTGATGGAAGTCTCAGACTAAAAGCTGCTTAGTGGAGTTTTTGATTCAAAAGAATGCATAGTATTAAAATCATTAGTAAGGTTCAGCTTAACAAAACAACAACGCAAATTACTGGATACTAAAAGCATTGTTAGATCAGGTTTTACAGATAGCAAGAGGAAAAAAGAAACCCAAAAAATCTTCAGACAACTTTGTCGCATAAAAAGTCTTGTATCCATTCGGCCAGAACATTTACAATGATTTATAATGGAAGATCCTTTATGATGTTCACCGTACCCATGTACCTAAGTGTTGAAGCAATGTTTGACCAATCAACAATACAAATAAAAAATGGTGATGAAGACATAAAAGGATAAAATGTTGGCTTTTGTTATATAAATTGTGGCCAACCAAAACTGTGGGAGATGGGTTTGCTGGATTCTATGTTTGCATTCTTACAGTTGAAAGCCGCACCTCCTGCAGTTCTTTCATTTTGATTGGCCAGCTCAAATTAAAGCCTTGCCCAAAAGTCATAAGTAAATTTAAAAGACCTAATAAGTTACAACAGTATGTAACATATAGTACAGTAATATAGCTGAAATAAATACTCCACAAGAAAATTCTTTTCAAACAAACCTGTGTGGTTGGAGAGTTGTACAGAGTTGATTGTGTCAACTTCAAATCCTAAAACCTAAAAATAAAAAGTGAAAGTAAGCACCAGTTTCTGATAGTCCACGATGCAAGCTTTCATGACTATTCAAAGTCTTCTCAATACTTTTGAATTAACAGGCCAAGTAATTTTGTATTAAAATTTAATAAATGTAAAGTCTGTGTCAGGGTTACCATCCACTGTTTGTGCAATATGCTGTGCGGCCAATTATAATTGCTGAATCAAATTGGTTTGCTAGTTAATGATAAACTGATACAGCCATGATAAATACACAGTGCTCCACACAAACAGGGGATGGTAAACCTTTGCTGGCAAATAAAACACAACATGTCTCAAACCAGAATGTCTTTTGGTGGATTTTGTGTCCCCTCAATACAGACTATGATACACTCCTTTCGCAACTGCATAAGTTGCGTTAATAACTGCGAGGATCTTCTTTACATTTATTTCTTCATTCCGCAGTTCAAATATATGAACTTCATATATTCATAATTTCATCTTCATCTTTCCCGGGTA
>Ga0126336_10001510_pt1 | contig 12243 bp, 5 predicted proteins | sample SidCmetagenome_FD_92530 | JGI IMG/M metagenome (GOLD analysis project Ga0126336, IMG submission 92530) | Coral microbial communities from El Islote,Puerto Morelos, Mexico - Siderastrea C C metagenome | ecosystem: Host-associated > Invertebrates > Cnidaria > Coral | place: El Islote,Puerto... | reverse complement strand
GTATATATTAGCGTAACGAACCGGCGGCCAAACATTTTCCATGCGCCTGTGGAAATAAAACGATGACGATCGTGTGACCTCGGAATAATGACCTTATAACATTGCGTGACACTGTAGCATTTGGCTTTGTTATGTCCTTGAGGTCACACCTATTTTTTTTACGTGATAATGCAAACCTCGCACGAGAAAAATCAATGCAGAATTAACTGTTCAACGGTCACATTTTCATATCACTGAAAATCGTAAGTTATTGATATGAAGGTCACGTGCATGATATTTTTTTCCCATTAATTAATGGTTTTTTCAGCTGTTCTTAAAAGCTTCGAAAATATTTCGAAGCATTCTTGAAATGCTCGGAAATCTCAGGGTGATCCGCAAAAGTCTTATGAAGAATTGGGAATCTTCAGAGGTCTTCGGCTTAGTCAATTCGTGAGCAGTCTGACGGCTGACCACTATTTTTGGTGTTCCGGGGGTGTTCCTTGCTGTTTCGAGGGTGTTCCGGGGTATTATGGGATGTTCCAGGGGTGTTCCAGGGTTGTTCCGGGCTGTTCCGGGGATGTTCCGGGGGTGTTCCGGGGTGTTCCGGGGTGTTCCGGGTTTTACAGACACCCCACCCCGCTGTGTCGACAGGATAGATATTTGGGTAGATTTTGAACACTTCGCTGTGTCGTGATAAGAACTTGACCCACATGTTTACATTAGCGAGGCAAGTTCAAATACCTCAAAGCCGAGATATAGGTTCTTTTCGGCTGAAAATTGGTGTAAAATTTTACACCTAATGTCTACGAAGCATGTATGTATCTCAGTGGGACTTGAGATCGCCTAAATTAAAGGTATTTTGGCTGCAACATTTGTTTCAGTATTGATTTGTTTGTCGCGCCGAACCTCAAAACTGTCAAGTCAGAAAGATCAAATTAATTTCACTCAAGTGCTCCCTGAATTTCGCGTTCCCATAAATTCATTTTATGTGTTGCTCAAAGCTTTAAAACCATATTTTGAAAGCTTAGAGATTGCTTTTTGATGTGGAATGTCTTTTGCTGTTTGAAAATAGGTACCGAGTGTGATTTTAGGCCTTCGAATTTCGACAACATTTTGCTCGTGTGAAATCCTCGAAATTTTGTAGATATTTAAAAATCTGTAAAATATTCTAGTCGCAATCAATTCAAGCACATGACCACTCAAATGTGTATTAAATTCGTTTTAATACGATAAGAAGCTTTCTGGGTTGAATGATGTTTGAATTAGATTCAAATCGAGCTCTTTTCGTAGCCCTGTCTCGGGCCCCGAAAAAGCGGTCTGGCGGAGGCCGTGAAGCGCCCAAACTTGACACCCGCCGTATCGACAAAATATTTATCCGATGAAACCAAAATTTATATTTTCATTATAGAATACCTAGGGAAGTCTACAGAATTTTGGGGGGATTCTTCAAAATTGATATATTTCCCACACCTTGGTCGATATTTACAGACATCCGCTCCTAAACATGGCGCCAATAGCTTGTCTACAGAGTGTCCTTCACATTGTTTTAGACTGTTTTAAGTAAAATATAATCATGACTGGCACCATTCTGAAGCGCAAAGCGATTACAATTCTCCTTGTAAGGCTAAGCTACTGATCCGGGCGTCGTATCTAGTCAACAGTAACCTGCCCATATACAAAGTGGAGTTACTTTCGTTCCCCATCATGACATTAAGTGCTCAATAAAAAAGAAATGATTACCTTGATCATCCTCTAAAGTAAGTCTTCCTAGCTCTGGCAAAGGATCAGAGGGAGTTAGTTGACCTTTTTCATTGAATACTTTGCTATCCAAAAAATCTTCACCTTCCTGTCGTTCTTTTTCCTCACCTCTAACCGATTCTGTTTCAAAATAAAACAAATATTTAAACTCAGATAAACTAAGATAGACTCCTTATCAGTTTTCTTAATGTCAGATCCATCTTTAAGTACTGTTTTTTGATGATGATAATAATAATAATAATAATAATAATAATAATAATGATAATGCTGTTTTGTTGCCAGTTTTCTTATCTTGTTATTATTTATTGTTGGTGCTGTGATGTCGCAAAACGTCGCTTGTTAAGTGCAGACGATTTTTGGCATTGTGAGCGTCTTGTCTGATTTCTGAGTAGCAACTAGCCAAAACTGCATAATGTAAGCTTGAGCCAGCAAACAATAAAAGAACGTCCTCTAGGTTACTTTAATTGAATAGAATAACATGACCATCTAGATCTATAACGAGGAAACGTCTACTGTCCCTTACCTTTACAAACTGTTCTGTTATACTCATCTGCAGAATCAGATCTTTCTTTGCCTGAGTCAGAAGGCGATCCTTCGGCATCTCCAAAATAAGCGGTCTCCAGTGGATCATCTTTCCAAGATTTTACGTGCACTTCACAGGGACCTGTTTGATAAGAATCTTAGTTATGGATGCACATTATACCCATGATGCGATGGGGATGAGGCGTGACTTTCGGATGTACCTTAACATTTAAGTATTAGTTTCCAATTCTATTTCAAAGCCCCAGAAAATGATGTGATCCGTGTATTGCTATTATTTTGCTCTTATTTTTAAACCATGAAAAGTGAAATTGCTTGCTCTTTTCCTCGTGAAATTTAGGACAATTTAGCTTCTAAGTAGGCGGAGCCGTGATTTTCTATAACAACTTGTCGGGTGAAAAAAGAAATTAAGTATTTAAAGCTGTCAGGAAAAGCGAATTTCGTGAAGATAGTACTCAATGGAGTTCACGTATGACGACAATTTTATTTTCCAAGAAACTTGATCTAGACCCCCCTCCATCTTTACCATCCTACACAAACGAGACTCATATTGAATATATCCACAATCTCAGCTATCATTTGTTGACACACTGCATGAAAGGGGTGGTTATCTAGTTTCTCTGTTAGACCAAACGAATATTGATTAACACTGACAAGTCGGCTTATTTTTTGACCATCTCTTCTTTCATACCGTCCCTATAACATGTCTAACATTTCTTTCGAGGTTTCCTAACATACCAATCCGCATAAATGAATTCTGATAACTGATTTGGGTTGGAGGAGTATTAAAACTTCTAAATTCAAAAAGGTGGCCTTTTAGAGAGGAGTCATAGAGCTTTTCAGGTATGTTCAAAGTTGCTGGATAGGAAATAGGTCATTTGCACGATGACGTCATTTGACTGCAAGTACCAGGATCCTTCAGATTGTTCCTTTCTGATGTAAATTAGGGCCACTGTATTTAAACCTCACTGTGATGACAAAATTTAAATAAGAAAGGAGAAGCGGAATGAATTCTAGTAGTTGTAATCAAATGACGCCATCGTGCAAATGTCCTATTTCATTCCCCACTACAAAAATGAGACATTTTATTCACTTTACCCTCCCCTCTCCAGGTGCAGTTTTCACTTTCACAAAATAAATTCAACCGGCATTGTCTCAGGGGAAGGGGTTTTGAAAATTGAAGAGTGATTGATTCTTCCTTCTAGTTCTTTGAAAAAATATTCATCCTAGGGACAACGCTGGCTTGTACTTTTTGTCCATTGCACATCTGGCTTTTAAGATAATTCAATTTTAGCCAATTTTGCAACTGACTATAAAGGTTACACCACAGTTATGAGTCACTTACCAGATTTTTCATTTTCCTTAACAGCTCTAGCAAGTTCATGCCAATTGATAAATTTTGTCTGTGTTTGGCTTGTCCCGTCCTCTTTAGAGAACCTGCGCATGAAAAAAAAAGAGAATTAAGTTGACTTTAATTGATAATTACTACTTCAACGAACATTATTACAAAACTACCAAAATTGCCTTAAGCCAAGTTGACACAAGCATCTGAAGTCACCACCTGACATCAAAGAAACTTGCAACTGCAGCGTATTAATTGATATGGTAACGGTCTTAACCCAATAACATCACTGGGCTGTTGCAAAAAACTACGATACACACTTAAAACACGCAAAAAAATTCACTTAGCCTTCCTTTTAAATTTCCGAATAAAGTGATCACCCCCTGCTAGACCGTTTATTTGAATTTAGCCCATAACAACAGTACCTTTCAGTTATGCTCCGAAAGTATCCTGCAATCTCGTCATGGCCATTGCCATCAGCAATGTCCTCTGGTAAAGGAGACCTGTTCTTATAGGACTCAAATACTATATGCCCCGCTGATGTACCAAAGAGCGTTCGAATGAACCGCTTAGCGCCAATCTGCGCTGCTATGTATAATAAACGTTGTAGAACATCAACGGGCTGTTGTTTACCTTCTTTTTCGGACAATCCTAAAAAAAATGGTATTGTGACAGATTAGATTTTTGAAACCCTTTTATGTTCTATTTGATTGCCATAACGCATATAAATGGCATGACCTGATGATGTTACACCTTGTACAAAGTCGTCTACAACACGTTAACTCGTGTGAAACAGATTAAAAAACGGTGCCTTGCGCAGATGGAGGGAACAAATTTTGCAATTAAGTTTCCCTGGCTCCAGAGGCCCGTTTAATACAGGTAAAATTGGGAAGAAGTGCTCCAAAAATAGGGGCGTGTGAATCAAATAGTGAGTTCGCCCTGGGATGGCTTTATACTCATGGTTGCCACAGAGATCAGTTTTCCAAACTTCTCTAAAATCTGATGTAGGAACGGCCTCCTACCACCCCTTACAGACGCCCTTTCCACCCATTTATTCAACCCCATAAAATTTCAAACAGATCACTTTCATGTCCATGTTTCAAAGTATCAAATGTCTTAACGGCCTTAGGTACTAACAAATCAGTGCCGTTAAAATGTTAATTTTACCCGATAAGGGTTGTTTTCCCTGCCTTAAATTCAAAACATCACCTTTCCATGAGTCACCTAAAAATCTATTAACCTTTGGCTATGACCTTAAAAAAATGTTTTCCCTGACTGCCTAGGGCAGTCCTGGATAACACATATATTCACTGTAGCTAAAGAACTACCACCGAAATGCTTAACCTCACCAAAGGTATTTGAATTTTCTGTGATGTTCTCTCCACTGTCCTGTTTCCACTGTTCTGCCATCTCGGTAAAAAATGAATATTGTAAATCCTCTCTTTGGACAAACTCTCTTAACGCTACTTCCTCCTCATCGAAGTATTCGAATGGCGTCCGTCCCACTTCATTGCCATCCGGTGTCGTGATTACCACTAAGACAATTCCCGGCTGGGCTCTAGCTATAAATTCATACAAATTGAAAATAATAGTGAAAATGGTAACATGAGTGAAATCTCCCTAATAGGGATAACAAATACACAGGTCTGGGCCAAAACATTCTGTTCCATCATCTCACAAAACAGAGTCATTTATAACCTTTCTTTTTCTCTTACGGAACGCTTTGACATAATATACTGATCTAGCCGGACGCAGGACCTATGACCTCACCATGAGTCTTCCTGTAGTTCAGTGGTAATAGCATCCGTCTGGTGTGTGGAAGGCCAATGGGCTTGGCCCCTGCCTGGGTGCAGAAATTTTTCTTTGTTGTAACAAACTGAATACAGTTTACTTAGTGTCAAAACTTTTTATGTGTTATAGGCAGCACCAGTAAACAAACCTTGGTGGAAAGCTGACAAATCAATAGAAAATAAATTGCAACATATACTTACGAGGAGTCTTTCCAAGCCCTTCATTTTCATCATATTTAACGACTTTTGCTCTACTCTTTCCGTCAAAAATGGCCCAAAGATATTCCTCCGAAATATTGTGGTTAAAAAATACACTGAAACGGTCGCCTCCCTGGGTGAAAAATAAAAATTTACTTCAAAATACATTCCAGGATTAACACACGAGTCTTTACTTGTTTCATCGTAAGTGCGGAAATAAGTAGATTTAATTTAGTCTAAATTTCAGTGCTAGTGTACTTTTTTCTATTAAAAACGAACGCTCCTATCGTAAATAAGGAATTATCGAGCAGCATTATCCACGAAAAAAATTGAACAAATTAACTTCAGAAATTCCGCACAATACAAGTTTGTTTCCCTTTAAGAAATAGAGGCGTGTAAGTTAGTACATACACAAACAAACAGGGGTCAATTTAATAAGACATTTACAAGTGTAATTTACAAGTGTAGCTATTGTTTCAGAGGTTGAAAACAATAACTACACTTGTAAATTACACCCCAGGTAAGCAAGAAGGTAGCTAGGTACCCCATAGATAGGTAAGAGGGTAGGTAGGTTAGTAGGTAAGTACAACCTTTATTTAAGTGCCAACTGTCAAAAAAGACACTTACTGGGGACAATTAACTAATAAATTTTTAAAATATCGTCATAAAAGGTTGAAGTAGACTGTTTTACAAAGAAGATAAAAATTTAAAAATAGGTGGAGGTGATTAGTTGTGGACATTAATCGACCACTCTTCACCGACACCGAGGGAAATAATAAATCCAGAGCAATGTAGGGAGGTGAATAGCTGATATTAGTATATACAAAACCAGCGTATACTCTATTTCGCGTGCTCTCATTGCTGCTCAAACTTGGGATAGTTAAAAATTTTTCACCGAAGTGGAGGCAAATATCGCGGCGAGGTAAATGTCTACCACTTTTCACCGATGCTGAGGAGAATAATTGTTTTAGAGAAATGAGAGAAAACTCGCGAGCGAAATACAGAAAAATGCCAGACGGGGAATAGCAGACACTATACTGGACCCGGTTGTTCGAAGGCAGGTCAACGCTAACCCGCGTTTAAAATTTAATCTTGGTCCCCATTTCTCTTATTCAAAGAAGTTTTCATAGCAAATTCCAATTGGACGTCTGAAACAACCAAACGCAAAACGCAAGGCATTAACGTTTTACCGGAAGCCTTATCGTTTCAGGGTTATAAGACTTAATTCAAAATTGACGCCAATCCTGGGTTAGCTGTACCCTGCTTCGAACTACCGGGCCCTGAGTTTAAGTTACCAATCAGAGCGCACCAAAAACACCATCCACTGCATTTCTCAGAAGTGAAAAGGAACTGTTTGGTGCTTGTTATCCACTGATTTGGTATATAAACAAAAAGCAATTATTCACCTCAGTGTCGGTGAAGAGTGGTAGATATTTACCTCGCCGTTTCGCGGCTCAGCAGATATCCACCAATAATCACCTCCACTTCGGTGAATAATCGTTAACTATCCCGAGTTTGAGTAGCCAATCAAAACGCGTAAAAAACACTCTCCATTGGTTTGGTATAAAATAAATACATATATGCAACGCAAAAGGATGTGCACAGCTCGCAAATGTCACAATTGTCCTCTGTCAAGCTGGATAAGTCTCTAGATCTAATTTTTTTTTTAAAGGTTTAATTCCATCTCGTTCTATAATCGCCCCTAAGGCGCACCTTTTTCTTGTTCTTTTCAGCCGATGAATTGATTTATAGTTTATCATGAAATATTTTAGCAATCATTCACCTTTGTACTACCCCAGTTAGGATCCATTTCGATGCCAGCCTCTTGCAGAGTACTCTGTTGGTCAAAAACTTGCCCTGACTGCAAGAAACGTCCTATAATCCAGATGAAAAGTTAACAACGCCAACAATAAGTTAGACTGAAACGTTGTCATCAAGACACCTGTTTTTACCGACCTAATGATGCAGGTGGCAGTTCTTGTGATGTGCACTCGTAAGGCAAACTTTCGAGGGATACAATATTTATTTTATTTTTTATTTTATTAGCTTCGCCAAAGAAAACAAAACATACAACGTAATTAAACTAAAGAAGGGGGTTGGCAGGGACACCGCAACAGCTGAGGCCAATTACAGTGGGCCCGGGTAAAATAAAAAGAGTATGAAGTGTTAACGTTAAGAATGACAATAATACAAGAAAAAGAGACTAACTACATACAACAAAAGATCGGACGAGATAGCGGACGGACACCATTGCATTTTAAACAAACAGTCTTAAACGTACGTGGCTCTTCGCAGTCAAAAGAAGTGACTAACGAGGTCTTATAATAATTAAACAAAACTTATTTAAATGAAGTTAAGGTCACTAAACTAAACCCAAGTTCGTCAACTAGACAGTTCCAAAATTCTACATGTTCTAACGAGAAAAGATTTCTGGTAAGTAGTGGTCTTGCATTTCTTAGGTATGTATTTATTAAAATTGGTAGTAGTAGATCTAGTCCGTCTGTACTTGCGAACATGGAAACAAGGCCTTTAAATGATGTGAATTCTATATCAATACACATACAGTTTTATAAAACGTCAACATTACGTTTTTTGCTGTTTTCCCGCCTGTTTTTCTGTTTTCTTGTTCCTTGTATTCTTTTCTTACTGTGATATATTCCGTTGCAGTGGCACGGGAGTTCAAGATTATCGCTATGTATTCGGCTTGTGATTCGAGTGCTGAATGAGCTGATGTAATAAAAGGATCAACTGGAAATTCGGGTGTTCGTATTTTCCCCACGTGCGCGTTTGGTTCGACTTGGTCGCTCGATTTACACCACAACGGTCGAAGCCTATCGTCCATTGAAACGCAACAGAATACTCACAAATGCTCCCAAAATCGCACGATGAATTAGAACTGCTTTATCATCTGCTCACGAGATCTTGCACCGAAAGCTGGAATATAAAGGTTTTGTATTCACTGGATAAAATAGTCCAGACACAAGGAATCCAATCGACTTTTACTGACATCAGCAAAGCAGAACATTTTGTTGCGCCATACAAGAATATTATATAATAAACGGCCCGCGCATTGCGGGCATGTGCAGACGTCTGAAAGTGATAAATAAATGTTTTGAATCGGTGATTAGCCGACTGTTACCGCAATGTGTTTCCGCGATTTGCTTATCATAATTCGACTCAGTGATCGAGCGATGGAAAGTGAAACTCGCTTTTAAAATGAGTTTAAAAGAGTGCCTCTTAGTCAATTCAAGTTAGTTGAAAAAACGCATTACCTAATTAAAAAGGTAAAGTTCGAAATGAGTTACCCATGTAAAAAATTAATGGAGCAAATTTGAAATAAAAATAAATTCTGACCACGCTAAACGGAAAGAAAATCACTGCATTCAGTCAATGCTTTGTGTGACTGAAAGGTGACAGCCTGTTAGATCTGTCAAAATGATTGCGTGATTTTATTCACGCGAACGTGCTGTAGGTAATTCACTTTTGCTTTTTCGTCGCTAGTTAAAATGTTGAGCTTCTGAACAGCATAGTGTTGTTTCTTCATAAATAGTTAGAGTACGTTCTCAACTAACGTTAGTCGGATTACTGAACGTAAGAGGAAAACTGAAGTCCCTCGCGAAGTGCACGAATCATCACCACATAATGGCATTATGCCAGTCTTGACATTCATGTTCACGTTAAGTTCAATTTCCTCATTTTCCGATATGAAAAAGTAATGACGTTATTGCTCTTACCAAAAATCAAAGCTACTTTTGTTTCATCTTGGTTGGTGATTTATTTGGTGCTTTCCGAAATTAAGCCCCTTTCCAATAAAAGATGAACACGAAACGTGCCATACAACGTTTTTGAAACAATAATACGCACGAACGAGCGAAACGTGTCATAATCAGAACTTAAGACGATACACTCCGCCGATGATTAAACAAAAAGCAGGCAATCTTACGCTCACACAGCCAAGTTGGTCGGCAGTTTTATAATTAAACAACCAAAAATACGTCGAAAATCAAACCAGAATACTGAGCAAACAAAAATAAAATAAGAAAACCATTATTTCATTTATTTATTATTAACATTTATAGCAAACATGAAGCAGAAACAGGCGAACGCATTATCGTACTCACGCTACCTAACCTCCTTAGCTTGTATCAGCAGATCGTGTCAACATTTTCAGGAATCAAGACAAACAGAACCCTACAGCTTTTTAAGTATTCTTTGATCAGCGGTTTCGTTACCATGGCACGGTACCGCTGACCAAAAAGCCCGAGGTTTCTGAAAACCACACCCTTCCTTACTCTTCCCTCTGAATAAACCCTTCCCCCACCCAAGAAAACCGCTGCCCTAATTTACTGTTGAATCAGGAACCCGTACCAAACTCAAACAAACAAACAACGTCTGAAAGACGATGGCATAGATGCGGACACGTGCGTACTGCGTACCGCGTCCGCACAATAAAAATCAGAAATCCGCATGTCATTAATAACCCAGCAAAACTTTAGTTCCACTGCTCTTCTAGACGAACCTCTTCAAGTCTTCTTCAGTGTCTGTTTCCTCCAGAATGCAAATTTTAGAGTTTTGCTCGATTAGCCAATTCAAAATTGATTTTCGTTTTTTCAAAAACATGTTAAATGATTATTACTGAGCGCGAAAACATTGATAAACGACACGAGTTATTACTCCAACCTGTAGGAAGCCACGGTGACCCTAGTTATTTGATACATCAGAACCTAAAAAACAACAATTAAGACAAAATATCTGCGACACAGCCCGATGAAACAGCGAAGTTCCTCTCTTGGGAATACGGAACTAAGATCTTTCCAACAACAACGAATGCAATCTACACGACAGCTTCAAAAATACCCACAGAAATGTGCTCAACGCCACTACATTATCAACATCTCGCAAAAACAGTTACACAGTACGTCTTCATTTCCTCGAATTTCCCTGCTTTACTATTTTTGTTGATAAAAAGTCGCAAACAAAGACTGTGAAACTTCCATTGTCGTGTATTAAACATAAAAAAAACATATTTTTTTCATTTTTCTCACCTTCTGAAGAGTAGCCACTTTCAGATCTTATAACACCATCGGCCGAAGCGGTTACAGGCACTTGGTTCAGTTGATATGGCTACGGTAGACATGCAAAATAATGTACATTTAGAGGCCTGAATCATGGTTTCAGGTGGATAAGGTAAAGTTGTACATGGGACACAGGAAGCCCACGCGGCCGGAGCTTAATCCAGTTTCTTTAGCATGAAGTAACTAAGAGTGTTGCTATTCCCACCCCCACCTTTTTTTCCACTGGTACCCAATTTGTAAACCTGGGTAGAGAGACAATGAGGAGTAAAATTTTCTTGTCTAAGAAACAACACGAGGGCAGGGACTAAGCCTCGAACCAACGACGCTTAAATCTGAAGTCCAACGCGCTAACCTCTACACCACCGTGCCCCCACTGTGATTTAAGGCAGCTGTATAACAAAGGTGACCTAGTTGCCTTATTGGAGTACTTCATTTCTTACTCCTTTCCCCCACAAATAATATGGTTGAGTTGCTTATTTATATAGAAGGGCTATGGGCTATGTTTATTGTAATGATGACTCATTACAATAAACAATAATAATAATAATAATAATAATAATAATAATAATAATAATAAACCTTTATTTAACCACGATGGTAGCGCGATTTGGCATTTCCAGTGATGTTCGTAATACGGCAAAAGTCGACCATTTATAATGATGGAGTGTGAGACCAATCACAATAACAAGGCGACGTTAAAAATAGACACTGAGACAAGAAAACTCATGTGTGATCGTAAAAGGAACTAGAGCAGTGTATATGTGACAAACAAATCGAGTCAAAGAAAATTCTGAAGCTGGTATTGGTTACCTCTATAGTAATCACAGGCGGCCCAAGCTCAAGATAAGTGACAAACGCTACGAACGTGACTCTAGCGTTATTGGTGCGTACGGTGGTGTTGTGTTATAACGGTTTGAATTACAAAGGTTTGTGTGGGAAGATATAATAGATTTGTTTTCAATAGTAGAAATCATTGTTGCGTGACCATAAAGTTGACTTACCCCGTTGCCTTGTTGTATCATTTGTCATTTGCCAGCTTCTCAGACCGATTTGAAGCCATTTCGGCGAGTTAGCGATTCTTGGAGTTTCCACTGCTAAACACAGAAACAGACTCTTGAGCTACTGTTGGGATCAGGCAGTTTATTATAATCCTACACAACCATACACTAAACCGATACAGATAACCGTATTACAATCATTGTCAAATAAGATAACTAAAGGCCCATACAGATTGAAATCACTACAAAGTTATAACACAAAATCATAACTGCCCTGGAAGTGGGTGGGTGGGAAAACTGCGAAGTAAAAGCGAAACTGGAAAAACTGCTAATGGCCAAGCTCTTCGGCACTGCTGCTATGATGGCTAGAAATATACAATTCTCGTGTCTATAGGCTATGTTAAATTACAAGTATGGCGAAATACATTTGTGTAATCAATCGTGGAATAATTTTATTGGCTAGGCTGATGTCTTTGTGATTTCCATGCCGTCTCTCTCAATTGTTGCTCAATAGGAACTGCATGATCCGAACAGTAAAACTACTGAGCTGTCTCTTGCTGTCT
>Ga0126336_10001509_pt1 | contig 12244 bp, 9 predicted proteins | sample SidCmetagenome_FD_92530 | JGI IMG/M metagenome (GOLD analysis project Ga0126336, IMG submission 92530) | Coral microbial communities from El Islote,Puerto Morelos, Mexico - Siderastrea C C metagenome | ecosystem: Host-associated > Invertebrates > Cnidaria > Coral | place: El Islote,Puerto... | reverse complement strand
AGTGAAAGTACTGCTGAAGAGGTTTCATTTGAATGGTCACACCATAGGATTCCGTCCACAGACTCAAAAGTTAGAACCACATTACATGTCTCCATAGTTGACTCTGGGAGTGAAAGGGTTAAATGATGTTCTATAAAATTTCGCTTGTCATTTTGCTGCACACAGCTGACGTTTTCCTTCCTGTTTTTATAAATTTTTAGCAGCCCTCACGACCCTTACCACAGCCTCCCAAGGGAGGGCTCCCAGGGGGTGATTTGCCAGCTTCCAGGAGTCCCAGAGCAAGAAGAAGATACAAAGTATCCAGTTCCAATGCAGCCAGACCACATTATGCCGAGGAAGAAGAAGAGGAAGATAAAAGCACTGCAGATTCTGAAGCAAGGTGTGGCAAAACTCTTGTATGACTCTTGCGCACCATCATTAGCTTTGCTACAGTGATAAAACAAATGCAGTACCAAGCAATGTCATGCTTTACAAAAGCAATTCCAGAAAAACAAATTTTGTAAGGTCAGGGAAAAGACGGGAAGTTTGTATCAAGCAAAGGAGGTTTTGACATTACATCCTAATTCAAAGAAAAGTCGTGATTTTATTTTCGGTCGGCTACAAGGTGTAATAATGATTTAATTCATCTTTGAAGTATGGGAATTTTTGTTGCGTTTTGCGATTTCACAGTCTAAGGATTCAACATACATAGTCAGCGAAAGCATTAACCGATTTTCAGTTTTCTCTCCTTTAGTCAAAAGTCTGTCAGTGACAACACACCTTTGGTAAGTACATGTTAAAGATAAGGTTTCCATGCTCTCAAGTCTCATAACTCATTATAAAGCCTCAAAATTTAATGGGCCAAGGGTGACAGAAAGCTCTACTAACAACAAAAACCTTTACTGTTTTAGCCGCAATCAGGCATTTTTTCCTTGGAGCAGAGGGAAAGGTAGAAGAAAAAGAAAAATTCTCCTCTTTTTCTGTTTCGTCTTTTGAGGAAGGCCTGATGACAAGTTATGAAAGTGTTAGACAGACAGTTAAAGTGAATTGGGGTCGGTCTTATTATGTGTTAAGATTAAGCCCTACAGATCACGTAGGTGAATACATGGCTCTTTCGGCCCAGGTGGCCCATACATCAAGAGCTTAATTAATCCAGCAAAAAAATTTAATGGGCCAAGGGTGACCGAAAGCTCTACTAGCTTTACTAACAACAAAAACCTTTAGTGTTTTAGCCGCAATCAGACAGTTTTTCCTTGGAACAGAGGGAAAGGCAGAAGAAAAAGAAGAATTCCCAGACCCCTCTTTTCCTGTTTCATCTTTTGAGGAAGGCCTGATGACTAGTTGTAAAAGTGTTAGACAGTTAAAGTGAATTTGAGTCGGTCTTATTATGCGCAAAGACGTAAACCCTACAGATCATGTAGGTGAATAAATGGCTCTTTTAATCAATCCAGGAGTATTGCAACCCCCCCCCCCCTCCCCCGGGTTGAGTGCTAGCCCATTGAAGAGCTATCCCCACCATTTTGTTTTTTGCCAGTAACCATTTAAATACAACTGGGAAGAGAAAGAGACAATGCAGAGTAAAGTCTCTTGTGTAAGGAAAAACACAACAATACGCAGAGTAGCCTGGCCTTGGTTCACTGGCCCCAGTTGTTCAAAGAGTGGATAACTTTATCCAGTGGATAAGTCGCTATCCAGCGGAACAGTTTTCCTTCAACTTACACATTTGGTCAGATTTTTACAAGGACACACACTTCATTATAGATAAATTCTTGCTCTTTTCATAAGTCTTGGGGCTATATTGAGATTTTCCCACATTTTTATCTGCTGGATTACGGATTATCCGATGGATAAAGCTGTCCGCTCTTTGAACAACGGAGACCTGGTCTTGTGATCACCGAAAGTCTCATTGGAAGTCCAACGTACTATCCACTTAGCCTGTTCCAGGCTTTCAGGTAGGGACAGGGAGAGGGACTGCGTGAATAAGACATGCGCGATCTGGGGAAAGGGGACCCGCCTCAACCCCGGTACGTTTTTTGCCCTAGCCTGTTTTAGGCGTTCAGATAGTGGCACATGAACGAAGAATATTGAGAGCGGCGAAAAAGTAAACGAGAACATATTTTGCGTTCGCCTGCCACTGTTTGAACGCCTGGAACAGGCTATTTTTGCGCATGTTTTCTCGTTCGCTTTTCCTACCATCTCGGAGCCTCTACACCACTGCTTCTTCAGAAGCACTACCAGTACCATTTATGGTAAACCTCTATTGTATTCTATTATGCAGAGTGGTTTGTCAGCCAGAGAAAGACGACGGCTTAAGCAGAGACAAAAGGGAGACAAAAGTGCCCTTCCCACTCCTCCCTCTGTGCCTGTTCTTCCCTCCCCCAATGAAGTAATTGCTGCCAAGGTCAAGAGGTCACAGGAGGGGCTTGCTGGAGGTAGGTCATAAGCTAACCAGATTTCCTTCATGTACGTCCAAGCTTTTCATTTTAATCAGTTAACAGCAATTAATTGTCCATGGGGACAGGGGGGAGTATCCGTGATATAGAGGTGTCCGTATCACAGTTGACAACGGTTAAGCGCAAAAAGTTAGTACGTCACTTCCGGTCTTTCAGAGCCTTGAAGTTTGAATCAGTTCAAACGTTTGCGACAATCTCGTCCCCAGAGCCCGCGCGCATTTACGGTCAGCGGTGCTGACCAAAAGGAATGAAGCCTCTGGGAACGAGATTGACGTTTACGAGTGCGAAGTTCGTATGAAAACGATGCTCATGTCCCGACAAACCGAATTTCACGTCGGTAAAACTTGTGCATGACATTTTCTTCATTTTGAACATTCTCTCAACGTGTTATAAAGGCTTAACTTTTCAGAAACGGCGTTACGTTTTGAGGTTAAAGTGAGACTTCCCCCATTTGTCTATTTTCCTTTGTAATACTATGGCAGGAACTGCGCATGCGTCATACGTTTGACTGCTGTGAAGTATCACAGGTAGAGTTGATATGAATATTGGCCTCTCTCGAGGGTCCCCAATAGGTTTTTCGGGATTCGGGATTTTAGAGGAAAAGGGGAGCGAGATTCGGGATTGTAATTATGAACGGGATACGGAATTTAGCGGTTTTACGTTGCGAGACTCGGTAAATGTTGTTGTAAAGAACCGGTATCTGGTAACGAAAAGTGAAAAATCCTTTCATTTTGACAACACATTAGTTGCTCATATTTTCTTCGACCCGGTCACCTGCCTATTTTGACCGTACCACTTTTATCCCACCATCCTCCACTGATTCTGCGAAGATGACGGAATCTGGAACCTCTGTAAGGCACTTTTTAAAACGTATGTTCGGGATCGGGATAAGCCGATAAGAACCGTCGGGATTACGGGATTGAGGGAAAACTTTGGTCGGGATGACGGGATTGAAGAACCCTATTGGGGATCATCTCTCTCTGGGACCAAGTGAACTGTGCGTAATAGAGAGGTCCACATTAGGGGACTGTCGTTTAGGAGAGGTTCCACTGTCAGTCATTTTCACAATGGTGTCATTTTACTACAACTAACGTAATCCTTGAGATTGTTTTGTGGTGCTCATTTGGGCTTTTGCTATTTAAGCCCCACTGGGATTACAAAATTTTAAAAGGAATTCTGGTGGTTGTGGTAAAGTGATGCCACAAAAGCCTCAGGATAAGAAAAAGTAAGGCAAATTGAACGTGAGAAATGCCATTTGAGTTTTTGGATGGGCACTATAATTTACTCGTCTTGTTTGCTTCTGCAGTGACTCCCAGGCAGGGGTCAGCGGGTGGTGATCCCAGACGGCAGCTGATGGCCGGCGGTCTTGACGTTCCAGATGGCGCCAGGCCAATTCCTCGGCAGGAATCCAGTTCTTCTATCGCAGTAAGTAGACATGTAAGACAACATAAGAGAAATAATTAAAAGGGCAGCTGTATCTAGCCTGCTTGTAGGCGGTTTGAGGGTGTTTTTGTCGCGGAAAAACCCCGGAAAACGCGGAGGTCGCGATCGCCGGCTGGACGCGTGCGAAAATCGGTCTGGAGCGAGTGACAAAGCGGCGACCGATTTTTGCGCGCGTCCAAGGTGGCGCTGGCGATCGCGAACTCCGCGTTTTCCGTTTTTTTTGCGATAAAAACACCCTCAAACCGCCTGCAAGCAGGCTAAGCTGTATCTGGACTTGTTTGACTCTGATTACAGCAGCTCAAATGAGCAGCTAGCCTGCGACAACATCGGATTCTTTTCGGTGAGTGAAACGTGTGCTGAAAAGACTCTATTTTGCCACAGGCTAATGAGAAGCATGCATAACAACAAACTCGTGTTAAAAATCATTACATTTCCTTCGCTGAAATCTATACTCTGAGACAAAAATCAGCTAAAGAGATTCCGACGACTAACTGAAAAAGTATTTTCCTGTGAGTCACGTATTTTGTGTTTTGACTTCACACGGCTTCTCTTACATGCACCAGGGTACATTAGTGCAAAGGACATTTAAATCACGAAGGTATTCGCTAAAGGGTCCCTGCAAATGAGGAAGCATTGTTGCCTGAACGTTGCCTCCCAAAATGCTTCCCCGTTTGCACGCGTGCGCATGAGGGGTCCATTTTTGCTAGCGGATTTGGACTGGGGACCAATTCTGAGGAGGTACAATTCTGCCACGACACTGGACGCACAATTTGTACCCGCAACAAATGTTCTTGCGCACGCAAACGGCAAACCAGTGATAGAAACAATGTTTCTGTGAAAACGTTTCCCTATTTTCGGGGACCTGAGAAAGGTGGGATTCATTTACTTACTTATTTATTTATTTATTTAGTTATTTATCTATCTAACTATTTATTTATACAGGAACATCTGGTTTAGCATTAAAACAGAGCTAGTTTAAACAGAGTCCTGTAAAAAACAAATGAACAGATACAAGGAAAATCAATACACAAAGTAGCACACAATAAAACACATAGAGACACGCGATAATTAAAGAGACTGGACACACTGGCGCTTGAAGTGCCGTTTCGCCAGGGACTTGAACGTATTAAAGTCCGTTGCAGATCTAATATTAGAGGGCAAGGAATTATAGGCACGTACACCATTGATCCTAAACTTACTGTCTTATTAGGGAACTTTAGATTTGAATTCGAGTACGAGATTGAGTGTGAGTTTTCAATTCCAGTTTGGAGGCTTTATATTGCCACATCGCATACCAATCTCATTCCTGAAGCTTCCTTCTTTACTGGTAAACAACACAAAGCGGTTAGGTCTCTGGAAACATCGCTGGTTTGAAATTCAAAAGTCGTACTTGTACTCGTACTCGTAGTCCAGTCTAAAGGTCGCTACTGGCTTGCTGTGGGTAAGAAATGTGGTCACTTGTCATTCAACAGAAATTGTTGCTCACAAAGATGCGACTGTATTTTCATTATTGTACGTTTCACTTTCACTCTCTCAGGATTCAGTTGAACAGGACAGTGACACGGACTCAGAGTTAGAAGAGATCAGCTTGGAAGAACCAACAGCGCAGGCGCAAAGGTGGGCGAAGCAAACTAGGTCATTACTTTAACCAAGAGAGGATAACCAATCGCAATAAGAACATAACGCAAAATCGACCAATCATAACTCGAAGCAAATACAAGAAATCAGCGCTAAGCGCGGGAAAACAAGTGGAGCAAGTCGCGATTGGTTTTGTTTCTGATTGGTTGAGAAAGTGGTGCGAGTTTTTTTTTAACCAATCAGAGAGCGTAGTAAAGCAAAACCAAAGCGAACACAACAGTACTTTCGTCCCTCAATTGAAAACCAGCCTTCGGGGCGCAAAACGCGCCTCCTCAAGTAAGAATGCTCACTAATAATCTAGTTTGATTTTGTGTCATGTTCAATTGCTGTAGAAAACCTCGAAGGCAAAGTGACGTCACATCTCTGATCTCTGCGCTGGATACCACGTTAAAAATGTCAAATGTCAGCGTCGATAGGGAATCCCCGGATGTTGAGACAACGCCGGAGAGAGATGAAGAAAAAGAACCGCTGGATGTACCTTACGGTGAGAAAACAACGCGTTTCTTTTTCTTTTTTTTTAGAGTTTATCAGTTATAACGATAACAACATCAGTCTTTATTGAGGGATGCATTCCAGACAGACAACTGGCACCTGCCAATCAAGGCGGGACGTAAGTTGAAAAGTTGTCATAGTGTTCTCAGTTGAACCCGTAACCCGTAACGCCTGTCACGAGTGTCACTAGTAAGTGTTGCGGCGGTAAGCTAAGACCGCTTCAGTAGATCAGTTCGTTCACCAAATACAACAATAAAAGAATGGCTTTCGGAGTGAAGTATTTTAAAAGTGCTTTGCAATGTACCTTTCTCCAATTTAAGTTGTTGAGTTGGTCTGCCCAGAGAACGACCGAATAACCACTTTGTTTGAACGGTTTCGCTCGCAACGTTGCAACATAGCCGCCATATTGAATTCGCGATATTTGCGCCCAGAACTCTCGCAGACGTCGTCCTTCCACGTGCTTCCAAACGTGGCAGCCTGTGTCGCAGACAGTCTACGCCGCCGTTGTGATTCCAGGTTAATATTTCAGTAAAGATAACTGAATTTTTTTTGTTTAGTGAGCTGTGTGTATTTTTAACTATTTTCTTGTATTCAAAGCCACACAAACTGCTAAAATCGTGGGAAAATACTCTCGCTCGAGCATGAAATGCTTCGACATAATCAACGGATAGATAATCAAGTGAACTGCGAAAGTGTGAGCAAAGAATTACAAGTTTTTATAGCGGTTTTTCCAGACTCGGTGATGTAAGTTGGAAAGCGTTGGCATCCCAGGGTTTTCAAGTTGCAATTCATTTCCATCTTGGCCATGCGTGGCCAACGATTAAGCATGGTGACTTTAGTAATGTGGATCATGATAACAACGTTTTCCTTTAGATGCAATTAAAACCTGTTAAAGTGTTCAGTTTCTGGGGAGTCCTTTTTCTCCTTGCAGTATTTTTTGTTCCGTTTCATTTCCGACTGTGATCTTGAGCTTGTCCGGTTAGGCTCCAGTAAATCAGGATATGAAATCCGGCAACCAGAAAGTTTCCTCAAAAGAAATGTATTACATCCGATAAAAGGAACTCATAGTTTGATTTATCACGTGATTTTAGGTGGATCACCATCAACATCCGGGAGATTACGCGACAGAATAGACAGACTGAGAAGGTAAGGCTGTCCTGGATGGTTGCACATCATGCGCACGAGGCTGTGTCATCGCTGAAATATTCCGGGGGGGGGGGGGGCGGTTGGAAGAGGGCTTTAGCGGGCCTGGGGGGAAGAACCAGGGTTATTTTTTGAGGCAAAAAAAGAAAAAGTGGGAAGGTTAGGGTGGCCTGGGTGGTTTGAAACCATGGGGACGGGGGTGTGGTCACGGCGAAAAATTCCGGGGGGGGGGGGAGGCGGTTGCAAGAGAGCTTAGCCGGCACTGGAGGAAAGACCTAGGCTTATCTTTGCAGTCAAAAAAGGACAAAAATCTCCGCGAGTTGACAAGAGCTCAAACTCTCGGTCTTCTGTCACAACTCATGTGCTAGCGGTGACTCTGTTAGAATCTGCTCAAACTTTCATCTGGATCAATGGAAGTTAGTAATGTCGCTCGTGTTTGTCCTCTTACTCTCAAACGCGCTCTCAAACGCGCACTCCTAATTGTCGCCAACTCTCGTTTTTCCTTGGCCCAGGCAAAAAAAAACTTCGAAAATGTAAATAAAAATGCCCTGAAGAAAACCAAAAGCCCCCGAGAGTAGTATAATAACAGTCTGGTAGAGATAGCCGTCTCTAACATTGTATAGCTGCGGAGGAGTGTTTTCAAGGCGGGCCTGGGTAATAATAATAATGGGTGCATTTTCTAGACCATGCGTTTTGTACTTCATACATTTTCCATCCTTCTAAATGGCAAATAGCCTCTATTTTTTATTTCTTAAATTGCGCGTATTTTTGTGGTCTTTCTCAGGACCTATCAGACTGGTATAAGAATACTTACTGGTTTTGTTCTCCTTTTAGGGAATGTATACGCGGTATAGGAGAAGACCTGTTAATACAAGCCTATAATATTATCGACACTCATCAGGAGGATTTTGTTGAGGTAAGTCATGCATATTCTGTTGTAACTTTTAAGTTTGAACAAAATCCTAAACTGTGATTATTCATGCCGGTGAAAGCGCCTAGGCAATAGTTCCTTGTGTTGTTTGTTTGTTATGCTGATTAAGGCAAGGCGAAAACATTTAAAATTTTAACCATTCGAATGAAAGGTATTGAACACTGCTTTCTCGTGCTGTTTGTTGTAAAGAACAAGGTCTGTGTACGTTGTCCTAAAGTGTGACCATGCAAATCAAAAGCAGCACTACTGTACCTTCCTGTGGCACAGTTTGTTATGCTGTATAAGGTGGTTCTAACTTTGAGTCTATGGATGAAATCCTGAAGTGTGACCATTCAAATGAAAGCTACTGAGCAGTACTTTCCTGTGGTGATGTTTATTATGCTGTTCAAGGTGGTTCTAAGTTTTGAGTCTGTGGATAAAATCCTAAACTGTGACCATTCAGTTCAAAGCTCTTAACAGAGCTTTTATCATTAATAATGTTGTACAAGTTGACCCTAACGTTTGAGTCTGTGAATGGAATCCCCCTTAAGTGTGACCACTCAAATGACAAAAATGAAAGCTATAGACCACTGCTTTCGTGTGGTACTATTGTTTATTATGCTATACAAGGTGCTTCTAACTGTTGAGTCTGTTGATAAAAGCCTTGTGTGGCCAGTTAAGTGGTAACTCAAGTGTAAAATTTGAAAGCTTTTGAACTGTTCTTTCTTGTGGCGCTGTCTGTTTGTTCCGCTGTTATTTGTTAAGTTATTAGTGTTGTTTGTAAACTTGTTTACTCTTGGCAATGAAAGGAACAGACCAGATAAATCTCGTTCATAAAAGTGTCCAGAGGTAATTGGGGCTAGTCTTAGTGATATCTGTTCTCTTTTTCTACAGGAAGCTCTCGTCAGACTAATGGGAAGAGAAAACTTTGAGCGATACGGTGGCCCGATTTGGCAGCTCAAGTTTTGTGAAAGTTTTAAAGTCAACTAAAGCCTATTTGTGAAATCTTTCAAATCGATTCATGTAAAAATTGTGATTTTTTTTCTGGCATGATTTAATGAAAATGTTAAGTCGTGTAGAAACATATAAGCGGAACAGTATGACGTTTAGATTTGAAAGCTTTTTTTTTTAACTAAATGAGATACTTCTTATGTATATATGCGACCAAAGGAAGAGAAATAAAGACCAAAAAAATTGCTGTATGTGATATTGTGATTTGTTAAATAAACAAGCAGGAATATCCGGATTCTCCGCGCCTGATTAGTTGTAAACCATTTATCATCAGCTATAGAACCATTTATCATCATCTATAGAAACAAACTTAGTAATTACATTGGGAGTTTATTTTATAAAATAAATAGAAATCTTATTTTTTAATACTAAAAACAATGATAATTTTCGAATATTCAGAATATTCAGTTTTACAAATCACCAAATAGGCATGGATCTAATCGCTTGCGTGTATCTTTTTGGATTTGTAGTAAAACAGTCTGCTGATCTCTATTTTTACATACCCCCAATTAACATAAGCCTTGACGTCCATTGAAAAATCATCTCTAAAAAGTAATGTAAATGAGAACCGCAAACCAGGGGGGTATTTTGAGTGTAATATATCTTGCTTTTAGATGGTTGTATGGTTGTAGCGGAAGGTGACGTATTTGAGACGGAGAGAGTCCCCTTTGTTCGGAACAATTACCGACAAAACACCTGTCTTTCCACGTAAAGCGACGCCGGCGATCAACGTTAACTGTTTCGTGCTTCGACTGAATTAAGAAAAAATGGAAGAAGTTTCGATTTACGAAGAGAAGCCTGACATTAATATCGTGCGAAAAGTTTACAATGAATCGCGCCTTTCTAGAACTTATGGAACCGGCGGTTCGACTTCCGCGAAGTCATCACACAACAAGCGTTTGCACACTGTTTACACAAAGCTGGCTTCGTGTTCCTGTTCAGGGGATGGATTTTCCCGATTCCTCTTTCGATTGGCTCCAATTCTTCGCTGGCTGCCAAAATACAGGATAAAGAATGATTTGATGGCTGATATAACCGGAGGAGTTACAGTGGGAATAATGCATATACCTCAAGGTAATCTTTTAAAATATCGTACCTATTAAAATGACGGGGCTAGAAAGCGTAATGATATTCTCAAAAGGACAATTGCTCACAATTAACTAAAATTTTGGCCTTAACATATAGTGTCCTGACAACGATTTTTGCCGCAAACGCCAGCGAGTTGATCAAAAATAAGCAGAATTTTTAACTTCGAGAGTCGGGCTAATAGGCAATCAGTTGTCATAGTAGCGAATAGCATAATGAAGTAATCTAAAAACATTTTCTCGTAGACAGTTTCTGTGGGCGGAGTTTCCCTTTTTAAGACACAAACTGTTCATTCGCCCTCACACTTTTCACTTTTCAAAGTGGAGTACTTAAAGGGGCACAGTCACGCTATTCTAGTTAACTTTAAAAATCAAAAATATGTCCTAACATCAATGAATACCCACAAATAATGGTCTAGTTTTGTTACAAAAGACTATGTTACTTCAATAAAACTATTTTCTGTCATTTGTTGCTACGGATGGCTCGGATGGAAATGGATTGCAATTTGAAAAAATTAGGCTAAACTTTTCAAATTCTTTCAGCGTGTTGACATCAAATCGATATTAAATGGTCATGGTTTGTTTTCTTTTATTGAAATTACGTTAATATATTTCTTTAAATGTTCAAACACAATGTTGGGCATGGATAAAGTTAGCTATCGATAATTTTAGCACTGTTTTGACCAGAAATCGGTGAAATCCTCGTGACTATGCCCCTTTAACTTGAGAAGCTGGCCATTGATCGGTCCTGACATTGCGTTTTTTAATCGGTCCACAGAGCTTTTGTCACTCGCTTACAAGGACGTGTTTGCCTGATATTGCCGAGTCATTTGTAATTACAAATATTTTATACAGAGATCGATGATAACGTCAACGTTAACTTATAAAGGAGCAACTTAAGTTAATTGAGCCGGCCACGGTACCTCTTGGAGTTTTTGTTGAATGATGCACGCAAACCGTTAATTCCAGTGTGTGGCACCAAGAACACAAACTGAACTAATGAAAAAGCGAGATAACTTGCTTTTAGATTCGTAATTCTTGGCGTTTCGATGGCTAGATTATATATAAACCCCCCATATTTTAGTCTGGTGAGGGCAGTTGAGCGGAACAGATTATTGTTTTGAGAGATAGAGGTTTAGTGTTCCACATCTTGATAATTTCTGAATATTTTATCATTATTTATTACATAATGTACCAGTCAAATCGAAGATTCAACATCCCCCACCCCGGACATTTGAACTTTTGAAGATTGGCTTGTTCAAATTCCCTCCCCTTGGGGCCAAAAAGCCGTTCAAATGCCCCACCAATTGGTACTGAAATACCCCTCCTCAAAGACTTCAATCAAACAATGTTCACTCTTTTCAGAGAGATATAAGCCGTGATGACACCTTCAAACTTCTTTTGAATACCCTTTTGAAAGAGTTATTCACTAACAAAGGGGAAATTCTATCTTGTATATCCGTCAATCCTTGCAAAAACCGAAAAAACGCACGGGAATATTACGCCAGAACAAGAGATAAATCTGGTTCAAAGTCCCCACCCTTCCAAGGCAACGTTCAAATTCCCCCCTTCCCGGCACAATGCACAGTCAAATGCCTGGGGGGTGTTGAAGCTTCATAACAGGGCAACACATAACACATAACAGGGCAACTCATTTTGCACAGGTGAATAAATGCCAAATAAGCGTAGTCCTTTCTACAACTCTTTTATCATCATTCACAACTGAAACCGTAAACAAGACTAGCAAAATGTCACAGAAGAGCTAGTATTGATTGAGTTATGTGGGAATTTGTTTTAAGTGATATCCTTGAAACAATTATCTTGAAACTATATTTGAGTGGAGCCCCACTTTACCCGCTTATTTTGGCTCGCACAAAAGCTCAATCATTCTATTACGTCAAGAACGCCTTTAATCCGGACACCCCGTTTGTACTTCTGATTACACAAGATTGTTTTAAAACATTTTAAGATCAAGATAGTGACGACAAAAAAAAAAAAAAAAAAAAAAAAAAAAAAAAGATATTAAAAATGAATTTCTTCCTTGAAAACAATAACAGGGGGAGAGAGAGGGGGAGGGGGGGGGGGGGGGT
>Ga0126336_10001508_pt1 | contig 12249 bp, 5 predicted proteins | sample SidCmetagenome_FD_92530 | JGI IMG/M metagenome (GOLD analysis project Ga0126336, IMG submission 92530) | Coral microbial communities from El Islote,Puerto Morelos, Mexico - Siderastrea C C metagenome | ecosystem: Host-associated > Invertebrates > Cnidaria > Coral | place: El Islote,Puerto... | reverse complement strand
GAGCCCCGAAGAACTTTTCGGCTCTGGAAAGCCACTTGTACAAACCTGTTATCTAGTTTTAACATGTGTTTAAGATAAGAACTGTTTAACTTATAGCAAAGTTTCATATTTAATTTTCAAGACACGGCGTGAATTATCGCGATCGTACCCGAAATGACGGCCCGAAAAGTATCAGGGCCTTTATTATAGAAATTTCTGCACGCCTAAAACATCTGCAAATTTGTACCAAACTTACGCACACTAATAAACTAAAACATTGATCTCCAAGGTTGAACTATAGACGGAATTACTTCATTTTCTCGAAAACCTTTCTAGCTTTTTGCAACATATCTTCACTCTTTCACTCTACCTGTTAGCCCATTGTAAGTAGCTCTGAAAGCGAGCGAGCTGCACCTTTCTCTTCGTGCTATTTGTATGAATTCATTTTGCTAACAAAATGACTTTGGAATTGTTTCTCAAATGAATTTTACATTGAACATACGTATGTTTAATATGTGTATAAAGTTACTTAGTTAGTTAGTTATGAAGTAAGTCCTCCAGCCCCTCCCCTTTTTTGGCTTCACACAAGTACAATAAGGGTAAAAGGTCTTATTTGAAGTCATGGATGTCAGATACCGAGAGTAAATAATTTTCGTGTGATGCAAAACTGGAAATACTTAAACTTGCAGGGTTAACAGCGAGGAAAGAAAACCCCTTTCTCCAGTTCAACATCTTGTTGGTTTTTCTGGCAAAGTATTACAGAGGAAGTTGAAACCTCTCAGAAGGTCTCGTGCAGACAAAATTAGAGAAAAGGCTCTGGAACAAGATTACCTAGACAAGGTAGGATTATTGTGGTTTTATTTTTTGAAAACGCTCTAATCAGGATGAAACTAGAAATTTTAACCCTTAAAGACATGGCGATCATCCCTGCCACCCTTGTTTGGGAGTTTAGCCCAAACACCCTCCCACCTCTTTCACCCCCCCTCCATCCATGGCTGGTGGAGGGGGACAAGGGGGGCTGGATCCCAGGAGAAAAGGGGGGTGGAAAGTGTATGGGAGGCAGGAGAAGAGGGGGTGGGAAGCAGGATTCCCAAGGTGGCGGGAAGTGGGAGAAATGGAGAAAAATTATGCAACATTATGCAGTATTTGCCATTAAAAATGCACAGAGGTGGGAGCCAACAAAATAGAGCGAGATACGGGATTAAAGGGTAGGGGAAGTGGAAAGTTAAAACCCCCCCTTTCTCTTCCTATGGATGCCTATTGGAGTTTATTTGCCATTACTCATCTGGTCACCTAATGGATTTTACCTTAAGTCACCATTAAAGTTGTTTTTTAGTATACCGCTATTAATTACAAACCACTATTAACATAAGATGTAAGGGATTAAATACACCTAACCCTCACGCTCCAGAATTTAAGAGAGAAGTTTAAATTACACTAGTCAAGTTACTGGTGCCAAAATTTATACGTGCTCATTTTTTCCCACTAACATCAATCTCTGTGCAGTGCAACAGCCTTGCTTCCCGGCTAAAAGACCATGGACACTTATTGGAGTGCATGTTAGAACTGACTTGCTGCGATGGAGAGGATCTTTGCGGATCAGTTCTTTGTCAGGTAATCAATATATTTTTATATTTGTTTGGTCCTAAGTTCTGTATTCACATGTACATGTACAGGCAGTTTATTTTCAAGTAGAGTTTGGCCAAATTAAAAAGAAAGTCGAATTTCTTCCACATGTGTCCACCCTTCAGAGCAAAAAAAGAATGGTTGTTTCACAGGCAGACAATCCGGACTGTTCGAGGCAGCCTGACGTCACAACACACTATTTGATCTCATACATTTACTGTAATTTCTATAACGGCTGCCTTCAGCTAGATTCAAGTGATGGGGAGAAATGCTTCATAAAATACTCCATTTTACATCTTTCGATCCCAAGTTGTGATACACTTAATAAGCAAGATGAATAAAGTTAACTTACCTTATGTCTTCTCTGTGGTCTTTTCCGATTTTATGGCATTTTGAGTCGCTTGCCACTGGCGCTCCAATACAAAAGAAGGAGAAAAAGACAAGGCGTGCAAATTCAATGGCTGGCCCAGCCGACAGCCTCCTGAATTTTGTCCATTTTCTCCCACTTCCACGCGTCCCTCGCCATCCGCGCGGCTGTTATAGAAATTACAGTAAATGTCTAAGATCAAATGGCATGTCGTGACATCACGCTGCCTCGAACAGTTCCGGATTGTCCACCTGTGGTTGTTTACAAGAGATGGTTGCTTATGTTGCACACATAAGTCTTGTACACTCAGTGCATGAGTATAATAATAATAATAATAATAATAATAATAGTACTTACTACTAGTAATAATAATGATAATAATAATAACATCAATGGCTAATGTTATTAACAGCTGATATATCAACATAAATGTAATAAAATTAATATTTAATTGATCCCCTTCGCACATACATGTATTCATTTGGTGACTACATTCATAAATAAGCTAGGAGAATAGTTTTTTAGGTAAATATAATTCATAATATTATGCTATATATCTGTAATTGGTTGATTACCGGGAGATCATCACAGTTACTCAGCAACTTGAGGTTGTTTAATTGAACAGGAATTACACCACCATGAGAAATAATTCAGGGAAATCAACTGCTACTCTTTTGCTAGTCTCGGCTGAAGTGACCAAATTTTATTGTGTGGTTCCAGAAAATATCCATACCCACACCCTGATTGGTCATTGGAAATTCCAAGTAAGTGCAGGTCTCAAAAGCCAGTGAAATTTTTTAGAGGAAAGTATGAAGCCACATTGGAATTTCCAGAGGGGGTGGGGGTAAACCAAAAACCATCTGTGGGGTGGGTATGGATATTTTCTGGAACAGCACATTGCAATCAGTGTTACCATAGCAATGAAATAATCAATCAGCCAATCATTTTTTCTGACCTTTTGTTTTTAAAAACACAAACCAAATTTCGTCAAAAGAGCAAAATAAACGACTCTTATTTAATTATTAGAATTATGGGCCCAGGCCATGGGGGACTAGGCACTGTCTTTAGGAACGTCATTAAGGAGCTGTCATTAAAGAGCTGTGACCGATTCATGTCTAACCTAGAATAGGGTTGCACAACGGCCAACCCCCAAAAAATTACAGAGCACCTGGTCCCTTCTTGATGGAATAATTTAGTCAGAAAGCCACAGGTTTGTTACAGGTGTGAAGGTCAAAGCAGCAGCTCAATCAAAACCTAATGAGAGCCCTGCTTAAACAGCAGAAAGCAGTTATTTAATATAGCCAATAAATATTACTTTCAGGAGCTTAAAGAGAGGCATACCAATAGTGCAGCTATTATCAAGTTCCTTATTGAGCAAGTGGGGACTAACCTTGATGTGCTTCCAAAACAATTTCAAGGTATGACTTATCTCCATGGGGAGAAGAGAAATGAAAACAGCTCCCCACAAATCTGTTGGTCAAGTGTCAGCCGAGCAATGACTCACAGTGTACTTACAGTTCACCATTGCCATTCTGCCAACAGCTAGATTACCAAGAGAGAAAATAATGTTAAAAGGTGTTAGGTGATAAAATGCATTTGGCTGAGTTATGGTTGGCCCAAATTTCTTCTTTTTTTTTTCATTTGATTACGGGTAGTTCACTACACAAAATGCCATGCCTCACATGTAATCAAGCAAGTAGTTTATTTCTAAATACTTAAGACAGTAATTATAATGACTTGCCCATTTGAATTCAGTTTCCTCATTTGTGTCTCTTGAATTTTAAATACTACTGGTTTTTTATTACCCAGACATTTGCATGATTTTCTGGACTGACTCCATGTGACTCTGTATAGACTAAGTTCTGTTGTACTACAGTACTAGTAACATGTACATGTATCAATGTTATTCTTTTTATAATGGTAGGCATTGGTTATTTTGTAACTGCCACTCAATATATCTGACACCTTTGAATAATACATGTATTATTTATGTGTCATTTGCTAATTTGTATTGTACTTCACCATAAACTTTAATTATTTCAGTTTCCTTGACTGAAATATTATGCAGAGATAAAAAGCTCAGGACCAAGTTGGATAAAGTTTTTTGGTGGCCTAAAGGAAAGCAACAACTGAAGGTAACTAAGAAGTTTGTAGTTTAAATTTAACTTGAAAAATAATATTATTTGTTCCATGTTTAATAATGTGTACATTCAACATGGCTGTTAGTCTTTAAAATCACTCTATGCCAGGCTATAAATTTAGATTTCAAAAAACATCTCCAAGAGTTTTGGTTCATTCTTTTATGTCGGGCCTGTTTTAAAGAGTGGTATGGGGGTGTTTAGTGAGCTGTAATTTGCCATATTTATTCACGATCAATACGAAATGGCTGTTTTCTTCCTCATGAAACATGACAATACCTGAGAAGCAAGAATTTAGTTTTTAATAAGTTGACTGACATGTGATTTTGTAGCCAGTCCTGCAAGCAAAATGTCATGTGTTTTGGTAGATTGATGAAAACTGGAATTTCAATTAACTGCAGCCACTACCATAGCAACAGTTATCTTATTACAATCTAAGTAAGACCTTATAGTACAAATAACTGAATGAATGATTGAATGAATGAACGAACGAACGAACGAACAACAAGGACGACAATGATGATGCACACATGTACGAAGGAATGAATAAACAAACAAACAAACTGACTTGTCCAAATGGGTTCATCCATCTGCTTGATTTGCCATTCGCTTTAAATTTAATTTGGCAAATTCAGGGGCACCCAACGAAAAAATTTCAGCAAAATACTTGAAATATCATTTTCTCCTTTTTTAGATTGTTTCAGAGCTTTTTAAAGGCATATTTGTGTAAGCTAATACAGATTGAACTGTTCGGCGTTTCTAGCTGAACATTTAGCCCACCGAAAATTTTAGGCAACGGAATCCTATCCACGGAAACTTTGAGCTGCTGATGGCTCTCCGAAAATGCTAGTTGACCTTATTTTGCACCCTAATGACATAAATTATTATTTTGTCCCTCCAAAAACAATTATAGGAACTAATAGGTCCTTCTGTTATGTAAGCCTGAAGTAGTGTTTCACCAAAGAAATCTCTAGCTTTCATTGCTAGTAAATCCAAAAATGTCAGGTAATTTTAGGCCTTCCAAACAGATAGTTCCCGAGAGGAAGTGTCGGGTGCCCCTGATCAATGTTATTTTATCTTACCCGAAGCCAGTCAGAATTCCCATAAAGTCCACTTTCGACCCACGTTGGTAAGCAGCCGGTTCTAGTTACAACTAGCATTGTAAACCCCCATTTGAATTGTCACTTTAGCTCTGCAATTAAAAGCTCTCGTTTAAGCAATCATTTCAGTAAGTGACTGCGACCACTTTTGTAAATTACTGACTCTCCGGTTTTTTCCTTTGTTTTTAAGTTCACGTAAGTGACCACTCAGTTAGAGCATTCACTTCATGATCAAATTTAGAGTTATAAACAGAAGTGCTAATGGTTCATTGACTTGTGCATATGCAAACCTCTTCTGTGATAGGCAATAAGAAACTATTTAATATTATTACTACAATATTAATACTGTTGGTCATAAGTTGGTAAAGTAAATATGATCGTCTGGGTGAGTGCATGTAGTCCTGAAAAGGACTGTTTGTGGTGACATTGACTGATGACGTTTCAACAACCTGAGTGGAAGTCATCATTACAGTGGTGACGACTTCCACTCAGGTTGTCAAAACATCAGTCATTGCCACCACAAACAGTCCTTGTCAGGACAACACTCGCCTGGACGATCATACTTTATCGGCTTATGATATGACTCATGGGTTCAAACCACAGGGTTTATTCTAGAACACGGCTTTGTGGGATTTCCACAATTCTAAAAAAAATGCCGCATAAAATTTACATTGGCATGTCAAATGGGGCACACAAAATATTTTTCATTGTGCCCAAGGATAAGTACTAATTTTCTGAAGTTAAGTATTCAAAAATATCACTGATGATTAAAGATTGAAATGAATGCCGCTCTATATTTAAAAATTTATAGCCTCTTACTCAAGTCCAGGCCTAATCTCAGTCACTCAGAATGTTCCAAAATGGCTCCCTTTCTTGAAAAAGGGCCCCCTTAAATAATACAGAAGGGAGCCCACTTAAGAACCTCATTGGCCAATTTCTATAATAAACCCTGAAACTAACTGAATTACAGTAATACTGTTGGTAATTATTAACATATACCAAGCTTTATGCTAAAAACTCTTGCAAGAGACCACCCTCTATTGTTTCATTACGCGGTTGCTTACGAGTCAGCCCATCCTCGTAAGTGACCAGCTCTTAAGTTGAACCACTTTTCTGAATTCCCAAGATGGTCACTTAAGAGAGCTTCAACTGCACCTGCAATTTTGTTTTGACATATTGCTTTTACTGCCAGGAGAGTGTAGTCACATGATTTTTAATATCACTCATGAACCTCTTGATCTTGAAACAGCTTTAACTTTCATTCCTCTTCTGTACTAAATACCTAGAAATTTTAGCCATTTGTGCAATCTACTTCAGTTACCCTCCATTTTAGTTTACCCATCCTGCAGTTATCTGTCTCATGGTGGTTCCAGTTGACTATGGTCACAGGATAAATAACTGTTTTTATGGTACTTCTTTATAGTCGAAATACTCAGCGCGTTCCTCTTATTACCTGGGAATGACTTTCATTAATCGGGAACGGATTGCATAAAAATACTGGAATCGAAATTCCACTTTCAAATTGAATATTGTAATTTTGTTCCAACTGTAGCCTTGTTCCAAACAAGGAATGCTGATTGGTTTGTTATTGACATCTGGCGAATGTTCACGTGCCACTAGCAGACTGTTGGCGGCTTGACGTATCTGACCTGATTTGTGTTCGATCAACAAAATATTAATTGCAAGTACTTTTATCTGTGAAGAAATAGTCTGCTGTTATAAAAATGTGAAGAATAATTTCATAAAAACAAGTGTGCTGTAGAAACACAGGAAAAGTTCCTAAAAATTGAGAAAAATTCCCTGTAATGTCAAACCGACTGAAACCAACAGCCGCCAACGGTTTCGTATTTCGCGTGTGAACCTTTGGCTCATGTAAGTAACAACCCAGTCAACATTCGTTACTTCGAATGAGTCTACCGTTGGAGGATTTCAATCTTCAATTTAAAAATGCAATTTTGATTCCAATGATGCAATCCGTTCCCAATTAATGAAAATCATTCCTAAATAATGAGCGGAATGCGCTGAGTATTTTAATACCCTTCCAGACCTCACCTAGAAATAAATGGATTCATTTTCATTGTATGTCTTGTCCACCGAATCTCTAGTATTCCACATGCTTCCATCCCAAAGCCTTCAGTTCCACTTTTCCCTTATATTTCCCTTAATCACTTAGATCTCAGAATGCAACTGACCCCTGGTTGTTCAAAGGAGATTCAATTTATCCCAGGATTTTTCATCCAGTTTATGGCTTACTAACAATTAATATTATGTGGGTTCCTATAAGTTCTGTTTGTCCTACTTTAATGGCTTTCAAACTGTAAATCAACATGAACAACATGCTCTTCAACAAGAGAGGCAGAAACCTTGTTAAAGGATTGCTAAACACTGCAAAAGCCACACTTATTGCACTGCATTAGCCACACTTATTGATGACAATTGTACGGACCATATTATACCCTGTTTAGGAAAAGTTCAGACCCTCTTCAGGATAGAGTCAGATAAAAATTAAGGACATAGAGGCCAAAAACCATACCCTGTCCAGCGGCAACAACCAACAACTCCTTTATACTGGCTTAACCCAAGGGGGGGAGGGTACTCCCTAAAGGGGGCTACAGTATGTAGAGAGGCTCCGCCCGAAAGGGGTGCAAGCTCACGATGTACTAAAGGGTAGGAAGCTTGCGGTATACTAAAGGGTAGGAAAAAAATCACCATTTTAATATAATTTTTATGAAAGGGTCAAAAAATCTGCTGCAAAGTGAGAGAAGTGACGCCTAAGGCTAAGTGCTTAAGAGGGTGCCAAATTTTGGCAGAAATGACAACGTGAAACACACAAGCTTGGAGCCTTTGAGTGACTGCAGAGCCAGAAGGATTGAAAATCTGGGGAACATCATATTTTCTCAATTAAACACCAGACACCGAATAAAAGCTGGGCATAAAAGAGGGAATTGTAAATAAGCCCGTCAGACATCTATTTGTTGTATAATAAACTTAAGATTTAAGGGCAAGATTAACACAGCTGCCAAGAAAAACAAATAATAACCCTTTCTTAGAAAATGGTGGGACCAAATAAACTGCTGATTCAAAGAAATGCTGAGTCCACCACGTCAAGTTTGGAATAAATGCTGGGGGCGTTTAATTGAGAAATACGGTATGTAGCGATCACAGAAAATCTCATTGTTTTGGCTTATCCTTGAGACAGAAGAAGAAAGGGGTGCCATTTTGTTTTAGGCATATGAGAGGGCTGCCATTTTGGGAAAAATATTTATTAGTATATTATAATTAGGGGGTAAGCTAAGGGTTTGAGCCTCCGGGTGGAGTCTCCCCGTATAAATATTAATTGAATACCCACCGGAGGGGGTGGGGGGCTTGACCCAGAAGACTTTCTTCTAGGTTTTACCAGGAGATATATCCTAATTAAAAGTTGAAATGAAATTTCGCTCAATTTCTTTTCTTACAGACATGGAATGAAGTTGCACAAAATTTGTAACTGTCTGCGTTATTTCGTTTGCAGGGCAAAGCAACTTACTCAATTCCTGCAGTTGCCGTCCAGAGAGGGACTCAATTAATGTAAGCTTAAGTTAAACATGAAAGCTGCCATTGTCAAAACAAATGAGAAACATCGAAGCACAGTTCAGACAAACGACAATGTGGTCTTCTTTCTAAGAATCGATGTGAAGGCACACAATCATTGTTATCAAAAGTAGTACTGTACAGTATATGTGCCTATTCTCGGACGCTTTTTCCACTTATCACAATAACTTTCCTCAGAAGGACAGGAGCAAGCTGATACTTTCCTTGTTTATAGTTCCTCTTTTACATAAACACGTCGTTAAGATTGGCTAATTGAACGCCTGAGGTTTCTTCATAATTTTGAAAAATATTGTTAAAGTTGAGCGGTCTATTCTTGGACAAGTAGTCCCCATTCTCGGACGATCATTCGTTGATGATTACTTGTATTTTCTGGAAAAATTCCCCTTCATCATGTCGATATATGTCTCGTTAAAGAAAAACGAGGTAATATTGGAGGTAAATTTAACCTTTTCCTGACTTAATAAGCATTTTAAAGCCAGTTTTAGAGAGACCTTGGCTCTTGAGGAAAGAGCTTTCTTTGCCCGCGGTTTACACATTGCTGGCAGAGTTTCAAATCTTGAAACTAAAAGCAGAGGACGCCCAAGCATATCATTAAAAATGGCGTTTCAAAATATAAGACTTTGCATGGGATTTCGATTCGAACATTTTGAGCAATACATAACAGCGAACTAACTGAACAAAGTTCATGAAACATTACATGGTGTTGTTTGCTATCCTTACAACACATTTTGAACAATTTTAGGTCCATTTACTTTACTGTGTATTAGTACATGTATAATACAATGGCAAGAAAGGAGTCTTTTGGCCCGATTTAGCCACTTTCACTGCTCGACACATTTCGGAATTTGCTGGAATTTGCGCACAAATATAGTTCAGGCTCCCATTCTGACTGAGCGACTTGATAACAGGATGACATCCAAATGATTTTCTCAAAACCAGTTGTACATTCCTGTTGTTCCCAAAGAACACGAGGAAGGATAGCAAACAACACTATGTAATGTTTCATCAACTTTATTCAGTTAGTTCGCTGTTATGTATTGCTCAAAATGTTCGGTTCGAAATCCCATACAAAGTCTTATATTTTGAAACGCCATTTTTAATAATATTCAAATATTATGCTTGGGCGTCCTGTGCTTAAAGTTTACAACAGAGGATAGTGAGTGTGTAGCCAATTTTTTAACTCACGAGTACATATTGTTTACCGATTGTATTCACTTAAAAGGATAAATATCCCTCGCAAATTTTACGCGCTTGTTTCAAAAACAAACAAGCGACGTTAAAAGCCGCTTTTGGAAGTTGCATATGTAAGTTAATTCCGACGGCTCGCTGTCAAACCAGGTTAGCTTAACCTTGAAGCAGTTTGGAAAAATATTTTTCTTCGCTATTCTTTTATGAAACTGTAGCTGAACTTAAAAACGTGTTTGGCCTTCTTGACAAAAAATAACAAGTTTTCCTCTTGTTCTTGTTGGAAAGTGTGTAACAGTTAACTCGTAATTTTTACGTGGAAGCAAACCTTGTTCGGGCAATGCCCGACTTTCTCCAAAAGGTAGTAATTTCTGTTGAGTATTTTGCGAGAACAGAGTGCAAACTAAAACGATGCAATTAAACGCGCAGCGAAATGGACAGAAACACATTTTACCTACCTTCACAAGATCTTCAAATCTTCTCGCCTAAACCCAACGAAACCGGTCATAAAAGGAGTTTGCGAAAGTAGACTAACCAGTAACTCCTCGGACCTTATCTTTCGGGTTTTGTTTAAAGTCTACGAGGAATTACGAAACATTAATGCGTTAAGTCCAAGAATAGGTGCGTCCGAGAGATAAGCATATTCCGCAACTCAAAATACAGTAAGCTAATATCATGTTGTCAGAGGAGTTTAGTGACGGCACAAGAGGGTGAACTTATTAGCTTAACTCTGGCACCTTACTTAAATGTGAGTCGTTACGTTGGCACAGGAGGCCCTCACATCACATATGTAGACGAATAATAGATTGAAGTTTGCTTACCTTTGTTGTTCGGTACCTTGTTGTTGTTCGATCTTTGATCGGGGACAGCAGCCATTTTGAATAATTCCGGCGCGGTCATCTTTTCGAGGTCTGGGGCGACTAAAGGCCTGATCGGATTTACCATTTACAGTCCAACCGAAATTTCTGATTTTTTTTTGTAAGTGGTAAACATTCTTCCAGTCGGGGGAACAAGTACTTCTTTTGGTCAATTTTCGTTTCTCCGCCCGAAGAAGTCCGAGGGGGCCCTACGAAGCTCCGATTTATATTGTCCAATCAGAAAGAACTACGAACTCGTGCAGAAAAATGAAACGGAATGTACTTGGCGTCCCTAGCACGGAGGAATCTACAGGCCATAAGCTTACTTCCAGACACGCTTTGGCAGTATCAGCGAGACGTTTGGTTGTTGGAAATTCTGAAGTTTATGCGTTACCGTTGAATAATGGTTAAAGATGATCATAAAGATGATAAAATTGGTTGCATACTCAGATTGTTCTTCACTGATTAATCTCGCCAGGGCGCAACACTGAATTGCAAAACCAGTTTGTTTTTACGGCTTTCCAAGGCTGAAATGTAGTGTTGTTCAAAGCACGTTAAAATCTCCGATAGAAAAGAGGGTTACCTGATCATAGGTAAGGCAGTTAAGCTCGAGTTAAACGCGGTTCATTCGTGGTTTTGACATGATTCAAGACAGCTTTCCACGAAGGCGGGAGGAAAAAAATACTTAAGCTTAAGCTTAAATTAAGAGTGCTTCGAACTGTATTTTGACTTCGCTGATTACTGTGGTGAAGCGAGTATTCTTCACGAAAAAGAAGAGAGTATCCTGCACTCGTTAAATATTTTCCCCGTCCTTATTCACATTCATGCATAACCCGAAGAAAAAGTTGACTCATGGAGCGGAAAACAGCTGATTGCATGAAAGTCTTATTCCCAATGACCACTCTTCTGATCCAGGTTAATTTTCTACTAGAAAAAACTGCTGAAATAAGATGCTTTTTTATTTGAACAAAAAACAAGAGCAAAGCATGTTGTTTCCTCAGCGGTCCGCATGTTGTATTGATTCTTCTCGTCAATAATTGTCAACCGTTTGTTAGTATTACTGACTTCGTTTATGACCCACAGAGAAACGCCTTCCAAGACAAACACCTCTGTAATTCTTTGTTATTCAAGTTCAGAAGGAATTCACATTGAAGAGCCACAAGAAAACCACAAATTCTGACCTGAAACTGAAGTATTATTATGCGTTTCTTGCGCTCACAATTCTTGGTTTCAAGACAATTTACTGCTCAATTGCTCAAGCATTTTGCCATAAATACAAAACTTAAAGCAAGATCAGACAACGTTTTAATATCGCTAACATCATAGTCAAGACTGAAATGGTGATAAAGTGGAAAATTGAAAAGAATAAGAATACGAATCTGAATCCATAAGCAAATCAGTCGGGT
>Ga0126336_10001507_pt1 | contig 12252 bp, 8 predicted proteins | sample SidCmetagenome_FD_92530 | JGI IMG/M metagenome (GOLD analysis project Ga0126336, IMG submission 92530) | Coral microbial communities from El Islote,Puerto Morelos, Mexico - Siderastrea C C metagenome | ecosystem: Host-associated > Invertebrates > Cnidaria > Coral | place: El Islote,Puerto... | reverse complement strand
CAATTGTCCTCATCGCCTGATGAAGACTAGCAATATTGCAGTCGAAACGTCGCGATCAACAACTCAAAGCGATTCCATCGTGAGACAAACGAATAAACGTTCATCTTACCTGTTTTTTACTTGATTCAGAAACATTTCCTTGCTTCCAAGACGCAAAATTTGCTTACGCAACATATGTTTCTCGCGCGGCTAAACTGGGAAACATTTCCGTCTACAGCAATGTTTCCGCAACAGTGTTTCCTAGTTTAGCCAGGCCCTTTTGGCCGCGGGTGAGAAACTAGGTCATCAGCATTCATTTATTTAAAGCGTATGCTCGAAGTGCGACGAATGGTAGCGACATGGCTCTCACGCGTTCAAGATATAAAGTCTTTTTGCATAAGACGTCCACCATAATTTTGCCTTATAAATTTACTCATGAGCAACTTGTCCCCCGCGGCCTCAAAGACTCGTAACAGCTACCTTATTAATTGATCTCCTTATTAATGACCGATTCCTTCGTCTTTATGCAATTAAAATCAACTTCTCGCCTCCAATAAACACTCACCTCTCTCCCTCCTCAAGAACTATGATGTATCGATGGTGCAATCCACTAATTGCATCATCATACTAGTGCCAATGCCTTCTCTTCCTAAGCCACCCTTCCTTACCGCGCTAATAAGCTGTAAACACAACTGTGGTTTCTCTCCTCTGCGAAATACAGGTTACCCAATGAGAAAACTTACAATCCACTTCGGCAACCGCCCCCCCCCCCATAAAACGCCAAGGGAAACTGCCTCTCACGCAGCACAATATTACACTGCTGCTATTCCAAACGCAACTTTTAAAGCAAATCACATTCACAGAAGCGTGATATGCTCCTCACATTCACAAATCCTTCCACTCCCACATTTTTACATCCCTCAAAACGTCAATCCCCATAACAAAACTCCTGCGCTAAAAAAAATTTCACCATAACCACTAACTAGACAACACAGCTGATTTCACATTAAATCCTATTAGTTGCTTTACTCAGTTGCAAGACAAATACAGAAACCCCAAACTTAACAACCTTTCATATCTTAAATACTGTAACTGATTAAAAGACAGGAATACACGTAGGTAACATTCACCAGACTAATATGCGCATGCGTCTTATAGAAGACACCTGTCCTGGTTGCGTCTCTCGCTCAACGTCTGTTGGAGGCACAACACCAGCAGAATTGTCTTATGCAAGAGCTCATTCAGCGTCAGCAAGAGAGCACTTTAGCTTTAACGCTGCCTCGCCTAGGAGTCCCAACGTTCAGCGAGAATCCAATAGAGTACTGGACCTTTATACGAGCGTTCAAGAACCGTATCGAGAGAAAACCTTCAAGTCAGAGTACTCGACTCTACTACCTAGTTCAATAAACGACAGGTGAAGTAAGAGAACTTGTGAAAAGCTGCCTTGCAATGAAGGAAGAAGTGGGCTACCGCGAAGCACGGGGTCCTTTGAAGAATAGGTATGAGCAAAGCTACAGGATAGCAACTGCGTACGTCGATAAGCTCGCAAAGGGACCCACTATCAAGGAAGAAGACGGAGACGCTCTCGGAAGATTTTCGACTCTCCTAACTAGTTGTAAGAACACTCTTAAGGAGATAAGCTATCTTAACAAGGTGGAGAACCCTGACACTCTTAAAGCAATAGTCAGCAGGCTACCTTATGGTCTTCGACAGAGGTGGCAAGGTGTAGCAGATAACGTCACCGAGAACCAAGGTAGAGAGGTAACAATTGAAGATCTTAGCGACCTCGTGGCAGCAAAGGCTAGAGCAGCCACCCATGCTATATTTGGAGACATATCTAGTCACTCACTGCCATCATCAGGAAGCGTTAAAGCAAAACAGAAACCCGTAGTGCGGAACGCGTCGTCCTTCACGACGCAGACTGGCTCGAAACAAGCGAGCGGCGACGATACTAGGATGCAGCATTACCAGGATAGGCGTAAATGTCCTCTCTGCGGCTCGACCCATTGGCTGCAGTGCAGCGATTTCAAGAGGAAATCCCTAAATGAAAGGCTGGCATTTGTGCGATCGAAAGGGCTGAGGGATGGCTGCCTTGTTCCGGGTCATAGGTCAAGTTCCTGCTCGAGGCCAAGATTCTGCCGAGTCACCGGGTGCAATGGTAATCATTCAAGCTACCTTCTTCCTAGAAGCATGGGAGCAGCTGCTAACAGAAATGCCGGCAACCCTGCACCACCTGAGCCTCAAGCACTAAATCAAGAGAGCGACAATCAGCTCGTAACGGCTATGTCGAAGGACGAACCCATCATTCACCCGCTGCCAGCTTGGCATTTCTTCCAGTGATGGTCAAAGTACCAGAACGCAATTGCATTATCGAGACTTACGCATTTCTGGACAGTGCTACCAACCATTCTTTTTGTTCAGAAGAACTAACCAGTCAGCTCTAATGCACTAACCTTTATCCGAACGTTTTGAACAGGTGCACTCTTGTACTTATTGCAAAAGCAGTTCAATGAACGCCTTCCTCCTCCTCTATTAGATGCCAGATATGTCTTCTTCTAGGTCGACACAAATCCGTCTCAGTTCATCGACACTTAACGTTTTTAGTTTTCCTCTTTGCGCAAGTTCACAAATATTGAAAGTAGTCGACATAATCGGATGCTGAAGACCAACATCTTGCAGAACATTTGCGCACAAACTGGAGCGATAAGCCTCGGTTTCAGCAAAAGAATCGTCATTATCATTATCCCTTTCCATCTCTGCATTACCCACTAAGCGGTTTTTCGCTGCAAGGCGACTAAAGAAGCCAGTGATCTGTTGTGCCCGTTTGGTCTCTTTCTAAGCTCATTGACTTCGACACGTCGTGCGGATCACGTTTACGTCCAGTTTTCTCTCCTTTACGAAACTTTTCAGTTAGAAATTGTTACTGCTTGTCAGTGAATCGCGTCTTCTTTCTCATAGTCTTCAAGGCCCAGCCCATTGTAAGCGGCGGTGATCCGTCAGCAGTCTGTACATTCTGTACATTACTCTGGAGAGTACACCAGCCCTACATTGAATGCTCTCCACGCTCGTATTCCACTTTCTTCGTACTCGAAGTTATTGAGTAGGCTGATACCATCCCACTTGATAGAAGAGGTGCTTGAAGTCCTGACTGCAACATAGCTCACTTTCACTCCAACAGTCCCTTGGCCAGATTCAATAGCTGTCTTAAGCTGTTTAGCGGTGATGACATCGTTGCCTTCGTTAACGTATCTTCCATCGTCTCCTTTGATGCTCGCTGCTTGTCGATCGCAAACTCCTTTCCCTCCTTGCGGATCGGAAACGTCGTTTCTTATGACAACCACACCAGCCGTGTTGCTAGCCAGCTTAGCTGAAACACACTATTTCCGCTGTGGTAACAGCCAGCGTTGTCCTGTTTAAAGTACGCTCCTTCTAATTCTGGAAGGTCCCTAAGAGAGTCTCTCATGATGGATGTCACCGTGGCACTATCTTGTGAACATTTTTGGAACACATGGACGATTGTCTGAGACTCAAAGTGTCCTCGGCACGCCTTATGGCAATTAACAACAATCCACTGACCGGCTTTCAAGTTTGTCTAAACCAGCATGTGTTGCCTCGGCTTGAGGCACGGAACGCAGCTGATGGGCCTTCCAGCTCTTAATGTCATCCTTTGCCGTTTGAATTCATGTAACGTGACAGATTTATCGTCCTCCGAACACTGCACATTGGAACACTCACTCTCTAACGTACTTGGAACGTTTTCCAACTGGCAACATTGGGGACATGAATCGTCGTGTACGTGGTCGCAGGTCCCTAGAAATTCACCATTGGTCGGATCACTTGCGGCATAAATTCGACAATGATCAGGAACGCGAGAGGCCTAAACAGCATGGACCTAAAATGAAGGAAAACGCAACAAAGATATGTTGACGCTCGTGTACGAAGTAAGGTTCAAAAAGTAAAAACCTCGTCACTTTCAGATTTGCCGGCTTTTTTCAAGCGCTGTGTTAAATCTTCACTCTCGGAGGTTCCTTACTTTCGGGTGGTAAAAATCACATTATTTGCGAAGTCGTTATTTTCTAAGGGCTGTTACATTCGGATGTGGGGGTTGGGGTGTCTACTTTCTAGGTTTGCTTACCACCGTCAATTTTATTGCCACTTTTAGGAGGACACTTTTGGAATTTAATTAATTGTTTTCTTATGTGTGTTTTCTAGTTCCGCATTCAGAAGCATTCATCGGACCAAAAACGCGATCAGATTTGTGAAGCAGCTTCTAAGTTACGATGAATCCTACATATTGTTTCTTGCTATACAGTATTTTATATGGACCAATGACACTACCAATAATAATGGTGGTACCAATAGAGAAAACCATTTCGCCTTCTCTCAGTTGGCTTCAACATAAAATCTTTGAAGCCCCACTAATGAGATGCAATTTACCAGTGGTTACGAATCGACTATGGCTTTTACCATTTGTACCAATGAACAAGCCGAATCGGCCCTCTTCAAGCTGGCTTCAACATGAAATATTTAAGTCCCACTAGTGAGATGCAATTTACCAATGGTTACAAATCGACTACTGCTTTTACCATAAGTACCAATGGACAACTGACCGATTTGGCCCTCTCTCAGCTAGTTTAAGCATGAAATGTTCTATTGTAAGTCCCACTAATGAGCTGCAATTTATCAATGGTTACAAATCTACTGTGGTTTTTACCATTTGAATTCCAATGGTACTAATGGACAAACCGAATCGGCCCTCTCTATAGGTTGGTTCAAACCAGACATTTTCTTAATTCCCACTAATGAGATGCAATTTACCTATGGTTAACGGATGGTGAACCTACTGATACACCTTTTGCCATTTGTACCAATGGTATGGATCAACATGCCGCTTTTACAAATGGTATCCTTGCGTGTGAATTAATTGGACAACCCTCTATTGACCTTGAGTGGCAGCACATGATCAAGAGAATATCCTCCCTATGTATATGTTAACTAACCACTTGGCTCGAAATGCTAAAATGTCTCTTTCCAGCATTTCCGTTACAGTGCCAAATTTTGCTGTTGAATAAATGAGATATAAAGCGCCAGTAGGCATTTTAATATCGAATTCGGTGACCCCAGGTTTTCTTTTGATAGATCACTTTCTTTATCGATTAAAGCGCAGCTACTCGAACCGGGCCACTTGGAAGAAAATTGACCAATCGCAACGCTAATTGAGAACAAAAGAAGGGAACATATTTTTTATAAACTGAACAATAACGTTGAAGGATCAAGACAATACACCTCCAAATAAATTTGAAACTGTCTCATTCTGCGGACCTCTTGGGAAATAGTCGAATTTTTCTATTGGTTAGCTTCAATTATGGTGCGATGTTGACTCGATGTGACTGAAATCTGGCGGATTGTTTTAACGCGTCACATAAGCTGTAAGTTTAGCTTATTATAAATGTAAATGTTTCCAAAATGGCTTTTGGCCAGAAAAAACAAGTAAGACTGAATCTAGAGGGCGGCATATACGGCAACGGTCGCCGACATTCCCAGCTATTACGAGATTACGTTTCAGACTTGCACCACGCTCACATAAAGGATTTGGATTTTCTTGCAGTACATGTATTGAGACCGCGGCTGCGAAAGGGCTGCAGAAGCCAGAATCAATACTTCAGCGATAAGCACCTGTTAATTCAAAAAGCACTTAGTGAATATGAGGAGATTTGGGAACCTCCGTTTATAACTGAACGATCAAAGGGCGCAAATGTCGATATTTATCTTTAGTTCTGTGTTTGTTGATACTCGCTGCGCTGAGCGAACGCTTGTCAGAGTTAAGCAAGTTTGTTGCACTACAAACAAACTCATGCATTAGCTGTACTGCTGAAGCGAAAGTATTGTGTAAGGTTTGTTGATGGGCGAAAATTTTATTATCACTTGCGAATTCGACATAAAAATTCAAGGATCGAAAGCAACCAATCGTAGACATGACAGATTCCCGAGTGGTCATGATCAGAGGTCACGGTGTCAAATTTTTTCGAACGTGCATTGTCTGCCTGCTCAAACATTATTGGTTGTTTACAAAAAAACTTTGCTATCTATTGTTTTCAATTAGCGTGGCGATTGGTCAGTTTTCTTCCAACTGGCCTGGTTGGAGTAGCCGCACTGTAACTACGTTTTTTGAAAGATTGTTGTGGGAGTTTGGTTTTAAACTTCTCTGCCCACGCATCATCGAATTCCGCTATCATTCAGCTGCACGGTGATTTCAAAAGTCCATCTTAACCCCATTCTGCCTGGGGGGGGGACACATTGTGCCCGCGCTGACTTTAACAAATTATAACTTTTAAACGGCTAGACGAATAATCACCAAATCTCGTCACTTTTCCAAAATTAATCAGAGAAAAATTTCCTGTGTCAATGACGTGACTATGATAATTGACGTTTCCATAGCAACCGTCTACTCAGAAGTGTATTTTGACTATTTTCTGCCTTTTTTCAGTCTTTTTTCAGGTTTTCCCCTTAGTTTGTAAGAAGAAGATAATTTTTTACTTTTGTGTGCTTGTTTTGACTAAGTATGTTTCTAAGAACAAAGTCATATATTTTTTGGTGACGTCAATGTCAGCTGTATGACTGCAGGTTTGGGATTCAAGATGGCGGCCTCAAATTCAAAATGGCGGGTTGGTGACGTTATTGTGACGTCACGACACGTCATAAATGACACGCCATAAGCCCAATCTGTAAAGATAATGACGTACTACAAACGTGCCAAGTTTCATCGCAAGATTGTTAATACTTTTTGAGATCTATAGGAGGGACCAATCTCCTCACATAAACTTGGACTTAAAAAATGGGCTTTAGTGAATCTTTTTTTTTTGTATTTTTCAAATGAAAACCACTGAGGCCTTGTGGAGTTACGACGACCAATTTGTCAAAATTAAGGTGTGAAAAAACGTTTTCCACCGCTTTATTCCGCTTTATTTCGCGCTTTATTTTGGTCACCCCTTCCCCCAATTTTTTCGCATTTCCGAAAAAGGTAACTCATTTTCTGACTGTAGCAAAAATATGTAAAAAAGCGTCGTCAACAACGGCATTTAGAAATCGCATTTTTTGTAATTCAGCACTAATTAAAAAGGCCTTGTATTGACATCTGTGGCGTAGATGTTCATGTTATATCTCAGGAAAAAGGTAAAACTGGACTTTTGGGTATGCTTGTAATGGTCGTCCGTGCGGCATCCCCGCGATTCTGTTGCGTGTGCAATATGTCAGCCCTTCTCGGTAGTACTGCCTTGAAATGCCTCAAGATGTACTTGCATTAGAAATCTATAAGTAGGAGTTGTCTTTGGTTAATAATTGGTATTCCAGTGAACTGATTCCATCAATAATTAAGCACATTTTGCTGTGGGTGATACTGGGATGGAGATCATAGCAAGTTGAAGTGCATGTGGTGGGCTAACTTTTCCACCATCTCCTTTTATCTCGAAAACGCCTCTGAAAACGTCAATAATGCTTCGCCCTGTCGCCAGGAATCTACCTTTTAACTATTTAGCTTTAAGGGGGCGGGGGGCACATTGCTCCCCTTCTGACTTTAACGAATTATAACTTTTAAACGGCTACACGAATAATCACCAAATCTCGTGACTTTCCTAAATTTTATTAGAGAAAAATGTTTCTGTGTCAATGACGTGTCTATGATGATTGACGTCTCCATAGCAACCATCTACTCAGGAGAGTGTTTTGACTATTTTCGGTCTTTTTCAGCCTCTCTTTTAGTTTATCCCCTTCGTTTGTAAGAAGAAGATAATCCTTTACTGTTGTGTGCTTGTTTTGGTTAAGTATGTTTCTTAGAACAAATTCATATATTTTTCGATGTCATCATTGTCAGGTGTATGACTGCAAGCTCAGGATGCAAGATGGCGGCCTCACAATTCAAAATTGATGGTTTGTGACGTCATTATGACGTCATGACACTTCATAATTGAAACGTTGTAAGCCTAACTGGTTAAGCAATATGACGTGCTAAAAACGTGCCAAGTTTCATCACAAGAGCGTTAATACTTTTTGAGATCTATAGGGGGGGAGCAATTTGTGCCCCCCCAGGCTCAGAAACTAAAAAAAAAAGCCAAGGCAAAATAGGGTTAAGTGCCACTGAGACGAAAATTCATAGGTTTATTTCGGCCAAATTCTGTCGCAGAATATCGCGTTGTGTCTACATTTACCCAGAAAACTGAACAAGAAACCGTCCATCCTAATATTTTTTTAGTTTCAAATTTGTGTAAAATGTGTTCGCCATTACTGAAAACGTGCTCCTGGGTGATTGCGCAATTTAATAGCTTGTGACGTCAGAGGCTCACCTGAGTAGCGTTTCCTTGTGTTTTGACTCAAGATACCTACCGTCGACTGCGAAACCTCCGAAGAGTACTTCTACGATTCGGAACAGTCTTTAGCATGCGAAGCATCAAAGGATTCATTTAATTCGGCAAATGAACAATGTTTCTTACCCTACGATGTAAGAACTGATGTCAGGAGATGTCAGCTTATAAGCTTGTAAACAAACTGTTCAAAGTTGTTTTTCTCGCCTTAATGGCGGGAGTTCAAAATATGCGCGAAATAATGCTTATAAAGCGATTACAGTTCAGGCACAAGTTGCTCAAAGAGCGGATAACTCTTATCCAACGGATAAATGGCTGTCCAGCTGTTCGAAAAAATGACGTTTTAAGCTTTGGAAATTTAGACAAAACACCTATAAAAACTCTTACATTTGATGCTCGAGAATTCTCAAGCATCGGTCCATCGATTTTATTGATCGCTTCGTTGGAGAAGTGAGGAGAAATAAAAGAAGCTATATTTGTTTGCCGTTGTTTATATTCATTATATATTGTAAAGCATTGAGATTTTTGGCCATTCTTAGCATGGTATGGGAAACTTTCTTGAAGAGCCGTAATGCTGTCGTCATCTGGCAGTCAGCTGATGAAGCTTATCGTGTCCATCATTGTACAGTGGTCGCTTAATACATTCAGTCGAGGGAACAAGTGCCATTTGATGGCGAAATCTTTTCTCCGAGGAAAGACTGAGCCCACGATTTTCGACATTTGGCCAGTGGGCTATTCAGATATGAATCCTCGAGGTCTCGATCACCTCGAGTGAAATATTTAAAGAACTCTATTTAATTAATTATTTAACTTGAAGGCCAGTTTATTGTTACTTCGAAAAACGGATAACTCTCAACTTGGAAAAAAAGCAGACTGTTTGAAAATGTTTATCAGGACAAACTACGTGTTCGCTATTAGAGTTGGGTGACATCTATTTTGTTTGTGGCGGGCAGCACAGGTAAGAGCCAGTATTAAAATGAACTGAGTCCACAAATCGACTGGACGAGTGGTCTCTGAAATATCTTGAGCATGGAATGGATAGGGAAACAAAACTACCACTCAACAAACACTGGCTGCTACCAACAACAACGATTTTGCTGTCGTGCTATCATTAGATCCGTGCGTAATCCATTGTTTGGACTGAACTGATTCATAAGTTTACGCAGGTTTACGGATTCAAATTCGCGGTATTCTTATTCTTGACAACTTTTCTTTATCACTATTTCAGTCTTGATAATGATGTCAGCGATATCGAAACATTGTCTTGCTTGAATTTTTGTATTTATAGTAAAATGCTTGAGCAAATGAGCAGTAGTTTGTCCTGAAACTGAAGAATTATGAGCTGGACCCGTACTATAATACTTCAGTTTCGGGTCGAAATTTGTGGATTTCTTGTCGCTGTTTAATATGAATTCCTTCTGAGCTTCAACAGCAAAGAATTAAAGATGTGTTTGCCTTGGAAGGCGTTTCTCTATGGGTCGTAAACGAAGTCAGTAATACTAATAAACACTTGAGAATTATTGACGAGAATCAATACAACATGCGGACTGCTGAGGAAACAACAAGTTTAGCTCTTTTTTTTGTTCAAATAAAAAAGCCCGCTATTTTAGCAGTGTTTTCTGGTGTAAAATTAACCTGGATCAGAATAGTAGTCATTGGGAATAACGCAGAATCTAAATAAGGCTTTTAAAGCTTTGAAATGGAAAATTGCTTTGTTCTCTAGCCGACAAGTGCAAGGAGAATTTCATGCAATCAGCTGTTTTCGGCTCCATAAGTCAACTTTTTCTTCAGTTTATGCATGAATGTGAATGAGGACGTTGAAAATATTATCGCCTGCAGATTCCTCCGTGCTATGGACGCCATGTTTAAACCTTGAAAACATTCCCTTTCATTTTTCTGCACGAGTTCGTAGTTCTTTCTGATTGGACAATATAAATCGGAGCTTCTTCGGGCCCCTTCGGGTTTCTTCGGGTATAGTTACGAAAATTGACCAAAAGAAGTACTTGTTCCCCCGACTGCATTGAAACACAAGTACTTGGTATTTCTAAATATTTTGAACAGTTTTTGCAGAATTTTTAACTTGAGCGGAAAAAAGTGAAATAAACCAAGACCTTTTTTAAAAAACTGGAGGCCTTGTGTGACCGGAATCTAAATATTTGTAGTGCAAATCAAAGCCACAAGGAAAATTTTCTGCTGCTCAACAACAACATGCGGACCGCCAAGAAAAGGAAGCTTTCACTTGCTATATTCATTGCGTGAAAAGAATAACTTGATATCTAATCATTTTTCTTGGTAGTTCATTTACTAAGATTGTTATGACAGTTAAAAGAAATAACATTGTAAAACCCTTAGACAAAAAGTGGAGTGTGATATTTTTTCCCAACTTAGATTTCCACGCATGACTACGCCGAAGATCCTCGCGCTATCACACGGCAGAAAGGGTTTTCCACAAGCAAAATAATTTTTCAAATACATGTACGTTAAAAGAAAATAAGTTTTGCACAATGGTGGATGCGTTGAAAAAGAAACAAACTATCACTTCAACTGCGTTAAGATTAGGTACCTTTCGTCTCGTTTTTTCCGGATCTTTCTTTCAATATAGTTGAAATGGACAATGGAACAATCGACCTCTGGGATCCTTCGACATGTGAACAGCCCTCTGGAAACACTCGTCCGTGAAGTGACAAAAATACCGCTCGGGTTGAAATTTGCACTGTGTGTTAGTACGAACATTATCCATTTTTCCATTGCGGGTCCGCTAGCAAGGCTTTGATGACGCGAAATACCAGCTCGGTGGTTGGATTTATTGTTGTAGCATTGTACAACACAAGTAATACCCTTCATAACTGCTGCAGCAACGAAAATTTCAAGGCCGTACAGCAAACAGTTGGCAGGAAATCTTCCCTCGACAACAGTTAAATCTTATGAAGCCTGAGGTGAGCCTCTAACGTCACTTCCGCTAATTCGCAAGCCAGATTCCGGAACAAGGGCCAGTAATGGCGGCCGTAAAATCTCAACAAGCACCAGTAGTAATGTGGGCCCACATAGCAAAATTTCGCACGGTAATTTGCATACACCCCCTGTTCTAGCTTTGTGATTGGTTGAGAGGTTGCCCATAGCAACGGAAACCGCGGACCAGGAGGGATCGCAGGCGCAGGGGAAAAGCGGAAGTGACATCACCGGAACCGGAAGTGACGTCGTCGGAACCGGAAGTCACGTGATTTGGAAGTCACGTGATTCCGGAACCGGAAGTCACGTGATTTGAAAGGAAAAACCACTGACCACCGTGGGCTCAGAGTCCAAAGTCCAATTCAGGCACCGGGGAAGGTATAAAAAGGCAACCCCATGAGTTAGGTGGTTGTTGTCACCATGAGTTTGTACATCACCCTCATCAGTGATCAAGCGCAAGGCACGGGTCAAAAATTTACCGCCAGACTTTCTCACTTACACTATCTGGTAGAAGATGATTGGGAAGCGACCCTGGTTCATATCTCACACCCCGGTTTTAATCAACAATTGGAACATCAAACCAAGCAGAATTGGACTCAAGAAGATAGTCAAAAACACTGGATGAAAATAGATATCAAATACATGCCAAAACGTGCTGATGGAACGGCTCCCATTAAAGTCACCAAACAAATCCATTTACCCCCAGGGTATTACCACAATGTGAAAGAAGCATGGATTGCCATCGCTTACGAAATGGAAAAACAACACATGGAAGTCATGATGGATATAGCCAAAATGGACGTGGACGATCTATCCAAACGAAAACAACTAGCCACTCTCAACCTCGCTCAACCGTACGTTAAAATCACCAATACCGGCGTCGCCCCCGAATTAGATTCCCTGTATGTACTCATTCCAGCCAACATGCAATTTGAAATGGAATGGAAATTCGCTCAACTGATGGGAT
>Ga0126336_10001506_pt1 | contig 12252 bp, 8 predicted proteins | sample SidCmetagenome_FD_92530 | JGI IMG/M metagenome (GOLD analysis project Ga0126336, IMG submission 92530) | Coral microbial communities from El Islote,Puerto Morelos, Mexico - Siderastrea C C metagenome | ecosystem: Host-associated > Invertebrates > Cnidaria > Coral | place: El Islote,Puerto... | reverse complement strand
TTTAGGGCCTCCGAAGGCTTACCGAATAAACACGAATGTTTAAGGTAAGATTATGCTAATTATGGAAATTAAATTGTAACAGCTATTGTTCACTGTCCAGAAAAAAAACAATATGTTGCAATTTAGAGATCGCAAAATATTGAGATTTAAGAGTATAAGGGTTTCCAAAACTCTATGTTAGCTTTAAGGAGTATTATTTTAGTTTTTGTTTCGTTCTGTTGGACAACTTCTAAAATGTTTCTACTAACGTTTCAAAAAACGTAAAAAAAAACGGACTTCGACAGCAATTTTTTGTTTAAAAATGTTTGATATTCACAAGATATCAGTGGCATACGATTTAACGCACGTGCATTTATTGATTCAGAAACTGATGTTTTACTGAAGAGCTTATTCATGAATATTTCGCGCAATGTCACTACCATTCGTCACACTTCGTGCATACGCTTTAAATAAATGACTACTGGTTACCTAGTTTCTCTCACCCGTGGCCTTAAAGCAAGCTTTTCATGCATGTACCAACCTTTAGATTTGTACATGCATGAAAGGTCCACTAGTCTAAAAATGGACCGGAGCGCCACATGCAGCAACCAACGAAATTCAAGTTTTCAAATTCGAGAAGACAAGGAGCTCACGAGGTAACCACCAACGTGTTACCAAGAGTGCTTATATAAAAGAAACCATTTTTTTTCTCGCATTCCTTTGCATTTTACAGATAGGATTAGAAATGCAATGGGACAAAACTGGACCAGCTTGTGGACATTCAGGATTAGGTTCTTGGAAAAAAAGTAGCAACCAGTTTCTTACCATTTTCCCCCCAAAATCAAATTGAAACAACAAATTCTTCACTGTTCTGCTCTTTTCCATCTCCAGCACGGTCAAGATTGGGATACAAGTTGCCGGCATTTGTATCATTATTTAGGTCATTCTCTTCCTCATCGTAAAAGTCGTTCAAACGATCTCCTCTCTCAGCTCCAGCTGCCTCCTCCTGTGAAGACTCCGAGTCCGCTTTACCCGTTTTCACAGGACCTTTTAAGAATTGTGTTATTTCTGCATAGGGTGTTTCTTGGTAGGCAACGGGCCTGGTTACCGGCTTAGTAGGCTCGCTTCCTTTTGATGGAATTCCCCAAGGTCAGCATAATGCCCTTCCCCGGGTTGGGCTTTCTGTTGATGGAACAAAGTTCACAGAAATAATCACCACTCGCAGCAGAGGATGGTTATCTTAAGGAACAATTTAATTAGTTAACTCTTTCACTCCATTCGAAGATGGCGCCAAATCAAAATTACGCAAATTTTCAAATTTATTTTTAAAACTAGGACGAAAAAATTGCTTTTTCATTTCAATGGCCACACTTTAGGATCTCATCTATTGACTGAAACGTTAGCCCTACCTTGTACAATTTAATAAACAGCACCACAGGGAAGTAATGTTTAAAAGCTTTCATTTGAATAGTCAGACTTTAGGATTTCATCTATTGACTCAAACGTTAGATCTTCCTTTTACAGTTTAATAAACAGTACCACAGGAAAGTACTGCTCAATAGTTTTCCATTGGATGGTCACACTTTGGGATTTCATCCACGGTCTCTATAGTTAGCACGGTTAAATTTTTGCTTGACTGAGGGAGAAAACCAATTTTGACGTTGTCTGTTCCTTTGTCTACTTTAAAATAAGTAGGTTAAGTTAGAATTGAAAAGTTGAATCTACTTGGAAGAGGCCTAAGGGGATTGACTTCGAATTGTCATGGAACAACTCCAGCTGGCTGTCAGAGCGCGAATTGAACCCGGAAGCTCTGGATTTCATGTCCAGCGCCCCGACTACTAGGCCACGCTGCCTCCTCATCACCTAAAGAAGACCAGCAATTGTTGTTGACACATCTCTTTTCCTGTATGTATCTTGCTCATTTGCCTGATCGAAAGGCAAACGAGTAATTTTACAGAAACCATCCAAGATGAACATAAGATGGTCTTGAAATCAGAAAAAAAACTTATCTGAAATGCCAAAATATCAACGAAATGATTCCAAAGTGAACACACGCAAATAAGAACGTTAGGTTAACAATTTAATTCGCAGCAAGAAGCAGACAATGTTTTTCAGCTCTAAAGATGAATAGAACCAAAAAGAACACTCAGAACAGCGCGTATGAGTTTATTGACTCTTTTACTCTGGTGGTTATTCATTAATTAATACATTGTTTTAATCAATTTGACGTGGAGAAGCAACCTTTTTAAATTTAAATTTATCTGAAAACAGCAAACCTTTTGCACAAAACAAGAAACGTTTAAGCAAAATCTTTATAGTTACCTTTTTAACTCTTTATTACATGGCAGTTTTTCCGCATTTTTAGAGGCAAGGTGCTATGTTTAACGTTTAATTTTAATTTATTATGTACATTAAAAGAGCGTTTAAGTAACATTTTGCTTTTAAATTCTTCCTTGACTGTGACCACCTTGACTTCTGTTGATCCACAAAGAGACATTTCTGGTGTGTTGTTATAGCAAAACGTTTCCGCGCTTGACATTGTATCCACCCACTGGATAACAAGAGAGGTCTCCTTTTTTATCTTCATTGCCCTATCATGGCGTTCACTTCTTCTTTACTTCAGGCATAAAAACACTCTTGGTAACCCTTCACCACGCGTTCATGCAACTCCAACATGCAATTTACCTTCTTCTTGCATCTAGCATTAACTACAACTTGCCAGCACGTCACCAGGCATCCCTGCAATTCCCAACACGCAATTCACTTCTTCTTTCCATCTACCATAAACATATTCTTGGCAGCACGTCACCAGTCATTCATGCAATTCCCCACATGCAATTCACTTCTTCTTTCCATCCAGCATAACTACATATTTGACAACACTTCACATGCGTCCGTACAATTCACTTCTTTGTATCCAGCATAAATAAAATCTTCGTGGCACTTCACTGCGACCAACATGCGTTACTAGCGTGATAAAGCCATTTTTGTGGGACGAATGTTTCTCTGATCTCTTTCACTACTGACAGACCATGGATTCTTTTTTTTGTAGACCCTCGTTTCTTGGCTTGCAGAAAACAAAGACAAATCGCGTAACAGTAAACAGAATTTCAACTGACCAACTAACCCTGTCAATAAGCAAACTCAACCTCACAAAAAGAAGACGAAATTTTTCGCTTGCCTCCAAGTTTTGCTGCTGGTCAAATGTCAGTCACAAGCGAGTCCTTGAAAGGACTACTCTAACACTAGATAAACTCCTGAGTACCATTTTACCATTTTAGGAAATTAGCTATTTTTGGAGGGGGGAGGGACGGGGGCAAGTAAGGCTGCAAAGCTATGCTGCACTTTTCCAAATGAACTAAATCACAGCTATTACCTTTTCTTCCTTGGAAGGACAAGTGTCTGAAGGGCCTTTCCAAACGTTTATGTTAATAAGACAGTAAAAAATCTACCAACGCTTTTGACAAAATGATTTGTTTGCAATCCATTATAACCTGGCCATTTTAATTTTTGTCTTTAAAGTTTCTTCTTAAAAGTAGAGGGAACCGACCCTTTTTTGTTTAAGGTAGAAGGGCCAGTGTGTTGTTAATAAGATAATAGTTAAGTTATTTGCGTACACAAACACCTTGCCCTGGAATATTCTATAATTCGTCACACGAGAGAACGTTGAGCTCTCAAGTTTTAAAGGAAACAAGTAAAGAACAAATGGGACAAATAGTGCCAATCCTGACCTGACTTTTTCTGTTGTATCTTGGACCCCTTAGACTAAACGCAGTATCTGTTAATCAATTGGTTAAATGTTTGCAGAGCTTGAATTTTAAAAAAATCTTACACCCAGAATGGTTAAGGAAGAAACTTAAGTGTTTGGTATTCACTGGCTGCCTGGTCAATTGTATTCACAATGCTACTTATTAAGAACTACTTTTCTGTCACTTGTTAACCTTGATTCCATAACACAATTCTGTAGTTTACGTTTTTATCATTAAACCAAGAGCTTTGAAAATAAATTAGGAGCACTGTCAAAGTTGATCTTGAACTTAGGACAAAACGTAAAACGTACTGGGTTAACAGCAAAAATGTCCGTTAAGGTTGTTTTACTTATAAATTTTTTAAGAATCTGACGTTTGTTAAAGAAACGACTCAAACTTTTTAAAAGAATTTAAAGAGGGATACACTAGGTGAACACTGGTACTGTAAATGAATGAATTCAATGAATGTATACGCGTATGAACAACACGTTAAATAAGGACCTTACCGTAACTGAAAATGCCCAAAACCAGCTCTGAATGACCACCTTATATAGACTATAAGCAGGTCCTCCTTCTGCTCGATTGTCAAGCCACAACATACGAACGCATGCAGAAGTCGCGGCTACAAGGAAACCACGAATCTCGTGCACGCGTCTCTTTTCCACACGACAGCCAACTTTCGTGCGTGTTTGCATGTCCTCGTTTGTGTTCGTGCGTGTTCGCATGCCTTCGTTCGTGTTCGTGCGTGTTCTCATGTCCTCGTTCGTGTTTGTGCGTGTTCACGTGTCTTCGTTCGACGTCCTCTCCAAATTTGCCCTTCTCACTCGACTATCGCTCGACTACCCTTTCAAAATATAAATTATAAACAAATTAATTTAGTATATAGGTTACTCTTAGTTCCTCTCTTTTCATATTTACTTTTACTATTAAGTTAGTTTACTAGTAAGTTAGTTAATTAGTTTAATTAGTTTACTCTATAGGCAATAGGTTAATTACTTTACTCTATAAGCAACTCCTCGTTTTTCTCTTTTCATATTCACTTTACTAATAAGCATGAATCATTAGTTAATTAGTTTACTACTGTCATGGACGTTTTGTTAACCAGAAATGTCTCATGTCTCACTGATAATTGTTGTGTTGATTTGTACATCGGCAAATGTACTTCCTGTGATTTGATTGACAGTTTTTGCACGGGATTTAACTTTTGGATGGACAACACATGTTGTAGAAATTGAATGTACTGGAGATTAAACGAATTTGATTGAAGTATTTCTGCGTTTTTGTTCGATTTACGACATGGCGCCCAACGTGGGGCTCGAACCCACGATATCCTAACGACGACCGAAGACGATCTCCCTCGACTGTGCGCTCGCCGCGCCGGGAACAGAATTGGGGTGACAAAACTTACCAGCGAAGTCGAAGAAGAAGGCTGAATTCGATACAAAAACAAGGGATCGATTGCAGAGAATCGACACAATGCTAAACGAGAAGACAACGCTGATAAATCAACTCAACGATCAAATTGTAGCCATTTGCAAGGTAGAAGAAATCGAGAAAGAAATCGAGGAGGCAGAGGAATTGAAAATACCCGTCAAGGACTCGAGAGCCGACATTTCCGACATTATGAAGGCAACGCCTCTACAAACAACGAATGTTAATCTGAGAGCAAGCCCTGCCGAAACAACGATGCCCAATTTGGTACACGATAGTGTACAAGTACAAGAAATTCCCCCGATGTCTTCAGGATCTAGTGAAGGGATTCCATCTGTAAACCATTTCAGTCCGGATCAGTCGGTTAAAGCGAAACTGCTGAAGCTCACTTTACGCAGATTCAGAGGGGAGATAATGAACTGGATCAGTTTCTGGGATTCATACAACTCCGTTGTTCACAGCAATACGGTGTTATCAAAGATCGACGAGTTCAATTATTTAAATTCCATTTTGGAAGGAGCAGCGAAGCGAGCTATTCAAGGCCTTACGCTGTCTGATGCTAATTACGACTCGGCCGTGGAAATTCTTCAACAGCGCTTCGGGAGAACCCAGCAAATAATTTCTGCTCATATGGACGACATCCTGAAAATACCACCGAGCACAAGCGATCAACCATCCTCGCTCCGTTTCGTTAACGACAAAATTAGTGTTCATGTGAGAGGATTGAAGGATCTGGGCGTGTCATCCGAACAGTATGGAAGCTTGTTAATCCCTATTGTTATGTCGAAGCTCCCCAACGATATTCGCTTACAAATTGCGCGAAACGCCACCGATGAATTTTGGAAAATTGAGGAATTACTCAAAACGATCAAAGTTGAAATCGAAGCCAGAGATGCCAGCGAAGGAGTCAAAACTCATGATGGTCGAAAACCACAGTCAAGTAACGCGAAACCGCCAATTACACCGACAACAAATGCTTTGTATTCGAAGGATACCGGAAAGTTCCACATTCGTTGTGCGTATTGCAATGGGGAACATTATTGGGCTTCTTGTACCGAAGTTAAATGATCGAAAGATCGCAACGACATTTAACTTAAAGATGGACGTCGTTTAAGCTGTCTCCGAACCGGACACCGATCAAAGGATTGCCCAAGCGACAAGAAATGCCACCATTGTAACGGGAGACATCATCAATCGATTTGTCCTGCAAACATGATATCCGATGGAGGTATGAGTAACGCAAAGAAGGCCGAAGGTGATTCATCTAACAAGATCACTTCTTCAACCGCTGGAAATAAAGGAACTGTAGTGTTTCAAACAGCAAGTTGTGTCGCTTTCAACGGCTCCAAATCTGTTCCAGTGCGAATTCTTTTTGATAATGGCAGCCAGAGGTCGTACGTAACAAGCAATTTGAGTGCAAGATTAAATTTGAAATCTGTCAACAAGGAGAATCTGCATTTAAACACGTTTGGCAATAGCAACTACAGAAATCAGAAGTGCGATGTCGTTAAACTTTGTTTGGAAACACGAGATAATGAACTATTTGAACTGACAGCATTGAAATTTCCCGCGATTTGTTCTCCTCTGCCTAACAAGATCAACGTCACAGATTTCCCACATTTGGACGGCCTCGAATTTGCGGACCAATTTGATGACAGTGATTCGATCGACGTGCTTATTGGATCCGATTATTACTGGGACATTGTTTCTGGTGAAACTGTCAAGGGAGAGAATGGCCCTACCGCTTTGATGATGTTCAACTCGAGAAAACAAGATCATCATTTGCGCGAAACCCTCAGGCAGTTTTGGAAGACAGAATCAATCGGAATCAAGGAGCCCTACTGTGAAACACAATCAAAGGCTAACGCATTCGTCGACATAAAGTTCAACGGAGAATGCTATGAAGTGGGCCTACCATGGAAAGACGAACGTGAATCAATCCCCAGCGAATTCCAATTATGTTTCAATTGCCTGAAGTCCTTACATCAAAGATTAAAAAGAGATCCTCTACTGAACAATTACGGATGAAAATTATCGACGAAGTTCCCCTAGCCGAATCCAGCAAGAAATTCCATGAGGATGTTCATTACCTACCGCACCATTCTCTGTTACGACAGGACCGACAAAAAATCAAAGTGCGTATCGTTTACAGTGGCTCTGCAAAATCCCCTAACAGTGCTTATTCCCTGAACGATTGTTTGCAAGTGGGCCCAAATTACATACCACAATTATTTGATGTTCTACTCAAGTTTAGATGGAACTCGATTGCTTTAACTGCTGACATCGAAAAGGCCTTTCTAATGGTGGTAATGAATGAAGCTAGTAAGGACGCGTTACGCTTTCTGTGGTTTAAGGACCCAAACGAGCACATCTTGGAAGTTATTCAGCTGAGGTTTTGCCGCCTAGTATTCTGATTACGCCCTTCCCCTGCCATTCTTGGGGCCACAATTCGTCATCACTTGAATTCGTGTGAAAACGCAGACCAAGAATTGACTGAAACGATAAACTTACTGAGAGAATGTTTGTATGTTGACGACTTTCTTTCCGGAGCTCAAAATGTCAAGAAAGCCATCGAAATCTGCCAAACCTCGAAGACGATTATGAAAGAAGGAGGCTCTCAATTTACGAAAGTGGCGATCGAACAACAAGGAAGTCATCGAAGCCACCAACTCTTCTTTGGAGTCAGAATTGCCAACAGCCGAACTAATCATAAGACTAATCAGATGCCAAAGCAACGACCGACCCGAACGAAAATCTGGATGACAAGCATGTCAAAGTTCTGGGTACTAACTGGAATACTGAATCTGACGAGTTCCTCTGCAATTTTGCTGACCTGATCGATTTCGCTAGTTCACTTCCAGTCACTAGGAGATCCCTATTAAAACTGACTGAGAAGGTATTCGATCTGCTTGGTCATCTCAGTCCCTTCGTCATCAAGTTAACAATCCTATTTCAAGAACTTTGCGTTCAAAAGATCGACTGGGATGAAGAACTCCATGGATCCATGCTCTCAAAATGGCAATCGACTCTATCAGTCAGAAATCAAGATCTTTTACTGGACTGACTCCACCACCGCCCTTTGTTGGATCACCAACAACAAGCCCTGGAAGCAGTATGTCCAACACAGAGTTCAAGAAATCCGACAGCTGTCGCCAAAGAAATCTTGGAGTTGTTGTCCAGGTCCTGAAAACCCGCAGACCTACCATCAAGAGACCTTAAGGGAAACGATCTAGTCAGCTGTAAGTTGTGGTGGAATGGTCCCTAGTTTCTTCATAAACCTGAATGTGAATGGCCTGAGTATTCGACGTTACACTCGCTGAATGAGACTGCTGCAAAGGAAGTTATCAAACAACCGCCAACTGCTGTCCATTCCCTCGTAAACGTGGAAGCTGAGTTAGCTGACGTCAACCTGCACGAGATGATCGATTGTGAACGCTTCAGTAGTTTGACCAGACTACTACGAGTTACAGCTTACGTTTTACGATTTGTCACAAGAATGAAGAAGTGTTTGAAAAGAAATGTAACGAAAGCGGAATAACCTTTGAGGTCGAAAGAGCTGACATCAAACGAAGTCACAACAGCAGAAATCATGTGGATAAGAAAATAATACCCAACAGCATCATTCTTTGAAGAATTTGCCTTCCTATCATCAAAGAGTCAAGGATCAACCCCTATTCGTGATCGTCAGCTTGGGCTGTATTTGGACGATTACGAAGTCATCAGATGCAAGGGAAGACTAGAGAATACTTCCCTCCCAGATAGTAGCAAGAATCCTGTGCTTTTACCTTCAAAACATCGCTTCGTGGATCTTGTAATCAGACATGTTCATGAAAGTGTGAAACACAGCGGAATCAGAGATACCCTCACTACACTAAGACAAAGGTACTGGATTCCTCGAGGACAAGAGGCTGTCAAGAGAAACCTCAAAACGTGCTTCCTGTGCCGAAAACTTGAAGGCGCACCGTACCAGTCGATGCCTGTTTCGAATTTACCGAGCTAAAGAGTGTCTGAAGACGCCCCTTTCACACACACTGGTCTGGACTCTGCTGGTCCTTTATTCGTTCGAAACGAATCTTCATCCGCCCCATAAGAATCAATCGTAAGGGCGTAAGTCTGTCTATACACCTGTGCTTCAACCAAAGCGGTTCATTTGGAGCTAACTCAAGGACTAAGCACAGAATCCTTCCTACGATCATTTCGCAGATTTATGAGCAGAAGAGGCCTCCCCGCCACACTGATTTCCGACAATGCTAAAACGTTCAAATCTGCCAGTAAAGAAATCCGCACAATCAGAAGTTCAGAAGAAGTTCAGCGATTTCTAACAAGTAACCAAGTCACGTGGAATTTTATCGTTGAGCGAGCTCCCTGGTGGGGAGGGCTTTGGGAGCGGTTGATAGGAAGTGTCAAGAGAAGTCTACAGAAAACCCTACATCGTGCAACTCTGAACTACGAAGAGCTGATTACCGTCTTGGCTGAGGTGGAGTCAATAATCAATTCAAGGCCAATCACCTACATTTATGATGACGATGAATCCATTTGATATCCATTAACTCCGTCACATTTGATCTATGGTCGTCGTATTACCACAAGTACCACACGAATTTGTTACAGAAATATTTAAAGCAGTGGAAACAAGAGTATTTATTCGGTCTACGAGAGAATTCTATGGCTAATCGTTCAGGTACAACGAAAGGTCCAGCCGTCGGCAATGTTGTTAATGTGTAAGATCCGCCAACTGCTAGATGCTTCTGGAAATTAGCAACTGTTGAAGACCTAATAAAGAGCAAAGATGGAAAGGTTCGAGCGGCCATTGTGAAAACGACAAGTCAGACGAGGAAACGGCAGCTTCTAAAACGTGTGATACAGCATTTAATTCCAATTGAAATCCAAATTAGCTCACAAGAAACAAACAGACCAGCCCCAGAGTTCAGCCTTGACTGCATCCAAGGCCGCCCCACAAAACCTCGTCGAAATGCAGCTGTTGCGGAAGAACTGTTGCAAAGACAACGTGCTGCACGTTAAACTACATTCAAGAACAATCGGTAGTGACTGAACTCATTGAACTGACATTTAGTTCATTTATCTGAAGTTGCATCTACATGTTTAATTCGATTTCACCACAAGTGACTCAACCAAGGGGAGTGTCATGAACGTTTTGTTAACCGGAATGTCTTATGTCTCTTGATAATTGTTGTCTTGATTTTTTACATCCGCAAATGTACTTAATGTGATTTGATTGACAGTTTTTGCACGTGATTTAACTTTTTGTTGTAGACATTGAATGTACTGGGGATTAAACGAATTCGATTGAAGTATTTCTGCGTTTTTATTCGATTTACGACAACTCCATAGGCTAATCTTCTCTGTTATTTATTTTACGTTGTTTTTGTTAAGCTTCAAATTAATTTATGTTAAGTTTCAGTAACCTGCCGCGATTAGCCCTAGCTATTTTGCGGGTTACTATTGATTCATATCTAAACGAAATAAAGGTTTTATTGTTGTTGTTGATGTTTGTTGTAGCAGCGGTGGGACTGCTTACAGTCTAAAACGCTAAGGGGGATAAGCCTTCGGTCTCTTTCATCAGGAGTTTGTGTAACTACTGTGTGTGTAATCATTTCATACATTTACTGTTAGAGGCAGGTTACTTTGGTTGGGATTCGTTTCTTTTGTCATCAAACAAACCGGCTCTATTTTTTGTCCACAGTGTAAACACAAACAGAGCTTTTTTCGCTTTTAAGAAATCTCTGATAAACACTCGTCTCTCAAACAGCAACGTGAAGCTCTGAGAGAATGTGATCTGGCTCCTTGAAGGTGCATTGTATAGTCTCCAATAACCATGCTAAGACCTCACTAAGAATAAAATGGACCTCACCTTTGTCGAACTTGAGTCGTTGATTGCTATGCCTGGTGTATGTGTGGGGTTTGGGCTAAACGTTGGCATCGGGGTCGCTTGCTGTCCATCATGCTGATAACCTGTTTTGACATTGCCATATAGATTTCCGTACTTCACCCGACCGTCATTTGCACCATTCTAGTCAGCTGCATGTGTCCTAAAAAAAAATTCATTGCACACTCCTGTTGCTTACACCTCCCCCCTCTGTCACAAGCTTACTCCCTTACATGCTGCCAGAAAGATTCTATGAGCTGAAGGCGCCAAGCTGTGCCAAAATAAGAAGGGTTTTCTCATGACGCGCCTTCGTATACTTCTACTGCACTGAAACAAGAAAAATGCATAAATTAAACAGCAAGATAAACGAGTTCTCGACGACGTACAGTTTTAGTGGCGAGGTTACTGGAAAGTAACTACGATAGAGTACATTACAGCAGAGCTGGAAAAATTGCAAACTTAGTAAATCTTGTTCTGTCTCGAGGTCCCTTTCTTGCAGCATATGTATGCCTATTATACTACATTCTTTCTCTTTCATGCGTCATAAGCTCATTAAGGGTAAACAGAGCGTATTTTTGCTGCCACAGATTAACGTAAAGCCAGGATTAGCTTCAATTTGGAATTTTATTTGGAGGGCTTAACAGTACGGATTTCTACAAAAAAAGTTTTGTCCCATGTTTTGACTTTGGCTGCTTTCAAAGTTTTTAACTTGAACATAAAATCATGCAGGAAAACACTTTTTGACACGAAAACTAGCAACCTGGGTTATTTTCTATCCAAGTAAGGTTAGCAACAATAACCAAGCATATCATTGCATATCATTATATTGTAATAAATATAGGCCATGAGAATTAAGGATTTGATCACCACAACTGCATTGTCTTGATTTTAAATAGGTTCTCCCAACTATTATGTAAGAAAAATGCAAATTTTGAGCTAGTTAAGTCTTGTCTTTTCAAGCTATAAATTCAAATAAGATCTGGAGGAACGGCAACTTACCTTCAATCGGGCCTCCAACTTTTGTCTTACTGACTTCAAACGCGCCAAGCTTTCCATCTTGAGTTGCCTCTACTATCAGTGCCTGTACGTCATCCCGACTAACGTCCTGATTGAACGTCAGTTCCAAGTCAGCAATCACGCTTCCCTTCCTGGTAGAACATATATATATATATATATATATATATATATATATATATATATATATAT
>Ga0126336_10001505_pt1 | contig 12253 bp, 7 predicted proteins | sample SidCmetagenome_FD_92530 | JGI IMG/M metagenome (GOLD analysis project Ga0126336, IMG submission 92530) | Coral microbial communities from El Islote,Puerto Morelos, Mexico - Siderastrea C C metagenome | ecosystem: Host-associated > Invertebrates > Cnidaria > Coral | place: El Islote,Puerto... | reverse complement strand
GACCGATGGCCTGAAAGATTTTTCTGAAAATTGGGAAAATTGGTGGAAAATTTTTTAAAAATTTGACGGAAATTAATCATAAATTTGACGGGTGGCCTCATACCCTCAATTACCATACTACTTTTGCACAAAGACGAGCGATCCCACCCTCTCCCCGATTTGGGAAACAGTCACTGTATCTTCTCGCCAAATCGCAGTATGGCCCTTATCTTTGCCTCGAGTTTCTATGGGGAAATTCTTCTTCTGAGTGAAGAAAATGAGGGGTGCCAATTTTGAATAAGGTCTAGGATCAACCAACCACTCCACTAACCTACGATCGTGCTCTATTTCGTTTTGCTTGCTAAACCCTTCCCGGGGGTAACGCAAAACGAAAGACACCCTGCACGGAAGAGAATACGAGAGCGCTACTGAAATTTGCCCTGATCGCAGATTTCCACTCCACATTATTACAGCTGTAATACCAATCTTATTAAATTCTCAAAATCGTTTGTTGAATTTCTAGCTTTATCATTGCCTCACAGAACACAGGTTAGTAAATCGCCGCGCGATGTTCAAAAGTTTTCACTGCGAAGCAAAAGCTTTGTTCAAAAATAATAAAAAAGAAAAAAGCAGCATCGACTACCGAAGTTGAGAATTTAATAAAACAGTTGTTCCACTCGTGTTTTTTTAGATATGAGGTAGCTATAGCCATAGCTAATAAAAGAAAATGGTTACGAAGCCCCCAAAAATGTCTGTTTTATCTTTTTGTTGCCGTTTTTATCCTTGACCGTGTACAATCCGCAATATGGTTTCAGCTGTGTTGGATCAAATAACCAATAGAAATGTTTCTGGTTTTTCAGCCACAGAGCCGTGTGAACGTAAAACAAACGATTGTGCACGGTCAAGGTACTTTCAACATATGAATGTTAAACATAAAAATGGTTATGAAACCTTGCAAGGCAAGGTTTCATAACCAGTCTCTCGACTAACTGTTGTATAACCGACTCTGCACCACGCGCCTCAAGCTTTATTTGTTCAGTTTTAACCCTATCCAGACTGGGGATAGGGGCAGTATCTGCCCCCATAGACTTTGGACATTTATAACATTTCTTTTATGCAAGAAAAAGCCATCAATCTTTGCAATTTTCCTAAAATTTATTTGCAAACACTTTGGTCTGTAATGTCACTGTTCATAGGTAATTTGGTCAATTATGGCGGTATTCTGAAGTTTACGAAAAAAATAACTCAATTACCACCTTATGTGACGTCAACAGTTTATGTTGCAGACCTCAGAGGAAACTATTTTGGACATACATACCCTCTAAGTTTTATTGTCATCGCTCTAATATAGGGGGCTAGAATCCAAAAGACATAAAAATCCCCGTCTGCAAAGGGTTAAAGATCCAAACACCGGAGCCAGCTATAAGCCTTCACACAGAGTAGAACAAAGATGCACTAGCTAAGTTATCAACCTTTTACAAGGAAACAGGTCCAAAGACAAGTTCTTTAGTGATACAAGCGACCTACGAAGGATTCCTGAAAAAAATACAAACCTTTATACAGCTTGGCAACTGGTTTGTTTAATACACCAGCCAAGGTGACTCCCTTTTTCACACCAGATTTCCAACTCCTTGTTTTGGTCGGGCTGCTGGAACTGGATTAGAGCTATACATTGCGAGAGCCAAACTGTGCACTGCGACAGGCAACTCGGTGCTACTTTTCTTGCTGAAGAACCAACCACCGCCGCTAAATTCCAATCCCAGACACTTTTCCACTGCCTCCATGACTAACGATCAACCCAGTACCACACCATCATTCATCACTTCCAGATCGCTTGGATCACAAAAATATACCCTGTATGATCCTTGTGGATTGTATAAGCTGGATCATGCGCGCGGGGACTCTTTACAGGTCAGATGTATCAACTATAATCTTCAGAAACAGGGTATCGTCTCTAACATAAGCGTGATTATTCAGTTCAGTGAGAGAACAGAACATGGGACACCCACTTGCAATATTGGTTTCTCTTCTTGGTCTCTGAAACGACGAACTGCTTGGATCAGGCCTGAAGGCGTCGATCACGTGTTCCACGTTATCTTGATCCAACAACATAAACGTGACCTTCTGTCTGAATGGCCAGCGGAGTAACGCGTCATACTGGCCACGCATGACAACAAAAAACACAGAAATGTGCGTTCCTCTTCCCATGCCGTCACCATTCAAGTAGATGCGTGCGCACATTTTGTATCCATAGCGACTGGTGTAGAAACACGGGCTGTAAAAAGACACCTGCTGTCCGCTGACCGCATCGTTTCTCCTGCGTGCATATTCAGTAATCCTCCACAACAATTGACCATCATAGCTTGAAAATTCCTGTTGTCTTATGTACTCCTCTAAATCAGCAAGGGTGACATTTCTAAGCGCCAGTGTGTGTTCGACTGAGTCAATCCTTCGCTCCAGCCTTCTAATACTCTCTTGCACCGTATCAAGCTGTCGTCTGACGTTACCCACATCCCTGTTTGTTTGCTCTATCGTGCGGTTGTTCTCAACCAAAAGTACCTCGTGGTCAGCGGTCCTGTTCTCGACGTTGATAACCCTCCGTGTAATATCACTGCCATTTGCGTCACCACACCCTTGAGAAGACGGGGCAGCCGCTGAGAAATTCCTTGAGGCAATTTTTCTTTCCAGTGCGGTAACTCTTTCACTGTGTTCTCGGCATTTTTCGCGCAAATCTCTGTTTTCCGCTGTACCCGTTTGTACTTGAGCAAGTAGATCGGAAATCACGCCATCGCAGTTTGTGAAAATGTGCGGGTTTCTGGACATCATTCTAGGGTCACGCGTCATAAGTGCCTCCATTTCTCGGCTCATTCTCAGGGCATATTGAAGTACCAGGGAGGTATGGTAAGTGTTTTCTTGCGCCAGATGTTCTTTTTTCTCCCTGTGGCTTAGCACCTGTCAAAAAGGGGCGAATAAATGACCACAGATTTCATCATATTTTAGGATAATCTCTCGCGCTATGACAAAAGCACTTGTCCCCAACAATAACATTTGCCTCCAGCGTATCTCACCGCTAAAAGGGCGTTAAAATCCTCCAAGACTATAGCTCAATTCAAACCAACGACCAAGGTATTTACTATTCCACTTCACTTTCCTTGTGATTCATTTAACTCAGGGTTACCACTCATCAGAACCTAAAAAATTCCCTGACTTTTCACTGACCTCAGCTCTAAACAATTTTCACTGATCTTTGATTAGGTGAATAATTAAACAAACACACACCCACGTTTCCACGTTTTGCATTCTTTTGTAGGCCATCAAAATTCTGCTCTTCGTTTTTGACCTCTTTACGCTTTTCAAGGAATTTTGTGAACTGGAAAATAAAATTCCCTGACTTTTCACTGACTTTGACAAAAAGTAAGATTTTCCCTGCCCTTTTACAGAATGCCCTGACTTTTCCCTGACCTTGAAAAATTATTGTTTTCCCCTGATTTTTCCCTGACCGTGGCAACCCTGACTTTAAAGCTCAGTTTCAAACCGGTCAACTGTAATCCCGTGGCACATTTTGCGTGCTCTCCTGTCCTTATATGGTAAAATATTGCAATGGTACGAGTTATATTAATGACTTAAGTCGTTTTCCTTTAAATTTCTTATAAGAAGTAAAAAACACCCCTTCCTTCATTTTTTATAGATTGTCGTACACTCACTGAAACGCAAGTATCAGAAAATTCTCCCAATGCGAACTAGCAAAATGTGAGAAATGCAATTGCACCGTTAATATGGCCATTATGTTTTGGCCCGAACAAATGCTCATGCCCTCATTTTCTTGTGCAAAAACCCTTTAATCAGGTCACTCCCCCTGTAACCGCAGTAATGTTTACTAAATTTACCTCTGTTTTTGAGCAGCCAATCTGTGAGAATGGACAAGGTCCCTGCACACCATCACAGTCGCCAACAGTGGGATCTTGATGCTCCATCAACTGAAAAGTCGTCATTGAATAGAAAAGAAAGATATCGTATTTTCTCTAATAAAGAGCGAGCAGTGAGGGGGGGAGGGGGAGGGGGGAGGGGGGAGGGAGGGGGCGCATCTCAGTAAAAGATATTTTGCCATTTGATCTGGAGTGTATCCCATGCACCCTCATTTACTTAATGAATTTTTGGCGGCTTTTTAGGGAGACGTTAGTGATTTACTAACACTAAATGCAATTTTAGTTGGGGGTGCTCCATCGAGAGAATATGGCTAGAGGCGCTTAGTCAGGAGAATACGGTTTCCGCCCAAATACTCTCTTCAAGGACTCTGTTGTTGCTTTTAGTCTAGTTAGCCAGTAACTAGTACATAAAGAATGGTTATAATACGATCAACCTTTTTTTCAATAATCAACGTTACAGTGTATCCCATTGCAACATGCTTATGAATGGAACTTTCCTACTTTGCAATCAAACTGTGGAACTCCTTCAGTTTGACAGAAACTTTAGTAAAGATAGAAAAACTACTTTACCTTTGCTCGAGGAATGCCATCTTTGTTGCATTTTTCACATATAACTGGGTATGCTGGGCACTCTTTTTCGTAATGCAACTGCAAACAAAAAATCACGTAAACATCGTCGACAAAAGAGAGGTAGACAGCAAGACAAGTGAAAAGAAGGTGCCTTGATACCCCTTATAACTGTGTTAAGAATACGCAAGACCCACTGAAAATTGACCAGTAAAATTTTTGCAGCCAGAATCATTTGTGACAGTCATCTGACTATAAATAAGACTATAATAAAATAATCAGCTACTAAATTACTGTCATCGTCACCAACAAGTCTTTTCCAGGAGTACTGTAACCCGAACAGTCGGACTAGACAGATTATGGACTCACGCTAGTTTTCAGTAGATAGCAAGTTTTTTAAACTTGTTTCACGAAAATTAGACCAAGCCACCAAAACATCCACTGACACAAAACTGTTGACGTAATCTAGTAGCCATTTCCATACAGCAAATTTTGCAACAAAAGTTTTTTTTTAATACATTTAGCTGTCAGTGAGTTGTAACTGTCCAAGCCTGTCTTACTGTAGCCATCCCATAAATGCCTACGTACATGTAAGATGTGGAATAGAGCCACTTAAATTACACGTACTGTCATAACTTACTATAATAATAAAAAAGATATTTTAACAGGGAGCCCACGTTACAAATGTGGTTTTCAGTGAGGCCTTGCATGAAATAAATTACAAATGTACAAAAGTGCCTAAATATTGATGTGTAAATACCTTCATCTTGTTAAGATTGATTTGTAGTTTGCAGAATCCACAACGTTCCAGTCTACACTTGCAAGCTTTTTCCAAGTGCTCAGGCAGATCAGCTTTCTTTACCATGACGCCACACTCAGGATGTACACAGGGGATTTTAAGGAACTCGCAGCTGTGTGTGTGGCTCTGTATTAACAGAAACAACAAAACGTGACCAAATAATACATGTACTGTACAGAGAAGGATTTCTCTGTTCTTACCACTGAGCACTAAAATGGGCTACTAAAAATAGACTAAACTAAACCAAGATGAAATAGGCAAATTTGTGGGTCCATATTAATGTATTTTCTAAGAATTGCTCATACTTAAGACTTTTTTGGGAGAGTGAATGCTTTAGACCACACACTTTTCACTTCCCGTAAAAACAGATCCTGTTCAATTTTGTGAACTAAAAACTCTATTCACCGCTTTTAAGGCCCCACTATTTCATTGGCACCTGACTAAGTAACATGAAGGGACAAGTCCCCTGTAGTGTTAACACAAAGGCAATGGTCGCAAGGGCACAGTGTAGTGTTGTTAGCACAAAGGCGTTCGATTTGGTTTTCAATCGATTGCTGGTTGTTTTCCTCTTTTTTTTTCGGGGGGAGGGGGTTTGGTGGCAAGGACTAATAATACATGCATGAGGGGACAAACCCATGTTGAGAGACAAGTCCCAGCAGCTAGCTACACAAATTCAAACAGTTTGAACTCATGGGACAAGTTTAAGAGACCAAATTTCAGTGCTACAACTAGTTTTTTTTTTACCAGAGGTTGATATAAAGGGTCAACATGGTCTCACGACTAGTCAGATGAAATAATCCTTGTGTGCACCAATCTCCAAGAGAGGAAACCTTGGGAATGACATGAATTAACCTAGCCTGAGATGACAGCCGACATTTCGCGAGGTTGCCACTTGAGCCCTCTCAAAACAGCGTCTGAGTAATCTCGATAGTGCTTCTGATTGGTTGAAAGAAAATTCCCACAGGGAACAACCAATCAGAAACACTACCAAGATCTGAGTAGTGCACGTTATCAGTATGGAATTTCTGTGCTCGTTTCTCAGATGTCGTTTTGCGAGGACTCAAGTGGCGACCTCGCGAAACGTCGGCTGTTTTCTCAGGCTAGAATTAACCTTGGAGCACCACAACCTGGACTTCTTATTTCTGAGCATTAGACTCCACTGAGAAACAGTCTTGTATTACATACAAAGATCCAAAAGATCAGAAAATGTCATTGTATAAAGGTTTCATATCATATCTGCCTGGTGGTGTTGCTGCTAAGAATTTGTAATTGGTAATTAAAACAGGTATGTGTCCTCAATTAGCACCCTGTCATTACAAGGGGCTAGCTAGATCGCTTTGACAGTTAAGGTGATTGTTGTTGCTGTTGCTTTATTGGGCCATTTACCTCTAAGTGTCTGACTTCCCCCTTCCATTCGCATCCATCCTCCATAAATGTGCAGTGGACAATAAAACCTTGTACTTCCCGTCGCATGAAGTTGTCAGGAAAAACCTAAAAGCAAAATATTAATAATGGGTAAAGATCTTCCTTTGGAAGAGGTTAAAGAATTTGAGGAAAGTGAACCAACAAAATCTTCTATCACTACTTTGTGAACTTGTCAGTCATGCAGCCTTTTTAATGCTTACATACAAATGACACAAAAGGCTTCAACTGTGATGATCTTTTTTTCCTTTCAGGCCCTTACTTGGATCAGGGTGTAATTTCTTCAGTTGGGCTACTTATCTTCGAGTGCATGAAGGCAAACAATCGTTAAAATGAAACAACACTGAACATATGTGTTTGATAACAAAATGGAAACAAACTTCTTGCAATAAGATTAACAGATTAACGTATAACAGCTGTACATTTATATTTTTATGTTCTTAAGCATTTCATTAAGATTGGCCTACAAGTATGTATGTATCTGTCTAGAGATTATTGAAATTGCTCTATTTAAAGAACTTCAATGTAAGTCTATTATGATCTTCTCTCAAGATGCTAAGATAGGGATGTATTGAAAATGTTACTTATTACCTCATTTGGAAGGAATTCTGTCTGATCCTTTAAACAGGTCATTTTCGAAGTTCCATTTCTGAACAAAATAAACTCGTAAGATAAGACAAATTATAAGAGGAAAAAAAGGAAATATTCAAACAGATATTTCATTTAAGCAAGGCACTCTACTGTGCACCACTGTTGCATGTGTGACTGACAGCATTTTTTCACTCTACTTGACTAACTTATCACAGAGCACGATTTCCCCTGTCTTTTCAAGATGCTGAACTGTTTTGCTTTTGAAACATCCTGCAAGTGAGGTCAAATTTGGTCTGTATATTTTATACAACTGATTTACAAAATTAGGAAACCATGTAGTGCCGGGGACTGACTTGTTTAATCACAGAGAAACAAATCGCTAAATTATGAAGAAAGAAAGAACAGCTACTGTTTGTTTTTCTTTTTTTGAATGAAAAAAAAAACTAATCCTATTGCGAGCAAAGCAATGATGTATACTGTTCAATTATTCACACATGATGCATACACTGTGCTACAGGCATCGGTGATCAAATCATGACTGCTTCTAACCACTGACAGACTTTAAGCAGTTTCTCCTTCTGCCCAGGGATACTCAAGCCGGAGAAGAACAATTGCAAATGCATGGATGCAAAAGTCAGCTGCCACTTGGAAACATGGCATGCATGCAGCGAGCTCAAAGGAGAGACCACTGACAAGCCCACAGCATTTGGCCCTTCATGGCCAAGTGATTTTGAGGTGTCAGTTTCATTACATCCTCCTTTAAGCCAATTAGTTTTATTTGATCCAATAGAGTTCTTCCTGTTAATTTCTCATCATTTTGGCATGTTACTGCCAGCCATGAGAGATGTCATATATAGCACAACTGCTGTGTTTTAGTATCAGTTCTGTAATACTGTTGTAGTAATAAAAATTAGCCTAAAAGTAAAGTAACTGATCATGTGCTGAACAAATACTTTAAAAAGCATAGAGGGGTAGGATTGAACTGGGAATGAGAAAACCTTCAACATGTAGAAGTTCTCATTTTCACTCATCACATGATGGATATTGAATGACAATCAATCAATCTCTATGTGCTGTGAACACAAGATACATGTACGTTTTATGCTAACAAGATTAAGGACATGGGCCCTCTGAAAATGCAGCAGAAACAATGGAGGAAAGAAACACATTACATAAACGGAGTCTTAAAATGAATTTCTAATAATAATAATTTTTATAGCGCCTTATCCAAAAGCTCTAAGGCACTTCAACATACTTACAACAACAGTTTCCCAAGGCAAGAGCTACAGTAGAAATGTCCACAGCCAGTTTGCATGGCATCTCTTAAGAGTAAACCACAGGAGTTGCACATATACTTTGTGCCAATGCTTTCCTGGTCAGAAATAGCTAATTCGTATCCTGGCATTGTCAGCTATCAGACGTTAGGTTTAACCTTTGTTTGACCTATAAAATGCCAATATGGCGGCCTCTCTAAACTTGTACGCGCTGCAAAAAACAAACAGAACAAGAAGGATTATAAACCACATTTGTACCAGCAAATCGCACAAGTGAGTCCTCGTCTATCGACACTGCCAAACCTTACGTACGTTATTCAGTCTCCAAAACACAACATAAGTCTCAAAAAACATAACCTCATAAATTGTAACCAATTTTGCTACCTACAATGTTATTATACACTGAAAACTGCTCTCGTAAGCAATTCCAGGCCCTTCGCAGTTTTTCCACCCCCTCCCCCTGGAAGGGTGCTTTTTTCATTTCCCCGGGGAGAGGAGAGGGCCTCAATGCCAGCTTTACAGCAATCTGGTGACAGATCATCTAGGTTTAAAATTTTAGGAAATTTTTCGAACCTTATTCCTTCTGACATAAAACTTCAGGCAAAAATTCTTGAAACATTTTGCGCTTCGGGCGATTTTCTGGATCAAGAAAACCGGAGAGTAAAACAGTCATTATGCCGACTAATACTGTACTAAAACTGGGCGATTTATTGATCTAACACTCACGGCTGAAATTAAATTTGCTCATCGATGATTTTTTTAGGTATGCTGCATGAAAAATGTTTGGATATGTTGGCCGAAATTTGAACGTCCACAATTCACCACAAATTTCGAAGGTTTATGTATCTGGGATTAAATTATTGGCAATTTGTCCCAAGTTTTCATTCGGAGAGGAACTGTACTAAGGGGAACAGGTAATTAAGGCTGGCAAGAGTTTCCCTTGTCGTGCTTGTGGTCTTGTGGACAGGCCGTGGTACCTCCACGGCCACATGGTATAGCGATTTGGGGCATTCGGACAGATGTAAGAACAGGTTTTTCTACATACGTTCTACATTTGCTCTATATTCCTTCGTGCGAACGCCCCAATAAAACGATCGCTCTGTTCAGTCTCATGTACAAGCGGAGATTTCAAGCTTCTCGTATTTGAACTCTTTTCCAGCGGCACTCTAGATGTCATGAACCCGCTTCGCGCACGCATCATCTTGTGAAAACTACCCGGTTTTTTAGTACAAGCGAATAAAAATACAAAACACAGAAAAAATTGCCAGCGCAGATTATCACCTGTTTTATATGGAAGTCGATTGCGTATTGAATTTAAGAGATGTAATACATCATAGTCTCCCCTGTCATCGCTTTAAAGGTTGTTAACTAGCTGAACCACTGGACAGTGACAGTGACAAACATTTCCACTTCTTGGTTTATTTGTAATTTTCCGCTCGCAACGAAAGAAAACGAGCAATCAGAGTAGGAAACTTGGCAAATAGCATATTAGCTCATTCAAGCAGTGGCTTGAGTAGCTAACGAGTGCTAAGGGCCTTGAGCAACCACGTAAGGAGACTGCCTCAGAAAACAAAAAAATAGTATAATATTTAACCAAGACTTTGTGTCTTATAACCTTTCGGTACATTCTTTGTCAATCATTGCACATCTACAACGTGTAGGACAGATTTTCCTTTCTCCATCTGAACTGAGACGCCATGCATATTTACGAATCTAGCCCCGCTGCGCCGTTGGGTGTAAGAAATCGACCTGAAAGTTTTTCAGTTCGTTAGTATTGTAATCTGACAGATTAGGCAGGTACTGAGGCAAGCAGGAACTTCTTGACTCTGGAGTCAATTTGGCATTTTACGGGTTTCCGGCAGAGTAGCTCGAAGGACTTCCCGGGCCAGACGTCGGAGACTGATCTACACATACCAATGAACGAACGGAGACTCGCCACGCTAGCCTGCATAGCGAGACATTCGAGAGCTGCAATGAGAATGCGGCGAGGGAAGGGAAACCGGCCACTCCTCTTGCGATCATATTACGGCTCGTAGCCGCGGAGGCTAAGCAAACGCAGGCTCATGCTGTCGTTGTATAAATGGCTCTGAGTTATCAAGACTTCCCAGTAATCAAAGTACCGCAAAAAGCCTTTTAACTTGCTTCTGTAAGCCTTAAGTAACCGAAATCTTTTGAACTGTTCAGTGTATATGCGAAGGAGCATATAACCATCGTATAGCGAAGTTTGAGCGATAGGCCAGGGGTAGCCTGCGTAGACGGGATTGTTTGCGCGAAGGTTCGAGCGGGGGAGCCGCAAAGGGAATGGAGAAAAGCAGTTTGGGGGCCTTAATCAAAAGTGCACAAGTGCAGAGGTAAATGTAATTTAATGTCTTTTTTTTTTCGTTAGTCATATACAGGGACACCATGGTTGTTTACCATTTACATGAGGAAACCGGTTGGTCCAGGGGTTATGCAAATGGTAAGCAAAACCTCCCGATTCGGAAATTCCGTTCGAGATTGCCGTGCACCATTTGAGCAATTCACTCTAATTGACAGAGAGTCTGGAACGAGTTTGACTATGTGGTGCAGGGCCTAGAACTGGTAGAAACGATCAAATGGAACGCACATTTTCCGTTAGGAAAACCCGTTTGGGAATTAATAATAATAATAATATTAATAATAATAATAATTAACTTCATTTCTACGCGGTGATAATTTCAATAAATTGGTCTTGAAATTAGCCGTGTTCCTGATTGACCTATTACTAAAAAGAGACTAAAATGCTCTTGAATTTAAACTTTTCTTACTTTTAAATACCAATGCTATTATATTAATTATTAACAAAAAAAGATGTAATCTAATCCAGCTATCATGGTGGTCCCTCTTCCTTGGACTACCTTTCACAAAATCCCATTTTCTGCGGAAATTTTCCGCGTGGAAAACGAAAATCAGTCTTCCCATTTACATTCCTACCGAAATTTCCAGAGTTTCTAAACAGCCAAAGATTCTAAAGGATGTTGAATAACGTTAACTGAATGGTGCTGAACAAAGTTTTATTGCCATTGAACATTCCTACAACAAAGTTGCAATGTTGAATGATATGTTGAATCAGTTTGACAGAGGCTTTAGCCATCCAGGGCCGCCTACTGGCGGAAACAGCTTGGCAAAGTCACTTGGCCTGCGAATACGGACGGATTTCCGGTTCACGACTACTGGAAATCCGCAAGTATTTGAAGACTGTAAGGGCACTCGGGTCAGCCTGCGTAGCTGGCGGTATTGTCTGCGAAGGTAACGTTTTGGCGGCAGAGTCGCCATGAGCGGCGTAAGCCGCGACAACGAGCAGCGTAATATAAATGCGTGCCTCACTTTTCCCCTCAGATTCGCTTTTCACTAGCTACGAGAGTTGCCGTGTGAAATGGTCAGCGTGAACAATACAAAAGAAGACTTTAATTTTAAAAGACCTCAAAATAATTGAAATAAAGCAACGGAATACAATGTAGTAGGCAGCTTAAGGGAATGATAAATATTTTATGCTAAACAATTTATATCGTTGATGTTAAGTTACCTTCTTAAAGTGCCTATGAACTAAAAAATTTTTTTGCACATTTTGGTAGTTCATTATGTGTTAATTCCGAAATGGCAAGAGAAATTGGATGGCAAGAAACAAAAATCCGTTTTTTAGCCGTTGAAAGTACCCAAAATGACCAAAATCGTGT
>Ga0126336_10001504_pt1 | contig 12254 bp, 10 predicted proteins | sample SidCmetagenome_FD_92530 | JGI IMG/M metagenome (GOLD analysis project Ga0126336, IMG submission 92530) | Coral microbial communities from El Islote,Puerto Morelos, Mexico - Siderastrea C C metagenome | ecosystem: Host-associated > Invertebrates > Cnidaria > Coral | place: El Islote,Puerto... | reverse complement strand
GTGATCATTGCAACACATTAGCAGGGGGAGCAAAAACTCGTGAGCGCGCAGGGGGGGGGGGAGAAGGAGGCGCGCCTGTTACCGAACTACTGTCATTTTCTTAGAATTTTTACCCTCACCTAGCGGACGGAAAAAATCTAGTGCTTCATACTTAAATAATATATAGATTTAGCCAAGCCTAAAAGTGGAGCTCCACTTTTCTTTTTTTTTTTTTTGCTAGTAAGAAAAGAAATAAATCATCATGTCCCCGCTGAGTACTGAACTCGGCTCGCCGGCGTTGCAGGCCGGCGTTATTCCACTAGGCCACGAATCCTGACACTAATTGTAGAAGTTAATTTTACTACTTATTTCTTTCCCCCTGACAAGATGCCTATCGACATGAAAATGGTGGTGTTTTTCCTGGGAAAATGCGTTCGGACCGCCGCAGAAACCATGGTTTGGACAGAAAAAACCAGAAGGCACTAGCTCTGCTATATTTGGAGTTGGGACCGCTGGCAAATGCTGCGGACTCAATCGTTGTACCGACCGAGTTCGCAGCAGAACCGACAACAAAGATGGAGTCCTCGAAGGCAAATTCATAACTTGAACTTTTCGCCTTCTACCAAAAAGACAACTGTCTATTCTTTTGAACTTTTTCTTTCCATTAATGGAATTGTTTTTGGCTTTTGTTGGCTTTGCTAAAACGCGGGTCACCGTGCGACGTCCCTCCAAAAACGCAGGATGCAGCACAGGGTTATCTCAAGTGTATGCCATCCCATATTGGTGACCCTGTGGTGCGGACGGAAGGACGTACATACGGACGACGGACGGCCACGTGACTATTACGTCACTACCAAAATTTCTTGGCTTGATAGGTTGCCAAATTTGCCTAGCAATGGTGTTCCACTATCATTAATTTTAATGCAAGAAGTCGGAAGGTCAGTTTAATAGTAGCATCTCTCTTTGCTTTGCGACCTGTTATTGCCCCATTTACTGACTTCCGTAACATCAACTGAGCTAGTCACCAAAGGAAGAAATCTTCCCCGTCATCCTACTTGACTCAAGCAAGTCACCGGGTCTCAGAGTCACTTATTCTTTCTGCCTGTCGTTAACCATTCACTGTTTTTAGGCAACCTGCCATTGGACTTGAAGTGTGCGAACATTATTTCTTTCTTTAAAAAATCAAATCGGTCATCTTCGATTACCATCAGCAAAGCACCTGATTAGGTCCCCTTCGCAGAATATTTTCCAAGTTGTCTTTATTTGGCATTAAGGAACGCTGCGCGACTGGGTGTTTGACTACCTGACTCCCAAACTTCAAAGAGTCTTTAACTTGGTAGTGCTTAGGCCTAGTTGAAAAGAGGAACGTCTTGTGCCAAACATACAAAACGGACTACTCACAATTCAGTCGTTGTCGTTGGAATGCTTTTCCAAAGCAATTCTGATGGTGAATCTCTCCAAAGCCACCGGTATCTGTTTTCAACAGAATATGGTCTTAAGGAACCTGAGCAGGAACAAAAAGGTCCACAATCTGCAAAATTAAAGCACAAAGATCTACTTTATCTAGAAATATCCCAAGAGTCTTATGTGATGGGATAGAATAGGTTGTTCGATAGTGAAGCTATAAACTTCGCCTGGATTTACATACAGTGTACTTGCATGTAAAAGTGCAACAACCTGGTTATTTGCATCACATTTAGACTACGCGTTTGGTGAATGTGATGAATCAATGGCGTGTGATTTAAACTTTCAGTGTGCACTCTTATACTTCGTTTGTTATTTCTTTACAACATACTCTTTTAGCTGCAAATGTCTAAATCAAACAGAAAAGCCAATAACCGTACAATAGCTTTAAAGCAGAAAGACTGTAGTGACTTAGCACTCGGTGCTCCACTGCAAATGCTGTCCGATTTATTTTTATAATCGTGAATTATAAATACACCAGCTTATTTCAGAAAGAAACCTTGCATTCTAACTCTGACAGATGAAAATATTTCGGATTTTACCGGAATGGCCAGCAAAGATAATTCATAAGCTTAAACAAGCTTACGCTGATACAGCGAAAAAGGATGCCTGTACTTCGTTGTCATTTGCGATAACGACCGCGATAAGATTTATAAATTTTGTATTGTAAGTATAAGGTAAACTCCGATCCAGTGCTCACAAGAGTGTCTTCTTTCTTGTCCTTTTTCTTGTCCGTCGCGACCGGTTTAAAAATTGGGCTGTTTATTTTTTCTAAGTCACTTGCCTTAGTCGCCCGGTTGTCTAGGCCAACGCAGTCTCGGTAGACTTCCGGTTTTCCCTTAATGGTTACCTTAAACTTTCGGTTCCCGTTAGGATGTCCTGCAACCATGACGTCATGATGACGTCGCGCAACGCAAGGTAAACAAAACTAAAGCATGTCGCATCACACTAACAACGTTATTACGAGTTGGTCAAGTTCCATACTTATATGACACAGAAAAACCGCTGTAAACCTTGTGGTAACGGTACATGTCTTACATATAACGCATGCGCAAGTAAGTTTGACTCAACGCTACCTAATACATTAAACTTTGCCTGAAGCAAAATATGAATAAATATTTCAACGCATAATAAAGACGGACTCGTCACAGTGTGACCCGTAGAGAAACGAGTTTAAAGAGCCAGTGTCACCCAAAGTGCTTTGCGCGCTTGTATTTTTGTTTTGAAACAGCTTTTTGCGTTTGGCTGTCGCGTTTGCCGGACTTTTCGCAAATTATACCTTGCAAACTGGCCTTTCAGCGAGCTGATATGTACAATAGTAACCTCTAAAAACAGAAACATCTTCATCGCTAGATGTTACTTGAGAAATAAACTCAAGATCTGAATTTGTAGTCAACGTGTATGGGGCTATTGTAACAACCGCTCGATTGATCGATCGATCGCATCGATCGCAAAACCAGAATAGTTACTTACACTTTTTGTAAGCATAAAAATTCCTGAGATCTGGTTGCTATGGAGTGACGTCATGGGCCTGCAAATAAGCTGTCATTGTATTTAATTTGACTTGCGGATTTACTCCCGCAGCGTTTTGATAGGGCTGTTTTGACATTTCTGGAGAGGTTGGATTTCATAAACATTTTGACAAGAGCGGAAAATTTCGATTATTCAATACTGTACTTCTCTTCTGCGAATGGATGCTCTCGGTAATCGGCGGTTTCGAACTCTCTTCGCCGAACAAGAATAAGTCGTCTCCTGCATCCGCCATCTTTGAAAGTGTGTTTGGGTTTTTGCACCGTCGCAATCACGTGACAGGTACGTTCAACATCAGAGACGGCTCTATTGTTTCGCTCTTTGAAGCTTGCCGACTTTCATAACCAGTCCCCTCTACTAACTTTGTTCAGACACTTCATTCAGAGAGTGTTTTATCTAAATTAGAAAATGTGGGAGATGTGCCGTTTCAGTGTAGCCCGTTCACTAGCAGTCTCTCCTTTCATGCAAGAATAGTCGAGCAAAAAGGAACACACTGATAGCTAGCGCGAAAATTGCCTGCCATGTGGAAACATGACGCGCGCGTGATGAGCCGCTGGTGTATTTAAGTGCGCGCCACGTTTTTATATTTATTTTTAAACAAATATTCAACAACGAAGCCCATTCACGAATGTGGTTGTCAAAGGGGTCTTAACAATATAAATAAACTAAACATTTATGAACTCTTAGTTAAGAAAATAAACTGGGTAAACAAGAAGCCCTGTTGTATACTACTTGAGTTTCCACGCGGCAGTTTGGTTTTCAGGGTCAACAGAACAGTACATGGATTTCTGGGCAAAACTAAAGAGATTATCACTGGATAGCTACTGGTAGAGAACACGAAAAAAGTTCTTCTAAGACAACAATGTTACTGAAACATACATGATTAATATTTTAAGAGGCAAAAATGATGATGTGTTTCCTGGCATGGTTCACCCAGGTCGGAGCCCTAGCACCACCGTATACCTGAGCACTTCTGGGATATGCAATATAAAAAATATTTTGTGACATAAAATTTTGCTAAAAATGTTGTGTATCCTTTCTGGTTCACCCAGGTTGTAGTCCTGGCATCGCCGTATGCCGGAACGGTTCTGGGATATGTGACATAATAAACATATTTGCACATCAAAATTTAGGCAGATGTTGTGCATCCTGATTCACCCATGTTGAAGTCCTTGCATCACTGTATGGTCGGACACTTCTACGATATGTAACATTCAAAGTCACACTAAAATAGATCATATTTTTTTACCTTTTTCTGAAGAACCCCCTTCAGTTAAGAAAAAATAGTTTTTTAGTTTTGCTTTTGTCTTGTTTTCCATAAAATTATTTCTCTTTGCACTTTCAGTCACTATGCGTAAACGCCTATGTAATTGTTCCCGCTGGATGTATAATCGAGGACACCTTCAAAACGCAATTGACTGCCCCTTTACTTGAACTGTTTTTGAGATTGGAATTAATGACTTATTTTGTTTCCGTAAGCAAAGCCTTTGTATTTCACACCGGCCTATTTTAAAAATGGTCACTTTGTTTTTTCTGATGCTTATGCCTATTTCTTAGTGCAGCAAAAGACCCCAAAAACACTTCAATAGCGTAAGTTGTACAAGCACAAGGGACACGCGAGAGATCGCAATAATCGTCTGTGGGGTGGAAACACGACGCGCGCGTGATAATCATATTCATGTTCGGGTGTTCGTTTTGCTAGACTGTCCTTGAGTGGAATGAGACTGCTCGTAGTCTAGTTACCGGTCCAAAATCTAATGTCGGTACAACTCATTCTTGTTACGTGTTTTACTTTTTCATGGCCGAAGGCTCGCATCATCGCAAAACGAAATACGGTAAGTAAACGCAGTATAAATCCCCTACCAGAAAAGGATACTATTTGCCTGTCTGGAAGAAATCTAAGCGACTGATAATTTCATAGACTGCGAGCAGTCGTCCTATTTTCCTCAGTTCCTACGCGCGAGTGGAAATGAATGAATTATGCAAAATAACGGTCTAATAATGTCACGTAGTATTTCAGCATTGATATCCTCGTTTGGCGGATCGCGTGAAGCGGGATGCAATTTTCAATTATTGTGAACAGTGTATAAATGGGATGTAGAATATCTAGGAATACTGAAATAGCCTTGGAACATATATTGTCTACTCTGCGTTGAACAGCAAAAGTAAAGAAAGGTTATATTCCGCAGTGTTGATTCCCAATATTTTAGAAATGGATGCTGCAAAATAGTTTTGTGCCGGCCTGACTTTCTGTCATCCATAAACAAATATCAAGCAAAACGTCTTCTAATTCTATCGAAGCTGTCAAAGTTCATTAATACGGCGATACGGAGCACTAACAGAAAGAAAACTTTGGTTATTTTGTCTCCGATCCGAGAACGTACACAAAGCCTGGTAGTCTAGCAGATGGGTGAAACTATTCTGCACTTTATGATAAAAGTATGAAACTTGGCAAACTAATACTAGGAATCATAGGGAAGGTTTTAAAAATTAGAGGCAATCTGGATGCGGGATATGTGGCAGCTGGGAAGGGGGAGCGGATTCTCTAATGTGGCTGCCATTTAGACATTAAAGACTATTATTGGGAAAATGAAGGAAAATTAACTTGAAACAGTGTTAAATTGTCATTTTAGTTGTCTGCTCGTTAAATTGGCCATCTGAATTCAGGGGATTGTTTTATTTTAGATCAAAATTATACAAATTAGATATCTAATTAATTCGATTACACTAGTCGAATCAATTTCTCTTCCTCCTTAATTATTTCGGTGGCCACTTTCAAGCTTACCTGTTTAACTGTTTCATGGAAGAACTATGATACAGTTAAAAAACGTGGAAACATGTTATAACCCCCGGAGGGGGGGGGGGTTATAACACGCAATATTTATTAAGTTATTTGTCCTTTTATTTCCCATTCTCATCAGTTAAAGTCACCTAAAGTAACAAGCACAGAAACTTCCAAAACTGATTTTCATCGGCAAATTTACTCCTTCGTCCATAGCCTTTACAGCTCTTGATTAACTGATTATTCGTTCTGTTAAATAAAACCGAATTTTGTTGGACTGGGCAGTTTAGCGCTAAAAGAGCGACACAAATAGCCAGCTTGATATCTTGTCAGCGTCTAAATGAGGGGTTACTGAAGGGACTTCTGTGCAGATGAGGTAGTATGTTCTCTAACATCTTCTCTGAAAAACGTTTTTCTTGCCTTATTCACATTGCTATCAGATATTGGAAGTAGCGATGAGCCCTACTGAATTCTTCAAGCTTGGAAGAACTCGTTCCATCTACCAGAAATGTTACTGCAATCGTCATGGTGTGCCCTTAGTATTCGCACAACTCAGTGCAGCTCGGTTTCGCGTTGCAAGAATTTTGTACCTTAGATACAACGCCTTTTAAACTAACACATAGAGTACGAGTGCTTACCTGGTGTGCATGGAAGCTTTGCTTGGCATTTAATGCTTTCAGGAATGAATCTGCATATCCACTTATAGTATGTTTTCTTATACAAGTACCGGAATCGAATCGCTGCATACAAAAATATATTACACATGTTTTCAGCAATACAAGTGAGTTGTACATGTAGGTAACACCCAAAATGGCCACTGGTATCAACCATATCCTCGTCATAAAGTGGAATTATTTGCAATAGGTATCTATGACTGTTTAGTTACTCCTGTGGTTGGTATAGTGGATAAACAATAAATAATTATCCAAAAATAGGGCAATTAGTACCACTTCCATTTTTTAACTGCATAAATCAAGACGCTTTAACTAACCTCATTCAAGAAAACCTTTTTTATTTCTGGCCATTTATCAGCCCCAGGAAAAATAATGCAGCGTCTTGCATTCTTTTACCAGCTAGAACAAACAATTTATGGTTGTCTCATGTAAAGTCTGAGACGATGGTAATAAAAAAGGAAGCTACAACTGTGCAATCATCAAATGTAAGATTAATTAAAATTTCTAATTTGCATAATTATGACCTCAGAATTATCTTTTCAATTTTCCATTCTCAGAAACCTTTTATGCCAATTTTGATGGCATGATTGTAATTTTTTAACTTAGTTAAATATATCATTATGACCAGGCATTGTTTTAGACAATTATGTTGTATGTTTCCACACCAAAGAAGTATCGGTGGCGGCGGCCATTTTGAATAATAATCCCCACTACTTTTACCACCCTCTCCTGGCTGACACAGAGCAAATCCTGAATGCCTCTAATCTTGAAAATGCTCCCCATGATGTCTAGTATTAACGTGCCGAGTTTCACGCTTTTATCGTAAAGTGCAGTACTCACTCCAGATTTGACACTTATCTGCCGGGCTATGGTAAATATAGCTAGAAAACAGAATAATCAGGCTGATAAATGTCGGAAGCGTTGCTGACTGTGTTGTTATCGACTCTAAAACGCAGTCATTGATTAGAAATGCTTCTTTTACATGTATTATATTACACGCGACTATTGTATTACCCACAATGAAAAAATCTGTATATCTCATCACTATTTTAAGCGATGACGATATACAGATTTTTTTCATATCGTTCTTTTGATTAACTTTCATGCCTTTAGGATAATGACGTGAATGCGTGGAGGTTGAAGCCTCTATGAGGTAAGACGCGAAATACGATCATAGATTAAAGGAATAGAAATGTTGCAAGCTACTGGGAAAAAGTCACCTATCTCAGCTGGATGTCCAGCTTTTTTTTTTTTGGTTTCTAAGAACGTGTGGCTCGTTAGGAAGAATCTACCACTATAGATCAACTGATCTGCTGCTTTTACTGTCCAAAAAAGAGATCGTTGGATTGACCAATGCTAAATCGACCAGACTCTTCAATCGAGAGAGGCAAAAATCAAAGGAAACTGCTTCATCTGTCGAAAGCCAACTCATCTACTGAAACATTGGAAAGTAAAGATGCCACGTTTTTACTGTCAGAAAGTTGGAAATCATCACAATCTAATGAAGAAAACGGGCATTGGCTTTGTTTGCTGACCCTCAACGGTACCTGAAACTAAACGTTTGTTACTTTGTCTCTGGTGAACAAGTACTCACACAGATTGCATTGACTGAGACCGTAAACCTCGAGATTTCAAAGGAGCAGTGTACTCGACTTTTACTAGATTGTGGAAGGCAGAGAGCCTACATAAGCCAAGATTTAGTAAATAAACTCCAACTGAGGCCCAGCAATATTGAAATCCTAACTGTGTTCACTTTGGCTCCAAAACATCAAGGAATTTAAAAGTCCAATGGTTGAGATTGAAGAGTGGAGAGATGATGGACATTCGAGCAAATTTGGTTCCAAAGATTACTGGTATCATTCAAATAAAGGCATCTATCAATTCTAGGCATTTTTTAACCCCTTCTGAAGGAACATGAACTCACAGACACTCCCGCAAATGACCTAGAGGTGTCAACTGAAGAACGGAAGGTGTTATCAGAACGGAAGGAAGTTGGTCCTGGACTCTACTTACTTGGAGTTCATCTGGGTTCGATCCCGTCTGGTAGTCTGTCAACTGAAGAGACAAAAACTACAGACGTTTCAATGTTTCTTATAGCAGGTACTTCCCATCAGCGATATCAGGAGTCCTCTTTCACTCCTCTGGAAAACTCGAATGACTCGAATGAAACCGAACTTGAAGGAATTCTGGCAATTGGAAACTACTGGAATAAAGAAACTCATTAATGATTGTTACGATTAACAAGCCATTCAAAAATGTGTTAATACTATGAAGTCGACAAATGGGCGATATGAAATTACTTGGCCATCGAAAGAAGAGAATCCCCAACTTGCAGACAACTACCATCTAGTTCTTGGTAGAGTGAACTCCTTACTGAAACGAGTTCAAGGATATCAGAAGTTACTTCAAAGGTATGATGGCATCATTCAAAACCAGCTAAAGAATGAAATTGCTGGAAAACTGCATAACAAGACGGAAGATGTATTATGACAGCACTACATTCCACACCATGCGGTCATCACCCCAGACCGAAAAAAGTATCGGCAGCACTGTTTGCATATATTGAGAAGGCCTTTTTGCAAACAGGCTTGCAACCTATGGAACGAGATGTCACTAGAGACCTTTGGCTCAAAAATCCCACGCAGCCACTAACCAAGGACAATATGCAAATTTATTATATAGGCAAACTGGTCCGTAGTCAAAAAGAGCATTCTGATTGGTTCTTTGAGCGGTCCCAATTTTGCTAAACAAACCGCCAAGATGGACCGCTCAGGAAGCAACGTACAAAGGGTGTCGAGTTCTTTCGAGTATCAATGAAAACAAAAGAAAAATGTTTATCCCGTGATGTCGGAGTTGCACCACAAAAGTGACGAATTTCACTATCCTGAAGAAGATTTACTGTTTATAGGATCAAGTGAAGAGGAAAGCACTGAAAAAAGTACGAAGAAGACAAAGGCAAAAAGGCCGCCGAGTACCGTGAGTTTATTGAAGCACAACGAGCAAGAGATACAAAAGAAAAAAACCAAATCGGATTTAAAAATCTGGGAAAGATTTTGAAAGCAAAACAACGAGTCCAGAAAGCTTGAGGCTACACCCTGGAACGAACTTAACCAACTTCTTTGCGCATTCTTCAAAGATGTTAGGAAAAACATGGCGACGAATACGAACCTGGAACTCTAAGTTGCCTTCAAACAAGCATTCCGTGTTACCTTAACACCCACGGGTCACTAGTCAATATCATCCATGGTGGTGGATTCAAGCTAAAGACAAAAGTAGAAGACTTCAGTGGGGTGATGTCACCTCGATAAAGACCCTGACACAGGTAATGAAATGCTAGTTTGGAAAGCAGAAAGAGGCTCCAAGAAGCGACAAGGACAGGAATAACCAAGCGGTCACCGAGCATTTTATCCCACTGCTCAAGCTACTGATAACGGGCGATGTCCTGACAAATATTACAAGCTGTTCAGAAGTCATCGCCCCATTGAGATGAATCAACCAGAAGCACCGTTCTACTTGGCCATAAAACACCAAGGAAGGGCCACTGATGCTGTGTGGTACAACAAAAGCCCACTTGGAAAGAATGAAATCGGCAAGTTACTCACCAAGGTGGCCCAAATGCTGGTTGCCAGATGGAGTGACGAATCACTCTGTTCGAAAGACCTGCATATCACGATTGCTGAATTCAGATGCCCCCGAAAACTACGTGGCCCAACAGAGTGGGCATCACCATCTGAAAAGCTTGGATTCCTAAAAATCGGCTTCCATTCAGCACCAACGAAGAATGTCTTTGCCTCTAAGTCGCTCGACAACCACAAGTGAATCTCAAGTAGCTGCAGTCAGTAATGTCCAAGAAACAACTCGGATGAAAAGTTCCAATTTTATGGCAGCGAAGAAAGCTCGATCAGCTGTTTTTCAAGGAGAAAATTTCCAACACTGCTCCTTTAACATCCAGATTTTGAATCAGCCAGTCAATCAGCTACAGTTTCGCAAGCGCAGAGCCATTTTAAGCGATGATGAAGACGTCCAAATGTAATTAATTCGATGTTCGTTAATTGCATTCATTTCTTCCCATGTTATCGCTTAACTTTCAAATCGTTCATCTCTTTTAAGAACTGCATTTCTTTTGAATCTCGAATGTGAGTAACTTTATGCTGACTTTCTTTTTCTGATATTCGATTGATGAAACATGCCAAGTTTTGCCTGTCAAATCTGGTCCAATAAAAAGTCGCATGTGTCATTGATTAACCAATCAGAATTAGTTCACGTGGTTTGTGGCTGCGAGTACGCGTCAGCATTTGAAAGGCTTTCTTGCTCAGAGCTTGAACATAAACAAGATTCAAGCACTAGAAAGCAATACACGATAGGGCATAGGTGATAAAAACCTTATTGAACTAGGTTGTTCGGTCCGTACTGGGAAAATATTGATCTCGTTCTTTTTTTCCACCACCTAGAAGAATTAGGAACTCCAGTCCAGCAGAAAAGAAAGGGAGTGTTTCAAGACGCATCCAGGAATCTTCGAGAGTGGGTATCAAACTCCCAAGAATTTTTGAAAACAATTCCAGAACAAGACAGAGTGGAGGAAACCAAAGTAGTTGGGACACCCTGGGATACAGTCAGAAAAATAATTAAGGACGGTGCCTCCTAATGCAGAGGTATTTTTGCGCACAGGTTATAACTGTGCGGGAAAAGCAGATCGTAGAAAAGGTTATTGGAATCCAAAAAGAAACACGCATTTTCAGAGATAATCAAACAACCACAATGCCAGAAAGGCTTTAAGAACAATGTATGGCATTTTCTTTACAAATTAAAGCTCAATTATCTCAGAAAAATGCGAAATTAAGCCTAATTTTCTGCTTGAATTGCGACAGCCCTTGCTAAGATCTACTTTTCCCTCATAGTCATAAAGCGTGCAAAATACCTTTGTATTGGTAGGCACCGTCCTTAAGAAAGCTCAGAACGCCCGAGAAAGCCCGAGATGCTCAGAACGTATGTGTTTAACAAAAGGAGCCACCGTCTCTAATGGCGAAAGGTTCAAATTAGAAAATTAAGAGAATGTTCCACAAGGGGTGGGGGGGGGGGGTTAAAGGCTAATGCCACAATTTTTGAACCAATGGGATTCTTTACTCTTGCAACTCTTAGAGGAAAAACTTTTTCTCTAAGACTTGTGGTCCTCAAAGAAAGAATGGGATGAGGGACTGGATAAAGAAATACTTCATAACTGGATGAAAGTTCAGAAAGACATGGGAGGGATCTCCATGGTAACCATTCCAAGAATCATCGGTAACTCCAACTGCCAGCTACTGTGCTTCTGTGATGCATCGACAAAACCTGAAGCTTCTGTTATCTACTTGAACTCTAATGCTGATGTCTATTTTCGTTTCTCCAAATCACGAGTAGCTCCATAAAGAAATTGGGGACATCAAGACTGGAACTGCTAGCAACGCTTGTTGGTGTTGGTTGTACAAGAACAGCTCCAATTCCCTGTGAAAAGGAAATCCCTCTGAACAGACAATCAATGTGTTCTTCCAACTGGATTGCAGGCAAGGAGCCCCTAGCAGTTTTCGTCCAGAATCGAGACAAGGAAATCACCGAAGCAAAGGACATAAGCTCTGTTTTGTTGCTACTAGTCAAAGTCCTGCAGTTTTAGCATCAATTCGACAGGCTTTAAACAAGTTCCAACATTGGCCATGGTGGCATGGACCAAAGTGGCTTCAAGATGGTGAAGAAACATGGCCTCCTTGGCATATCCCTGAAATTACTAAAGATACCTTGGAGGAGATTGAAAGTAAGACAAAGGGCCCAAACACCCTCGATCTGTGAAACCT
>Ga0126336_10001503_pt1 | contig 12259 bp, 9 predicted proteins | sample SidCmetagenome_FD_92530 | JGI IMG/M metagenome (GOLD analysis project Ga0126336, IMG submission 92530) | Coral microbial communities from El Islote,Puerto Morelos, Mexico - Siderastrea C C metagenome | ecosystem: Host-associated > Invertebrates > Cnidaria > Coral | place: El Islote,Puerto... | reverse complement strand
GGGTTTTTGTTAGTGGGGGCCTCCGGGTTTTTTTTTTAAAGGGCCAAGGGGTTCCCCCCCCCCCCCCACCCGGCAGGATAGTGTGAGTTTGAAGGTAGTTACATGTATAAAGGAGCATGGGTTTAAACGGAAGTCGTTCAAAATCTGGTTTCTCGTGCTACCTCACTAGAAAATTTGATTCACAAATTATCCATCTTTTACTACCAAGCCTTTACCTCCTCCTTTGACATGTTGGAATCTTTCTTCCTGTTCCAAGACTCGTAGTAGAGGCATGTGCCATTCCGATCAAATATATACAAGTTGTAAATAGTCATTTCTATTCGTTAGCAATGCGTAAAGACTTTCCTCAGCACAAATCCGCCATTTTGCATATGTAGGCTCAAACATTTGTCAGCAGTGTTCATAGGAAAGGAAATGTACTTGATATACGTAACCTCGTGCCCAGTTTCCCCTCTGCATTTACTGGCTGGGAAAAGCAGACATTTTGTTTCCTCTTATCTACACATTGATTCGAACTTTCTTCAGAATAAAAGCTGACAAACGCGCTGGAAGCTGAACAATGAAGCCTACGGTTGTGGCCCAAGATGAAATGTTTCCTGATGGAGACGCTGGGTGGATGGAAATGGACGAGGTACCGTTTTGTAAGCTTTTCAAGTATGAACAGAAATTTTCCGCGAAAAGTTTCTTGACAATGATCTCAACCAAGTTTAATCTTCTTTTCTGTTCTGTGCTTGTTTCTCTGCTTGATAGGCTGCATCAGGTGGTGGAATGCTGATTGAATTAGCAGCAAATGAAAGAGCAGTTCATGGCGACTTTTTCAATAGTAAGACGTTCATCTTTTGAACTGAAGTTTCATGCTTACTATACTTGATTAGCACTCAACTCAAGAGCAATTGCAAAAAGTTAAAATAATCTATTTTATTGAAAGTGTGATCCATGGATGCCAACCTCTTGAGATCTGAAATCTTGGTTTAAGTGTGTTCAATTACATAGTCTCAGTTTCTCTAAGCTGCTGTATTAAATCTCCAACAAAACATGGGTGATTTGATGCAACTCTGTGTCCTTCTTGGCATCTCCCAAATCTTTGTGGTTTTAATTCTCTTAATTTTGCCATTACTAAATTTCTGTCTTGACCTTGCCCAGAATTTGACCATCGTAATTCTATTCTCATAAATCTGTATACAACAGAAGGTTACTGGTACTGGTCTACAGTCCAATCCAAAATTTGTCATCATGCCCTAGGGATGTATACAAAACTTTATCATTGCATGGAATACTCCTTTTTCCTTAAACAAACCTGCTTTGTTTTCCTTATAGATTTTGATGACCTCTTTGATGATGATGATCTCCAATGAGAATAGAAATAATTAATTAATAATTTATTGAACAGTTTGTTTGTAAATTCAATGACCCAGAGCTTTATATGGCATGGGTAAGAGTGTGAAGGAAGCCAGTTTCTACCGACTCCTATATTTGTATAAAAAAAGTTCAAGTTGTACATTAAAGATGGTTAAAAAGCAACTAAATAGTTTTGATTTGTTCAGTTAGGGTATGTATGTTCAGTTAGGGGGCTCTCAACAAAGTTTTATTCGGGGAGGCTCCGCCCCGATGTCCAACCCTTTACCCTTTTATATACCATTTCTGACAGAAAAGGTGCCCCTTTCATATACCATCCATCGAAAAATGGTACCCCTTTCACATGCCTACTTAAGAACACTGCATCCCTTTTCTAACCCTTGGAATGTAGTTATGAACGATGCTAGGGGAGAACAGTATTACCGGAAGAGATGTTAACCAAAAAACAATATTATTATCTACTCGAAAATTAAAGGCCCTTATAGATACCTAAATGACAGGTTTCCCTTCCCTTTCATATACTTCAGCTCGTGAAATCCCTACCCTTTTATATACCTGAAGCCTGAAAAAGGTACCCCTTACAGGCAGAGCCTCCCCGTATAGGCCAATATCGGGAGTACCCCCCCCCCGGGATCCCATTAGACCCAGAGGCAGTCAGGGAGGGGTGAGAGGAAGTTGAAACAGGAAGAGAAAATATCTTTTTCTCCCTGACTTAACTTTGTTTACCATTTTTTGGCACCCACTTCAACTTTCCCTCACTTTGACCCTCACTTTGCCTGGAAAAACATTTGACCTGAGAAAATGGCAACATTGTGATAATCCAACTGCATTAAATCCTGGGAGCTATCTCTCAGTATTTTGGGGTTGGGGCTTGTGACCTTGAGGCTGTAACCTTAACCCTAAACAAAACCAAAACAAACATTGTACATCTTATTTCAGATCTTAGGGTATCTGGGTTTAAAGAGCCTATAAATTCATCCAGTAGGTTAGGCATAATTGACATACCTTCAATTGGGGTCTCAAACAAAGGGTCCCCAGCTCAATGGCTGGTGTAGGGAGTTGGGGATGGTGTTGTACTCACATCTTAAACTGACATATTATTACTAATTTAATGGCTAAGGAATACTAGTGAGCAAAAACAAAGCCCAAAACATACCCATGCCCCACGAGCTAATACAAAACTACAACAAAATTAATATTATTAATGTTATGCCTTCTCAAAAAGTTTCATGTCCCAAACACTCAACAAGTGGTTTTCCAAATTCCTTTTGCCCCTCTATCAAAGCAATGCCTGGTGCTCATCCTTTCCAGTTTTATTAGCATGTGAAATGAAATGTATGATCTGAAAGGCTGTGTACGGTGCCTCAGTTTGGGAATGAGGGTAAGGGCGTGGCTAAACTAGAAAACATGCAAAAGTTTCCCAGTTTAGCTGCACAAATAAACAAATGTTGCGGAAACAAATTTTGCTTCTTGGAAGCAAGGAAACGCTTTTGAATCAAGTCAGTTTATTTGCCCAAGGAAACATGTCTGGAAACAATGTTTCCACAGCAATGTTTCTGTAGTTTAGCCAGGCCCTAAAGGTATTTCGGAAATTGCCTGGGGCCCGTTTCTCGAAAGTCCCAGTAACTTTTCAGGTCCGAAGCTATATTTTAAAATCAAAATCTGTAGAAAGGTGGTGTAGCTTTTAGCCCACAAACCAGCTCGACTTGTTTCGTCAACTTAGAATTTTACTTGTTAGCTTTAAAAACCAACAAAATTTAAATCTTTAAGAGCCCTTCCCCACTCCGTGCTTGAAACCCAGAAAAAAAGCCAACTACAGTTGTTTGGAGCCTGGACTTCTGTGGTTGCGCGCTAAGGCCTGGCAGGCCCCACTCCACCCCGTTGAGTGTGGTATCCCGCTTGACCTCGTCACGTGGTTCATTTGTCTGGGTCAAAGGATTGTTTTGCTCGGCGAGTGTGATTGCTCATTTGCAAGAAATCTTCGTTTGGCAAATTACCTTTTCAGATTGCAAGACATTTGCGCTCATAATAGCTGCTACACCTTCCTCTTTTTTTGCTGGATCCTTGATCGGAGAATTGAGTGATAATCAAATACGTTTTGGAGACTTACAAGAATCCTGTTGCGGCATGGCGGGAGCGAAAATTATGTCTTTGTCTTGCCTGTACGCTTTTCTCATCGTCGGTAAGTTCCTGCTGTTTTACGTTTTGTAGTGCACTAGAAGTTGTGTATATTTAACCATTTATTTCATTGAAAAGCCTCACTACCTCACTGTTAGGATTAACGCTTTGCTAAGGCAAATTTTTAAAAATAATGCTTATACTAATGGTCGAGATATGACGCGCAACCGGTCGCAACGTGCAATATTCACTTACGGGATGTTTGCTGATTTCGTCACAAATGGCACCAATGACAAGAATGCGCAAGGCAGTTATTATTATTGCAGCGTTCGATTTTCTTTCGCGCCTGATCGGCGGGACAAAATGAAGTCCATAAACAATTTTACGTTTCCACAGCTATGTGGTCCAAAACGTACACTGTACTGTTACCAATGTGAGCTCCCAAACAAACAGTCATTACCCCCACCCCCAAAGAAACCTTATACAAAAGATATGCAATTGATCACCAAAGATAAGTCGTTTTGACAATAAATCAACTTCTCCCAACTGCTTCTTTAAGAAATATGTAGAGACCCAAGGGAAAATTTGTATGTTGATATCAGGGCTTATTTCAGGGTTTGTTGGACTGAACATTGCAAGTGCTCAGGATAACACAACAACTCCAGCACCCACAACAACACCAGCCCCCACTACAAACAACAGGGATATCACCACAGAGAGTTCTTCCATTCTATTACCCATTACTGTGAGTCCAGCGACAGGTTATGGCCATTTTAATGTGTCTAGTTGTATCCTGTTGGATATATCCTGCTCTGTATCTGTGGATCTCCATGTGGACAACAACGTAAGTACTATATTTACAGTGTGACTGGCTGGGACAGCGGTGATGTAGTGGTTAGCACATTGGACCTAGATCTAAAGGTCAGTGGTTTGAGGCCTGGTCCCCATCAAGAAACTTCACTCCACGTTGTCTCTCTCCACCCAGTCCACATAAATGGGTACTTACAAGTGACATGCTGTTAGGGATAACCCTATAATGGACTAGCTTTCCATCCAAGTGGGAGTAGCAACACTTTCAGCTGCTTCATGCTACGGCAACCAGGGTTAAGAGCCGATGGTCATACTAAAGTTTAAAGATGAATTAAACGTGGCCACACTTGGTGTGCCTTGCACTCTAATAGTTTACTTCCTTTCTATGGTAGATAAGGTTAAGTCACACACGAGCCAAGGAGGCCCACATGGACGAGGCTTAACCCAGTTTCTGGAGCATGAAGCAACCAAGAGTATTGCTCCTCCCTCCTGGATGGGATGCTAGTCCATTGCAGGGTTACCCCAGCAATATATCACCGGTACTCATTCTATCGGCTGGGTGGAGGGAGACAATGTGGGGGAAAGTTTCTTGTCTAAGGAAACAATACAATGGCAGGGAATGGGCCTTGAACCACTCACCTTCAGATCTGAAGTTTTTTTTTTATTCCACCATGCCCCGACCTACTTCCTTTACATCCTTAGTACAAATTGAAATCGGAACTGTTTTGAAACTTACTCTTGGGACAATATTGAAATTATTAGAAAACCAAGCATGTCATGAAAGATGTGGCTTTTCATCTTGGTTTCAAATGATAGCTTTCTTAAGCTTTCCCCATGATATTAATTACTATGTTTTGAGGTCAACAAAAAATAAAGAAAAAAGATTAAAAAATGAAGAAAATAATAAACATGGCACTCCAGAAGAATACAGCTTAGTAGCTTTCATACAGTGTGTAAGTGTTATTATCCACAGACTAGAACAAAGTTTCTGTTAAAATATGGTATGGATTTTGACAAATGGTTCCTCTCTGCATTTGAAAAAAGGTATAAATTTTGAATTTGCTTTTTCACTGAAAGGGGGAAAAGATTTTCTGGTTAGTGATTTAAGAACACATGAGCACCAATACATCTGTACTTCAGCAAGCGCAAATAGTCCGGCTAAAAGTGAACCGCTTTAAAACAACTGATGACTATTTCCTGTATCTTAACACTACCTAGCAGTTACAAGAAGTTGGTGGTGAAGCTGATGGTTTAAGTTCATTTCAAGTTTCTGCATTTCTTGTGATATTTTGTCACAGTTGGTTTTGAAACAGGGTCTAAAAAAATGAAAAGTTTTGGTAAAATTAAGTGTAGGGTTTCAAACTTTTGGTTGTACTTCCCACCCAAAACAGCTGCAACCCAGGCCTTTTCACTGTTTGTGAACCATAACCCTATACTGACCATAATATTTCAGGTCAAGACTGTTTCTTATGACCTTCCAACGAATGCCATTGCAAGTGGAAACTGTGGTGACAAGGAGTCATCAATCACTCTTTCCTGGACAGAAGGAGTAGCCAACTTGACACTTTCCATGACGTTAGAAAATGGAGATAGCAAGTGGGAAACTTCCAGTCTGGCTTTCACTGCCAATGCTGATAATCAAACTCTTATTATCAATGGAACAGGTTAGTGATGTTGCTATGTGTTTGGAACACTTCACAAAATGTGATTCAATGGTGACGTCATTGAAAGGAAGAGGTCAATCCTCCATTTTCTGAGCCCCAATCCCCCTCCTCCCTTTAAGAAAAAACAAGCACTGTTGAAATATGGTATTTAGTTATGGGGGGAGAGAAAGCAACACTGAATTGGGGGAGGGAAGGGTTGGTGTAGGCAAAGATCATTATTTTTGATGCCCTCTTGGGTTAAAGAGTGTCTTGTCTAAGAGCAGTGTAAACTTGGTTCTGGCAATGTAGTTGATTTGTATGACCATAAATATGAATCTCTCTTTCTGGAGGAGTGGGCTGGGAAGGCAGAGTGATGCAAAGGCTATGTAAATCAGAAAAGCTGTCAAATTCCAATGCGTCTGTCGCATCTTTTTTGGAAAGCAATCTTCCTGTATGTAACACTTTGTGGAATTTTTTGTGAAAAGAAAGCAAGTTGTGAGTTTTATCCTAACATTTTGTTATTTTGAAAATATTGCAAAAAGGTGAATTTTCCCGCATGTACTTAACATCAATTTTCCATAAGATATCCCCCTTTATTATTAAAAAATAAATCAGTACATGCAATTTTCCTTCACTTCTTTCTCTAAAAAACATTTATAAACAAAAAAATGTGAACAAGTAACTTTGCATGGACCACCATAACAAAATAAAAGTACTGGATCCTGCATTTAAGGATGTAATCAGCAAAGAAAAAATAAAGAACCAAATATGATGAAAAAGTAAGGCTGCTTCCACGGTAGAGAAACTCATTTTATGTTTTAAATGTGAGCTATTTCTTAACTAAGAGTCAAGTAGAATCTAATGGAAAATTGAGCTTACACCCTGAATAAAATTTACCTTTTCTTTTCCCCTCCCTTTTTACATCCTAGGATAAAAGAACCAGTAAATTTTTCCTAGCCAGGGGGGTACCCTCAATTTTTCATTAGATATTGCCCCCTATTAAAAGCAACTCTCGCATTTTTTCTGTCCACAACTTTTTTCAGAGAAAGAAGTAAGTGCTTGGCAGAATGACACTAGTAATCTGAAGATGACTGCAGGGAGTGGCAAGAGCTTTAAATGCGAACAAGACCAGGATATAACATTACAAGGAAACAACAAAGTGACTGTTATCATAAAAAAGATGCAATTGCAGCCATTTAATGAAGAGGATAAGGCAGTATTTGGTGAAGGTAAGAAGACATTAAAAGTATTGCATTGTTACTTTTTTTCTTAATTTTGACAATTATCGTGATTGGAAGTGATTGAAAATCAAAGACTCAGGCAGCAATGTGCCGCAAAAATCCTAATCACAAATTTATTGCCTTTTTATACTAAAGAATTATCGATAATTTTGAAATGTGTAAAGAGGTCATTTGCTTTACTGAAGTCTATGAACCATTTGTGTTGAATTAATACCATTTTCAAGCGTGTTACTTTTTTTGAGAACAAGTTGTCAGCGATATGAAGAAAAAAGTCAATAGAGAATCACTCTTTTTTCACCAAGACCTAAAAGTATTCGTAATGAGAGCTTTTATTACTTGTTTTTGTTCTTAGAAAACTTTCCTATTAAAAGATTTAATGTTGAGAGCAGAATTTTTTAATGAGCGATTTAACTATTACAATGCATAGCCTACTATTAGGAGTTTCCCCAACCCTAACCTGGCCGTGCCCCTTTTTAGCATTTTTTGTAAGTGCATTGTTTCTACACAAGCTGACTCTACATTGCTCGAAATAATTTGTGCTACATTGACAATCAATGTTTTATTTGTGTTTCACAGCTGATGTTTGTTTTGCAAACAGTGGCCAGAAACCTGCAGAACCCATTGACACTGTGGTACCAACAGCTGTAGGCTGCGTGTTGGCAGGGTTGGTTGTCGTTCTCATCATCACTTATTTTGTAGGTCGCTGTAAAAGACCAGGTTACGAAAAAATGTAATTTTGTGTTCACTGGGTTGTGATTGTGAGAAGAAGGTAGAATTGAAAGGTTAATTTAGCTTCAACATTGAAATCATTGTAAATTAATTCACACTTAATTAATTATCAATTTTAATTCAGAAGCTGAGATGGCACCTTTCAGGCATTGTTGAAATTGTTGGAATTTCATTTTTGGCAATTTTTAGGAAAAGAAATAACATATTTCCTAAATTAGGAAGCTGTAATTAAGCCATTATGGCAACATAGTTACTAACTTTGTTGATTAGCTTTATGTGCAGTCATTCTTAGGGCTTGTCACACAATGTGTAGTTCCAGAAAATATCCATACTCCCTCAACGCAAGGTTTTTTGTTTTGCCACCCCCTTCCCTCCCCCCAATATATTCCAATTTAACTTCATACTTCAATCCATTCCTCCCCCATGAACATTTGTTTATAAAGGCCAACAAATTTGTTCAAATTTTGTAAAAACCAAATTTGACCTTGTTGTTGTTGAAGTTGAATTCTAGTATGTTGCTTCTCTCATTTGTTTTCTCGGGTGTCCTTCTCCAAACTTCATCAAGTGAACTGGGGAAACAACTCAAAGGAGCTTTTAAACAACTGAACTGATAAGCTTTGAAATCACTGCGTGCCAAGTTGAGAAGATTTTCTTCCAAGAGCACATTTTTTTCTTTTTTTGAATTTGCCCATTGAAATTTTTTTTATTGTTTTTAAGCTTAAAAACAATAAAAAATTCCAATGAAAAAATGCCATGGCTATCATGTATGCTGCAATTGAATCTACCCTACAAGACACTAAATGCCAGAATGCATGTGATGACTGTGTTAAGGCAAGCAGACATTCATGGGGGAGGAGCCTGTGACAAGCCCAAAGATTGTCTGTATTGGAGGCTATTTTATTTTGTTGATGTAGTGTTTCATTGTTTCCTATAATAATTTTATTGTTTTATGTGTACCAGTTATACTTTATGGTATGAATTTTTAACCATGACTTCTCTATTGGTAAAGTTTTGATGCAGTGGTTTTTCAGTAAGGTGTGTTAAAATAAAGTGACAATCTTTGCTCCACTCCCCAATGTAAGCAGCCCCTTTGTGTTGTGAAATCTGTAGTAAACACCAACCTTTCACTCCTTTTTTTGTCAAATAAATGAAAACGTCTTAAACTACTGCTGATTTTATTTATTGAAAACTCATGGAAACTCATAATTTAGAATAATCTCCCACTACAGTACAGTACCTTCATTTGATAACAACTGCACCTATATTTCAACAAGTTTAATGATAAATAGCCTCAACTGTTACAAATGTGATCAATTTTAATAATATTGATGTAATAACAATTTTAATATTTGATGTAATAACAAGTGGTAAACAAGTAGAAGTAGTTTTGTTTAAGATATCAAATATTTACTGAGTATTGACCGTTAACCGAAAGTTTAGACAGGGTTCATTAAGAAAGAACTTGTCTAAACTTATTTAAACGAGGTTAACAAAGATTAGACATTAGTTAAACTCGCTCTTTGTGGTCAGTGGCTTGTAGAAGTTCTGATTATGGAATTTTGTCCCACTGAAACAGATTTCCCACATGAACGTTGATTAAGCCTTGAACTGTGTTTAACTTAAATAATTTTTGTGAGTCATTCAAAGGAGATTGTTGGTAACCAAAATTTACGCTTGGATGTACATTTGAGAGGTTACACTAATAAAATTGTTATTGCCTTGAGGCAAAGGATTTTATTTTCTGAAAATAAATAACCAGCTTTTTAAGCCCCTGTTTCAAGAATTCTCGAATCATTACAAGGTTTTCAGAAAAAATTATCCACATTTGACTTTCACTGTTAGATCTACATCTGTGTAGTGCTACAAATAATTTCTTTCAAAGAAATATATTTAATCTTAGAGTCAGTATTGCCAGGGAGAAGACGTTGTTTTGAAAATAAGTTTTCTTGATGCTGAATTTTGGTGCCTGACAGTGCTCTGGTGAAAATAGATGGAAGTTATCGAAAATTCAGTAACATGAAAAACAGATTGGACAATTTAAACCTTCAATTCAAATCTTCAAAGCATGTAAAGGAAGTCTGGGCGGAAATTAGTATGGGTTTCTAGTGTGGAATGACTTCCCATTGTTCATTACCAGTGTTTATTTTCTTAAATAAAGATTTACAGAAGATCTTTCATTATGTGATTTATTTGCTTCAAGAAAGGTTATTGTGAGTAACCTGAACATGTTTATTAAGATAAAATACATATGAACGTGCTGAGCCTGGCCCTTTGTACATAAGCGCTAAGCTACTTACTAAAGATCATCTTGATTGTCGTGCTTGTGCTTTTGTTTCTTAGTGTAACACTGTTTGTATGGACTCTTGCTTGGATCGCTACTAAAAACCAGCCTTTACAAAATGTGCTTATCTGCTGCCTGAGTTGGAGAAAGCCTTCACCTTTGCCCCCCCCCCTTGCCCCCCCCCCACCCCGCCAACGATTTTTTCCCAATCCGCCCCTACCCTTTATTAACTAAACCTCCACATGGCTGAACGTTTTTTTTTGCGGGATCCATAATCACCCGGGATAATCACTATGCGTTTCTGGGAATCTCCCCACCTACCCCTCCCCTAATTACGGCAAAATGTTGGGTTAGGGGAGGGTTAGGTGGGGAGTTCCCCAGAAACGCATAACGATTTTTTATTTCGTTTCCCTGAGCCCCCGCTAGGGCCGTTCCTATGCCTGCATCGCCATAGGTTCAGTTTACACGATCGTAAGTGTCTTGCAGCCGTACATGTAAACTGAGCCAAACTCATATCAGTAAACGCGTGTGAATGTGGTGCCGGGTAGAATTTGAATCCGCAACAAAGATTTTATGGTTGCACCCAAGGAGGAAAGAAAGGTCCGCCAATAATGCTTTGCGACCAACTACATTATCACCGGTCGTTGCTCACGTGGTCTCACATTTTGACTTGGGTTGCGCCCTTCGTTCACAAAGAATCCAGCAAAGGTTTTATGAGCTTTTGTTTGGGCCAAAATATATTGGCTGTAATAACAAGGTGCATTATTCCCGGGTATTACGTGACAGCATGGCCCTGGGGCGGGGTTCCATCTCGATTTTTGCGCGGGTCAGTTAAATCAGGATTCATAATCGTGGCTCGTGGCTCCTGGTTACATTGGAAGATAGCGCCGAAATTTCGGCGAAAATAGCGATAAAGTGCAAAGGTCAGTCGCGTGCTGCGTCTGTGAAAGGGCATTTTCTCACGTTGTTTTTTAATGCCCAAAGTCTTCCGAAGTAATCCGAAGATGACCCGAATAACTCCAAAGATCCAAGGATAATTGACAAGAATCCGAAGTTAAGCCTCGGCTAAAAATAACCCAACGTGTTAAGACGTCTTTGCATGGACTCGTGGGAGTAGGATGTGCCTGCTTCCTGCCATGTGCGATCACAAGACAAACAGAATAACGACACTATAAAAGAGACATTGCATAGGCACAAAATAAAAGAGAGTCAGCGTGACTTCATTCAACTCTTATATAACCTACCTCCAGAAGACAATACAACCGCTGTGAACAAAACCGCCATTAAACGACCACGTCCTCGGCCACCCAGATGTCGCTCGCACGTCACTGAAGATCTGGATACGAGATTAGTCCAGCCTACAAGTATTGCTTTGCACCTCCCTTAAAGGCAAAAAACCTTATAATTGAACTAGTCTTTTCATAAACCAAGTGAAGAGAGTAAAACGAGAAGAAACATTTACTATAATAAGGCCTGGTTTAGTGGATACTGGTGCAATTTCAACAAAATCGACGAGGGTAACCGTTAAAACTCTTGAGCAAAGCGATTATACCTTTCTTTTAAGATAGGTAACGTTTTCTGTGGCTATTGTGTTCGCACAGAAACCACGAATACGTGTTTGAGTTATACTTAAAGGTGATGTCGTTTCCACGACGCCTAAAACTTATTTCTGGCCAACCTTTAGCTACTTCAATTCAGCTTCACTTGATGAAAAAGAATGATTTTACAGTGGAGACATGTATTTGAAAATCATTGAACCTCAATTACAAGTTACCGGCCGAGGGTTGCCCCTTAATCGGAAGTTTGACTTTACTAAAACCCGGTTTTCAAGGCCAACTCTCAAAAAAGATAGAAGTAACTCAGGTAACTGAAAGATTTTTAAAACCAACTCCCAAAACACAAAAAGAACATGAATCATCATAACCTGCAGTCAGGCGTTTTTTGGGGAGTGGTCCTCCTTTTTCTGCCCCCCCCCCCCCCCCCCCCCGTAAACAGCGGCGCCCCTCCAACAATACCCCCACCCTGGGGTCTGTAGAGTTGACTGTTTTTTGTTTTTTTGGTACTTGGCTTTTGTTTCATTT
>Ga0126336_10001502_pt1 | contig 12260 bp, 7 predicted proteins | sample SidCmetagenome_FD_92530 | JGI IMG/M metagenome (GOLD analysis project Ga0126336, IMG submission 92530) | Coral microbial communities from El Islote,Puerto Morelos, Mexico - Siderastrea C C metagenome | ecosystem: Host-associated > Invertebrates > Cnidaria > Coral | place: El Islote,Puerto... | reverse complement strand
CTTCTTGCGCTTCAAAATTAGGAGAAAAAAGAGACTGCTTGCAGTTTAATTCTGGTCATACAGTGGATAATAACTGCTTTAAAAATAGTAATAATATTAATAATAATAATAATAATCATACCAATAATCATAATAACAATATAACTGCTTTGGTTGATGTAAACACATAGAAAGATACAGACTTAAAATAAAACTGCACTCAATTAGCGTCTCATGGATCATGCTTTGATGGTCACAGTGATGGCTTTGTCGTTAGCTGAGTGAACCAATGCAATAAGAATTTTGCTCTGAGTGGGGATGGAAAAAAGCTCAAATGTCCTACACTGACCTCGGCTGATGCCTTACCAACCCCCGCTAGCTACTGATAGGTGCCTAGCTACAACTACGCATAATTCTTCAGATCAGCAGTCAAGTACTGACCAGGTTTTGTGTTGCAGTCAGTTCTTCTTTGGTGCTTTTCAACTCCTTTCTTAAGGACTCCACTTGTCCTTCGAGCTCTAACAAAATAAAGACAAACAAGACATAACAGCCACTAACTACCACAACAAAATGTAATCAACTATTCATACCGATTTTGGTCTGTATCGCTTTGTTGATTTCACTCCTTGTTCCACGAAACAAAGAACTTAATCATTGTCTGTTGTTACTGTTTTGCACAAAAGAAAACAGAAAACGCCAATGGTGTTTTTCTGCACGTTTTTTCTTGAAAACAAAGCGCAAACCAACTAAAAAATGCTGTGACGACATTCTCCAGGTCAAAATAAGTCTGTTGGCGAAAATTCGGCAATTTCTGAGCAATTTTTATTTTTGGACCAAAATTGTCACTTATGCCCTTTTTCCACCGGGCCCTTCAAATGTTATCAACTACCATAATAATAGAAGCAAAGACATGCAACTGATGCCAATCAGGGTGAAACATACATTAACTCAAATACCTCCTTGTTCTATCTTTGCTCCAAAATGGGAGAAAAATTAACATGTTTGCTGTAAATTAAGTTACCAAACATTACTCCGCATGATGCATGTTTAAAGCTTTTGTATATTTGTGATAGGTGATTCCTTTTCTTAACGTGAATGTATGCACAATTTATTTCTTTAATGTTACCCATAACCATAAAATCAAAATGACTTGTGAATGATTTTGTCATGGTTGAGTATTATCTCATAGTTTTGTGTTTCCAGATGTACAATGCATAATTTTATCGACACCCCTTACTGGGTCATAGCCCCAACCTTGCAGACCTCACAGACAACCTCACAGACAAGAGAGCCACAAAGTAAGGAGAATAAAAGTTTTGTGGTTTTACCAGTGCAAATAGTCCACATCTGCCTGCACTCTCTTTTAGACTGATGTATGACACATCCAGATGAGAGACTCAACTCTCATTCAAGCACATGATTGGACTGATTTTGGGCTTTTGACTTCTACAAAATTGCATGCAATGTTGCATACTACGATTTTTTAGGTGGACGCACTGCGCAAAATATATTTTTAAATAAATTAGAAATGTTGTACCATGTTTCAGTGCATGCCAGACCTTCAGCATAACTTAGACGAAGTTCTCTGTTTTAGGCTTGTCAACCCACCTTTGATTTCCTCGTGAAGAACTGCATCGCTGCTTAAAGAACTGTCGTCGAGTACCTCAAGGTTATTGAGTTCCTCCTAATATTGATTGCAAAAAGAGGTTCAAAATTTGGTACATTCTTTTGTAATTACACCCGAGTAGAAGTACAGAGTGCCTTTGGCACCAGCTGGCTCCATGCAGATGAGTTGAGTAGAGTATCTCTTATGTTAGTGCATTTACAAGTGCCAAACATCAAAAATAAGACTTACTCTAGATTTTTTTAAGGGGTAGAGAATATTAAATAAAAAATATTTAATTAATAAAAATATGACTAGCAATAAGAATAAAAACTAGAATAACAAAAAGATTGCGAAAAGGAATATTAATTTTAATAAGAATAAGGAGCTATTTTCTTGGGCCGATAAGGTACTTATTATAATAGAATCCCGTCTCATTGGGGGTACATTATAAGAGAATATTATTTTGTCAGTCACCATTTTTGCACAAAGTCTATAAGTAGAGATATCTAGTTCTAGGAGGTTTGATAAGTAGCCTGGCTGAACGACCTCCCCAAAAAAATATTTGGGTGGGGGTGTGCGGCACACTTCTTGAAACCCTTACACTATTTGAGAGCAAAAGATGTGATTTTCCAAAAGCCTATTCTAGACCTGACCCACAATTTGACACCCTATTTCAGAGCTGTCAAAATGCAATTCTCAAGAGATGATAATAATAAAGTAGCCTCTTCTAAAAATCATACCCAATTCAAGACCGCAACACACAAACTTTACCCTATTTCAGACCAAATGGCCAAAATCTATACCCTATTTCAGACCACAATGCTCGAAAAGACCACACCCTCTGGTGCCTCACATACCTATCTAGCTTATGTAAGGGCGTAGCCCCACCCCCACCCTTCCTCCAAGCACAATAACAATGAGATTAAAATTCATTACATGAATAGATGAACTACAACTCACAATATTGATCTCTTCAAGAGAGTCCACTTGTGAGATAATTAGCTGGCTTTGACGTTTAAGCTGCTTGTTTTGTTGAACCATCTATGATGTGAAATTGCAAGTTTCAGCAAATCAGTATAATGGATTTTTGCCCAGTCATTTCTTAGACATTCATTTGTCTATGGAGCAGAAACGTAGACCATCAATAAGGAACTGGAAACATGTCTCTATGGCACATATACAAGGTTACTGATGCGGGTCCAAAATCTCTCCTGGAAGGCTCATCCTCCCAAATTTCACATCTATGGGGAAATTCCACCTATCTCTGCAATCGTGGCACAGAGGAGGGCTCACTTTACAGGCCACTACTTCAGGAGCCAAAAACCAGATCACCTCCAATATCATTTTATGGGGATTACCATGCCCAAACAGAGGAACAGACCCCTCACCTACCCAGACACAATAACCAGAGACACTGGGCTCACATTTGATGAACTTGGATGCGAAATGATGGATAAGACCCAATGGCAGTCAAATGATGATGATGGTGATGATGATGATGTGAAGAGAAAGCACTGGTTCCACATGCACGGAGCACACAGTGGGCTTTCATAAGTTAGGAATTTATTTGAGTGAGTCCATAACTAACTCCTATTACTTGTCACTGGAATTTACATTCAAAAGTTGAAAACATATAGCTTTAATGTAGTTCACAAGCCTGAAAACATCAAACGAGGGTTCCATAAAAAGTAGCTCCAAAACCAATCAATTGGCTACTAGACTCAGTCCTGTAGCCATCTGAACCAAAAGCCTTTGTTACCAGTTTGTTGTGCCCACATTAGAGGCTGAACGTGAAATAACCAGATGTAACAAATGCTGCCATAATATTTTTGTAATTTCATAAATGTCACTGCAGTTATTAAGTAATTTATTATTGTACCCTTCAAAAAAAAAAAAAACTACAGTAACTGCAGTTTCTTTTTTAATGATAATGTACATGCAATGGTGAACTTACAGTGGTTGCAAACTCTTCTGCTTTTGTCCTACAGCTTTTCTCCACCGCAAATTTTTCGTGTAAATTTTCATATTCAGATAGTGCAAGATTCGAAACTGTTGACGAAGAAAAAATAATTAGAGTTCTCAGGTTTCAGTTGAGTGTCGGACATACGTTGCGTTTGCTTGGTTTTGCTTTACTTCCCTCTGTGATTGGTTAAAAGATCTAAATGTGCCACTTTCTTGACCAAATAGAAGTAAAACCAAAACCAATCCTCACTTGGTTGTGCATGTTTTCCTGTGCTTGGCACTAGTTACATGTATTTCTTTGAGTTCTGATTGGTTCATTCCAGATATACTCAATTCAAAACCGTTCTGCAAACACTGTCATTAAACGTTCAATAAATGTGTATACTGTGTACTAAAGATCAACAGATTCATGCAGAACATAATTAGGAAATCCTGGCGGGGCTGGGGGGGGGGGGGGCGGCTACTCAGATATACTTAGGGACGGGAAGGGGGGCAGAATGTTTCTTAGCTAGGGTTCATGAAAAGCATGCATATCTCAGGTAGGTTATGTTCTGGGCAGTTGAACTTTTTTGGGGTCCAGTTTTAGCCCGTTACTTTTTTGGTGTATTTAAAATTGGCCTAATTTGCACTTCCCTGTAACTAATATACCTGAGTACCCCTCCTGGGTAAGAAATGTGCCTTCTGTCCACTCCAGGGGCCACAAAGAAATTAGGATGATTTCCACTGAACATTCAAGCAATAAGTGCAAAAATAAAGTTACCAAAAAATACTCATAGCATGGTAACATTTTGAATAAAAAAGAAGGAATTATCAATACTTAGGCTCCCAAGCTGACCTCACGAGAGAAAATTGAATTTGAAGTTATCCACATTTTAATTGAAAAGACGCTTCATGTCAGTTCAAAACAAACTGGCGCCCGTTTTTAGCATATTTTTACGAGATTTGTCATTAATTTTCTCAACAATGCTTGAGAATTTTATCACAGGGTCACCTGGAGAAGTAAATTAAAGTTACTAGGTGTTTCAAATAGTGTTCAAAATGTTACCATGCTATAAGTAGTTTTAATTTTGGTAAATAATTTTTGCATTTACTGCTCAAATGTTGAGCGGAATCCACCTTAATTTTTGATACAGATTAACCATTTAAGCCCTAGCAGTGACAAAAACAAAATTTCTCTTTACATTATCACCACTTGTTCAAACAATCAAGTGATAAGAAATTATAAAGAAAGTGATCACCAAGGATAAGATGTCTCGATATTAAGACAAATTCTCCTTACTAGTTCCATAAGAAATGTATGGAGAACAGTAAGGAGAATATGCATTTTTATATCAGGGCTTGGAAAGGGAATCCTAACAAAATGCTGTTCGATGACCCAAGGCCTGTGCGACTAGCATCCCATTTTGGTGGGAAAGTGAAATGTTCCCAGTTGCTTCACGCTATGGAAAACGGATCTAAGCACCAGCTTGATGGGCCATTTGGTTCATTTCAATCCCTTGCACTGGACAGAAGACAAGACTTCTTAATTCTACACTGCCACGAAAGCTGAAAGCGCTTGATGGATGGGGCACTAACCTGGGTTCAGTCAGGCAAGGAAAACTGCGTCCTTTCAAAGGGAGTGAACAAGCCAGGGTTCAGGCTTGGTTGGTCAAAGCAGGATTAAGAAAACCCAGAATTAGTGTCAATTTTTAATTTAGTCCTATAGCCAGGTGATGAAGATTCCTGTAAATCCTTTTGCCCTACATTTTCACTTTAGTTGCTTTCAAATGGACAGTTAAAATTACCTTTGAAAACAATTTTTGACAAGAGAAATAGTAACCTTGGTTAAGTTTTAATCCCAGATAAGCATTAATCACCTTTCGAACACCCAGGTCCAGATGGTTTATATTGGGGCTGGCACTTAAGGTCTGCTTTCTGTAGCATGAAGCAATAAACTAGGAACATCACTATCCCCTGGACGTCAAACCCCCACAGCTCCTCAACCTGCCCCTTTCTTGTACAGCTTTTTCAATTGACGTTGTTGGATTTTAGAGCCTTGAGCTTACAAGACAAGACCAAAAAGTAGTATGGGTAGCTGTAAATCTTTTGTGATTGGGCTGTGATGTCACTGTCATAGGATAAGTGAAAGTACCTTAAACACTTATTAATTAATTAATTTATTTATTTATTTATTTCTTCTTTTCGACTCTTTTTATTGACTAATTAATTGCTTTCACCAAGCTTTAGTGCCAACCTACCTCCTGTACCTATACATTACTTAGTTTTACTCAGCTCGATTAGCTTTATAGTTATACTGAGTAAACATTACCTCTTTTTTGTATTAATATATTATATTGTAAAGTTTAACTTTTTTTCTTTTTCTATTTGGTAATAAAAGCTTGTTGTTATTGTCGTCACTTGACTGTGATTTGTTTTATACCAGGGTGAACCATAGCTAAGCTTGGTGAACTTATTTATAAATTACCCATATCCCCTAGCGGTCTTATTGCATAGGCTTTCTGTGAGAAGGCTAAGTTCAGATGACTCTAAACATCCTAACACAGTGATTTCAATAAGCAGTGACGGCCAATGAAAAACGTCGTTATTTCGCTCAGAGAAGTCGGCTACTTTTTTCCCTAAATTGAAGCAATTAAAGAAACATTCTTTCAAACCCCTTGTTGATGCAGTCGGTTACTCTAATCAAACCTCAAACCAGTTGCCTACTTCACATTTTATTAAAACCCAGCTCACAATAACAACTCTGTATTTTGGTGGTGTCGGTATATTATAGGGGAAAGTTTAACTAAACTGCAATCAGCTTTTCATGACAAATGATGAAGTGCTAGCGGTGATATTTCAATAACTACGACCATCGTCAATAATTCATTATGAAAAAGAAATATTTGTCCTAATTTAGCCACACCACCAGCTGAAAAATTTCTGTTTTGTTTCACTATTACTTAGAATGCTATTAAGATTTTTTATATCATTTATTTCCATTAAAAGTTGACTTCTTTGACCTGCAAAATATTAATTCCAAATAGGAAGTTTAAAATCTTTCAAATTTTATTGTAATAAAATTTAGGATGTAAATTATCCAGCCAAGGATTTATGAATTGAACTCCTTATTCAGCCATATTGGGTTCAACTTTTTCACAGCGAGAAGCACGACAAACAAAAAAGACTAAAAGCGACTACAATGAAATAATTCAAACACAAAATCAATTGTGAATAAATTCGAGATACTCCCTAAGAGAATGGCCTTTTAATTCATACTGTAAAGGTGTTATATTTTAATTAAAATTATTAAAATCATTCCTTTCAAATCAAACATACATGTAATCTAGCAATAATAGACATTTTATTTACGTTACACTGCCGAAAGATCTAAAGCTAATTAACTTCCAAAAGAGAAATGTGCAAAACAATAAATTTAACTTATGTTCGTGAAATCTTAACTTCGTAGGGTCAAATATTAAAACCCTGTATTAAAAAATAAATAAATAAATAAAATTTTGTTGCTCCTTCTATGTACAAGCTTGCACGTTCCAACCAGAATCGTCGTGTCATTATTTTGTAATTTCGCTTTTTATATGAGGACTGCTAAGCACCTACTAGGAATGAGCTGGTAATCTTATTGTTAAAACTCGCTGTACAACCAAGCGATACACATATCAATCTGTTATACAGTATCCCTTATAAGTTCAAATATTTAACATTTGCTTTCAGCAACGCGCTTATACAAAAAGGAAGATGAATGAAAAGCTAGGGAATAACAAATTCGAATTTGGTATCTTGCTGATCTGCCCTTGAAATTGATCGCTCGCAAGTTCCGCGAAGGAAGTGCTTTTCTCGTAGATCAAGATTCGACACAATCGTACCAGAAAAACTATTCTACCTACCTTCTTTTAGTTTTTCCAAGTCGCCTTTGGCCTTTAAATATTTTGCCTCTTGTTCTTTGTACTGAAATAAAACGGAAAAGGAAAATTCGCATACAGTGCTCGATATTAATTTGTTTTTTAATTAGGAGCTTTAGTCTATTTACTCTTCATTTCTATCATGAATCAGCTGGTGCTATACAAGAAGAAAAAAATTGCCAAATAATATGCTCACCTTTTCGTAGTAATCCTGGCACTTTTTCTCTAGTTCTTCGTATTCAATCACCGCTAAAATAGAAACCAACATTAGATGGACCACTCGAAAACTTCACAGCTGAACAAATGTTCTGCGATGGGCGCATTGTCGACTAAATTGTTCTCAAAGCAATAAACGCTCACCTCTTTGAGATAATCCTTTAAGGTTTCTGTAATTTTTGTCTAGGACTTCTAATCTCTTCCGGGTTTCCAGTAAGTCTGATTCAAACGAGCTTGAATCATTTGAAGCATCCGCCATTTTCCCGTGGACAATTTTTCGTGTCACACAAGCGACTGGCACTTTTAAGATCACGTGACATGTAACAAAACTTCCGCGTCTTCCGCAGCATAACAGGGGTCCGCCCGCGTCGTGATTCGTCTCCCATTTTCCTTTTCCCTTTGGAGGTTAAAGGGGCTACGTCACGAGGATTTTGCTATTTTAGGTCAATTCTGTGCTATATTCATTACCTAGTGCCTTTACTCATACACAAAGTGCTCCCGTAATGCTATGAAGAAGATATCAAATGAATTCTATCAGCGCAGGATCAGCGTCAGCTAACCATGATGATTTTTCAGGACATAGCATCAAAACTTGAAAAAAATTGGCCTATTTTTTTCAAGTTTCAATCCATTTCCATCCTTGCCCAACATTCCATCCTTGCCTAGACTGCGAGTAGTCTCTAATTTTGGCGATGGCGACTGTGGGGCGGACGAAATACACACGCGCCCGCGAAATTTCGAGGAGACACGACGCGCTAATAATTTTCGGCGCTCCCTTCGCGTCGCGTCTCCTCGATCTTTCGCGCGCGTGTGTATTTCGCCCGCGCCACAATCGCCATCGCCAAAATTAGAGACTACTCGCAGTCTATCCTTGCCCAACGTCATCATCCAACAGACAATTTTACGTAGATTACCATATTAAATATCGAGACAGTTGATCCACATGTGTACGTTATAATAAAAAATTTAAAGCCCTTTCGGCAAAACGTTGCTTCATGGGTATAGGCAAACATAACAGTAGGTCATGGGTTCGAATCCGATAGGACTACCACCTATTTGACCAGAGCTGTGAGCGCAGGACTACCAACCATGTGAGCCTGAGCGCAGGCGGTCATGGAATAAGACTGACTTCAGTCATCTGCGCACAGGCTGCCAACCATGCAGGGTTTGAAAGTAACTGATAAGATCATACTAGCTGTGTGTAAATAACTAGTCTCAGCTCAGATCATTTTGTCCTTGGGTGGGAACGTTAAGCTGCTGGCCTTGTCTTTAGCCACTCTCACCTATTTATTTCTAAGGCGACGCTAACTTGAACCCATGTCACGGCCTGCCGGGTGTCACGGTAGGGCATGGGCATGGTGATCCCGGTTTTGCGGATTCACAGTACTTGTTCCACCCGTTCACCGCCTTTCACTGCCGAAGCTAACACAAATTTGCGCAACAGAAAGGCGTAACATGTATGGCCGGCGGATGGAACTCAGCTGAGGTTGACTTTGGCAGTGAATGGTAGACGGACACCATTAAACAAAAAAGATGGACACCTTAGCGCTGATTCGAAAACTTTCGATGGAGTAAACGTTTTGTAGTAAATGTTACTCAAGGCAGTGACTGTAATTTTACTTATCGACCACGTGGGTGGATCAAAACTGAGTTTTGTCCGTGCGTTTACCCGCGCACGAAGTGTCCGCTTGGGTGTCCCAGTATTTAGACCTCATGCAGTTGAATCGTGTGTAGCGTAATGCCATGCAAATGAAAACCAGGATTTAACTAAATATAGCACAACCTTATTCTAAAGACCCTTTTCCAACACGGTCCTTTCTCGAGAGGTGTGAAGAAAGCGCCCTGGGACAGAGGTTGAATTGAGCGGCTTTTCACTGCTTCCTCAGGTCAATCTATGAGTTCAGCTGCGCAAGACGATAATATTCGGTTTCCGTTACTTAGAATCCTGCCTGGGAAACTACTTTATGCAAACACGATAGGGAATTTTAGAACGTTTATGTCAAAAGGGCAACAGGCGAGGGTTTACATACGTGCCTTTGAACCTCCCCCCCCCCTCCCGCTCCGCCCCAAAGGAAAAACGCCTTCGATTGTTTGCATCAGGTTTCTTTCGTAAAGCTAAAAAGTGTTTGTGACGTCTGTGCCCACGCTTACAAGCCTATAGTATTGTCCGCTGTACCGTGAATAGAGGGCGAGTTATATGAAAGAAATTTAATTTTTTGAAAAGCACATCCGAAAATAGTGTCCATTGCTAATAAGGTTGCGAGCAGTCGCAGGCTAATTGCAAATCTTTAAAAAAACCGCCTCTCATTCTCTCAATTACGGGCGGTCATTGAGCGCACCGACCACAGGTATCTTTTAAACAAAGCCTTTAACAGGATGGGAAGTCACCTTTGTTCTACCCGTTATTTCGTATCAGCGAAATGCATCACTGAAGAATTTTTTTCATGAGGTTGTAACTTGCCGTATGTAGCATAAGTTGATAGCATTTCGTTTGGCAGCCGCTTGTCAGAGTTTTTTCCGTAAGACGTTGCAGCAAATACAACCTGTATATCGGAGAGCATGCGTGGACTTGGCCGAGTGCGGCACGTTTTGGCTTTACCTCGGTGTGAGAGCCTGTGAAACTCACGGATGACGTAAAACAAAGGAAACAAAACATTTTTAAACAATACCATACAGCAAAACAAAAGCTAACAAACAAAGAAAATCTTGTCAGGTTTTTACACCGAGGTAAACCTGAAGTTGCTGACTTCGTCGTCGCTGCCGGCGCGACCATAGCCTCGGTAGCATTAGTTGCGGCCATGTTTAAGCGTTTCGAATTCGACTCTTCGTCCTCAGTTGAGACTCGAGCCCCTCTTTTCAGCTCTTTTTACATAGATTAGAGAAAATTTAAGCACTTGGGGAAGGATTTACTCTCCCGGTTCAGAAAACGTGGGGTTTATCTTTTTCTTTGTAACTTCGTCACATTAACCGTTATTGAATAGGATTATTTAATAGGCAATTAGTCAGTACAGTTACAGGTGCCAACAAAAACTGTAAAATCGTATCTCTCAATGTGCGGGGCATCAGGGACCCAACTAAACGGCTCTAAGGTGCGGGATTGCAGAAAAACGCCTCACACTCATTTGCATGTCATTGGATAACAAAAGAATAACAAAACAGCACATTTGTTATATGCCTCGTTCTTTGAAACTCTGAATTAATTTTCCGCAATCCCGCACCTCACTCCTAAACGGCGAGGCATTTTTAGTTATCTCAAAGACCAAAAGGCATCCATCTACTTTTTACAAGAAACTTATTCCGAAAGTTCTGACGAAAATGTCTGGAGGAACAAATGGGGAGGAGAGGTTTTCTTTTCCTATGGTAGCAAACACAGCAGAGTTTTATGCATTCTAGTAGATCCTTCAAATAAAATCGAAGTCGACTATTCTCTTACAGACAATTGCGGGAGAACAGTGTTAATTGCCTTGAATTTCGATTGTTTAAGGCTTTCTTTGTGTAACCTCTACGCCCCAAACAATGTATCGGAACAGCTTCAGTTTATTCAAGAACTCAATAGCTTCTTAATTGACAAGGCAGAACCGACCGCATTAATTGTAGGAGGCGACTGGAACTGCACGTTGTCCAGGAAAGACAAGAAAGGCGGTGCGAGATGGAAACCAACAAGCTTCCGAAATGCGGTTTTAATCAAGATGGATGTGTTCGATCTAATTGATATTCAAAGAGAGAAATATCCGAACGTCAACAAATATTCCTATCTCTCAAAAGCTTTAGATGTGAAATCGCGAATAAACTTTCTTCTTGTGGCCAAGAACCTAACCAAATACGTTAAAAAGTCTGATATCCAACCCTCAATCGCTCCTGACCACTGCGCAGTTTACATATTTTGTCTATTCCAGAAATCAACTCCCGGGGACCAGGTTTTTGGAAATTTAATAACTCGCTACTTGCTGATGATGAATATTTATAGAAATGGTGAGAGAGCTATACCCTTTTTTGAGGAATAAATGCAAAAACGTCAAAGACATCCAGCTATTTTGGGAGTTATTGAAAATGGAAGTCAGGTCAGCTACCATACCTTTTGCTAAAGGTAAAGCGAAAATTAGGAACATGCGTGAACTTGAAGTTAACAAACAACTGGAGGAAATGGATAATGTTATATGCAAAAGTGACAACCTAGAGAACGTGGAGAAAGAACTAAAATATTATGACGAACTCAAAAGGGAATTAAATGAGATCTATGAACGTAAAGGTCGTGCGGCAATGTGCAGATCCAAGTGCCGATGGGTAGAAAAAGGCGAGCCTCCCACCAAGTACTTTTTTAACTTGGAAAAACGAAACTATGACAGAAAGGTGATATCGGAACTAGAAACCGAAACCGGGGAACACATTACGAACGAAACACTTATTCTGCTAGAGATAGTCTCATGTATTATAATAATCTCTACTCTTCCGAAACTACTGCAACGTTAAATGAATACTTGCAGTTCACTAATAATTTAGAAATTCCTCAACTTACAGAAGATATGCGCGACAAGTTAGAAGGTCCTCTAACATATGAAGAATGTAAAGAAGCCTTATCATCATTCAGTAAGGACAAATCG
>Ga0126336_10001501_pt1 | contig 12263 bp, 5 predicted proteins | sample SidCmetagenome_FD_92530 | JGI IMG/M metagenome (GOLD analysis project Ga0126336, IMG submission 92530) | Coral microbial communities from El Islote,Puerto Morelos, Mexico - Siderastrea C C metagenome | ecosystem: Host-associated > Invertebrates > Cnidaria > Coral | place: El Islote,Puerto... | reverse complement strand
CGATTCATCTGACATCCGTACAAACACGAAAACCGGTAGAGGCACAAATTTTAAAGTAAAAAACTTTGCCTGCTGCAGTCTTAACTTATTTATACAATTTTAAGCCTTAAAAGCCTTAAAAGAGGAAAGTTCTTTTTAGTTCACAGATGTTTACTTACCAACTTGAGTTTCAAAAACACTTCCACAGAAGTCTGTATTTGCAGTCACAAACAAAACTCCCAACAGAACGTTGAGAGAAACAAAAGCCAACCGAATTAGCCACAAACCGGAGGCCATCGATAAAATGTTGTTACGACGTCCTAACAGGGACCTATCCTTTGCGAAATCCAGTGATCAATTAAAACCTAACTTCTTTCTGAATATTGTATGTAAAATGTTATGTTAATGGGCCAATTAAAGCCCATTTTTAATACTCTTTGATCACAAAGATGTCCTTTAGTTTCGAACTTTGTAAAAATTTTTCGTCTAATTGCATTGTATGTGGTCTGCTTGTTTATCCTTATCCGTATTGTATATCCCTTATTGTTTTTCCTAGTTTATCCTTATCCTCACTGTGGTCTGCTTGTTTATCGCCATTTTTATTACTCTTTAATCATAAAGATGTCTATTAGTTTCGAACTTTATAATAATTCTTCGTGTAATTGCACTATATGTGTCTGGCTTGTTTGTCCTCATTCAAAAATTATTTAAAAATTTAGCTTTTCTGCCATCAAGGCAGGGAAACGAGTCAACTTGAACAGCAAGGTATAAAAAAGTATCTGGAAATCATCCCTCTTTACGCTATTTTCAGTCTTCTTTTCAAATAGGAGAGGGGCTGAGTCCGCTAGGTCTGGTTTCATTGATGTTGCCTTCAGATCGGTTGATGAAACAGCATATTCATATTTCGGGCTTTCGTCATTTTCGTTTAAATTATTAATGTATAACCTTGGGTAAAAGAAGTCTGAAAACGACGAAAAAATTCTTCCTAGGAGGTCAAATTGGTAGCATATTTATGAAGCCCGTCAATTCGACTTTCATTTCCAAAATCGACAAAGTCTGGGGATTCCGAATTCCTTCAGGAAAAAAATAAGACCTAAGAAGGAGGCAAATTTTGCAAATACTTGTGCTTTTGTCGGTTTTCAATGATGGCTTTGCTCCTTTCAATGCCCTTATGGTAATTTTGGCTTCTAAGCTTTTATGTAAACTTCAGCTGGATATTATTGGATACCAAATTTGCACCTATATATGAACGAAGAGGGGAAACAACCGTGATTAAAACGAAAGAAGGTAAAAGCTGCAAAATGGAAAGAATTTCCCATTAAACCAGGCTGACCGTTTGGACTAGACTAGCTTTTATCTTCTCTAACATTTCCACCTATTTACTGATAAGACGAAGTTTAAAAGCTCTTTGCGAAAATGAAATGCTTTCGATCAGATCCAGTCTAATCAAATTTACTTTACTCCTACTTCAAGATGGCGGTCATTTGAGTTTTGCATAAGAATAGGCAACAGCATAGTTTTCGGGTTTATTAATCGCGGTATTTTTATTCATTTTTTTTTTCAGCCCTGTGTTAGAATTTGTCTTTAGGTAAATGTTTGTTTATTTGAGTTTAGAAAACGGAAGTATTCTTTCCGATTACTTCAGAATAGCTTACTTATCTAAAAAACATCTCGGTAGTAAAAATTTACGAAATTAGCCTTGAATGGGTATGTCTAAATCCACTCAAAATGTGAGTTAATCAAATAAAAAATGTTCCTTTCTCTGGTAAAACGTTAATTGTCTGTCAAAAAAACCAACTTGCTCGACTAGCTGAAATAAAGATAGCGAGCTCAAAAGTCGAACCTCTTCTCAGAAAATTTTCTGTCTGCATTTTTATCTCGTTTGTTTTTCAACCCAAATTTTTGGAAAATTGCTACTATATCGACCTTTAACCCTTTAAGCCCTAAAAGTGTCGAAAATGATATTTCTCTTTACATCATCACGACTTATTCAAACAATCAAGTGATGAGAATGCAAGAAAGTACTCACTAAGGATAAGCTAAGATATCTTTATATTTAGACAAGTTCTCCTAACTAGCTCCACAAGAAATGGATGGAGAACACTAAGGAGAATATGCATTTTCATGTTAGGAATTAAAGGGTTAGATTTAAATATAAACCCAACACTTGTCCCAGCATCTCGATACCGATATTACTAAACGACGGATTGCTCTTTGGCTCGCTCTTTGGGGCTCTTTGATCCCCCCCATCCGCCCCCCCCCCCACACACACACACACACACACTTTGGGGGGGGGGGATCGCGAGCCAAAGAACAAGCCTCTCCTGTTCTGTGGCCCGCTTCTCGGATCAGGGCTCGAAAACTATTTTATGTGCACAACTATTCCTCAACAAAGGCTCAGGTAACGTTTTCGTGGAGTTGACAAGTTTTGATCAAGATGACGTATAAGCGCACGCACAAAACATGCAAGCAACCTGATGCAAGACAGGAAATTACGATTCGTATGACGAATGATTTCGCGTGCACGACAGGAAATCGGACGGTTTTGCACAGAGATTACTTATTCGCCCGTCGGAACATAGGGCGACCAATAAACTTTTGCTTGCAGGGTAGATAACAAACTTCAGTTTAAAGCTGTTGTATACATATCCGCTATATCTAGACACAGAAAATGTAGCTTGATACAAGTTCATGCTGTTACTACGTGTTGTTAGCTCGACTAATCAAAAACGGGTTCAAAACTGAATAAAAATGCTCTTTTTTTTTTCTCAGGTTGGATACGTTCTTAGCATGTTCTTAACATCTGGCTCAATTTTAGCCTCAACGTTCTTATAAAAAAAATCGGTTCTTATAAAAAAAAAGTGTAATGCGTGACCGTACGGACGAATGTGTACTCTGTTGAGGTGCTATTTATTTTGCTATAAAATTTGGTATAACTCTTCAGCTTCTCAATAAACTGAGTCCTAATCTTGAAAGCCGGCTACTAAACAGTACTTTGCTGCGATGCCGTTTATCATACTGTGGAAAGTGGCTCTAACTTTTAAGTCTCCTGAATAAAATCTTTTAAGTGTGGCCATTCAAATGAAAGTTATTGGGCAACTCTCTCCTGCACATGGTGCTGTACAATATGGATTTTAACTTCAGAAACTATAAATAAGTCGTCAAGTGTGGGCATTTAAATGAAAGCTACACTGAGCATTTCTTTCCTGTTCATTGTCGGCTTGTTGTGCTGCGCAAAGTGGATTATAACTTTTGAGTACGTGAATGGTTTCCTTAAGTGCGGCCACTCAGTTCAAAGGTAATGAGCAGTGCTTTCCAAGTGATGCTTGTTTGTCCACCTTTTGCGAGCGGAAGACATTTCAACTGGGCGTCTTAAACCTTCCTCTTGGTTACATCACAGCGCTTATAAAAAGCGCTCTAGCTGGCTTCAGTTGAATTTCTTCTCTTAGTTTATAGATTGACCTCGACCCAGATTAAAAATAAAGTGGAAGAAAATTAAACTGTGAATTTTTGGTTGCTTAGCGAGTCAGCTTTTCGTTCTTTATGAAGAGGTAAGTCACTTTTAATGCCATACGCGAGAACTGGCCATTTTGGCAGTTAATGGCAACATTAGATGGCTATTCCGCGGCAAAAAAAAAAAAAAAGTTAATGAGGCTACAGAAACCTTTTGTTTCCTATGTTCTTTATTAACATGAACATCATGCGGATTCTAAAAGCCTATTGTTCCGGTGTGAATCTCCATTATCGGAGCGGGAAAAAAAAGCTTAAAATTCGGACTTGACATAAACCTTTGTTTTTTAACTCTTTCACGTCGCATTCTTTCCAGAGCGTTAACGTTGCCAAAGGCTACTTTTTAACGCTGTAATGGCTTTTAATTCCTTATTAGGTAGCTTCTGACTGACAAATTAAGGCTTTTAACGCTATTTATTGCGCCCAGAAATGTTCTTAATTTAATACTTTAAGGCTCACAAATCACTTAATTAATTTCACGGTCAGTTTACTACTGAACAACGCCAACGGAAAGAGTTCATTTGAATCTTATATTAAATCCGTTGGTAATTGAATGGTGCAGCTCGGCAAACACACATATGAGATCCAGATTAACATGTGTATGCTATATATAATTTCTTTGCTTACAAAAGTTCCCTTATAATACAGAACATACAATTTCCTATTTACAGTTTTATACCGAAACCACTTTTGCGCGGTCAGTACGGTGTAACAGAATTTAACTGAATTCCCACTGTCCCTTTTCTAATTTGATTCTTAAAATTATCTTTCACACTGACGTAACGATTATTCTATTTTTTTTTTAGTCTTGGACAATAAAGAATTCGGGTTAATTTATATTTGTTCATAACTTAGCTAAATCAGTGCATGAATACCTACATGTAGTAGTAAAACATGTTTACAGCAGCCTTATAACCGCCAACTCCACACCCGAACTATATGAATTCCTGAGTAGAGTATCTGACATTAGCACCCTCATCGATACAATGAGAGATGCATCTCCTAGCCAACTGTACAATTTCTCAGTTAATTTGTCGATAATTGTCTACAATCAAGTAATTTCGCCAAATAAAGTCGCTGATATAATTCTCTCTTTTCCATGTACAATGTACATTTAGTCCAAATACCGCACTTTGTGAGTTTATGGAGTCTTCACGATTTTGTTTTTGACCATTTTGCTAGGCTTTTTATAGCGATTCCTTTTAACTTGAGTTGGGGCGATCCATCTTCTGTTTTCTCCACTTTATTCTTCTGTTTTGGAACCAGACTTTAACCTGAGTTTCGGTAAGATTAAGAGAAGCAGCGAGGTAATGTCTCTCGGCTCCAACCATATACTGCTGGCGGTCAAATTCCTTCTCGAGTCGCTCTAGTTGTTCCGGCGTGAAAATTGTGCGAATTCTCTTCGGTTTTCCTTGTTTGAAATTCCAAGCTTTATTTTCTTCGTGGTGAACGACTGAAAGGAGAGCTTCTCCATCTGCAATAACGAAATAAAACCGTGGCCGCAAATTAGCATGAATGAAATAGCACGAAAACCGAATCTACAGCTAAGACCGATCTTATCACCTGGAAAAAACCGTCCTCTATTCTTTCAAATACAATAAAGACATAAGTAAGAGGCTTGTCTTGGTTTGAAAAATTGTAAAACATAATTAGCCAAGCTTTACATGATGAGAGCTTTATGTTATTGAATGAGACGCAATTTGTAAAGAGCAATTAAAAGAGATTTCGCATGGGAAATGCGCTTTAAGGTGATTACTCGGATGTGTATTAAACAAAGCATCTTTCTTTTCAATTGAACTTCAGTTTTCCACTTTCCGTCAAGGAAAGAGTGATACAGTGATACAAATTACTAACGTAAAATCAATTCTACGTGTTGCTAGTATTTAATTTTTAAAATCGCAGACATGAATAAATCCCTTAAGCTTTAAAGAAAAAGTGGTTTTCAAGATAATTATCAAAAAGAATTTTCTCCCGCTTCAGTTCAAGGCGCGATTTTTTGCTGAACTCATAACAGTCTTTGGATTTTCGATTATTGCCAGTAAAATTTAAAAGTAAAAAAAAAACATATTTAAAAGTAAGTCGTAATCTGAAATGCCGCATGGCAAAATCAGAGTCTAAGAATTGTTAATGTCATTTGGCAGTATTAAATTTAAGGAAAACACAGAACCAGGCAAAAAGTTGACAAAGAAGCTGTTAAAAAACTACGTGACAGGAAGAATAATCCTTTGAGCAGACAGTCAACGGGAATAGAAATGAATCCTTTGGCTAAGAAAACACTGTAAACGCGATAAAAGTGTCTGACACGAATTGGGTGTGATAACTCCGATATCTTATGACACGCACTGTGATTCTCAAATAGTGCGATACCTAACTTATCTCATGGCTTACCTTTCTGTAATGTAGTTCGCGTAAATGCACTGCTTGCCAGAGGACGATGATACGGATGAAATCTCTCTACTGACACATGCGAAGAGTACGGAGAAAACTTTGGAACACTCAAGCTACTGTCGGCTGTGGAAGAGACTGTAGAAGCACTCGTTTCTTCACTTCTCGTCTTGCTTGTTTGTTCTTCAGAACGAGAAAGTATAGATGAGATCGTAAATGACGATAATCCGGGCTGACTCGGACTTGTAGGAGGTCTGCTAACCGACTGCAAACTCGATGCTACAGCAGTGTTTCTTAGAGCCAGACAATACGGAGAAGAGCAAGTGAAATATGGACACATATACGGACTGGTAAATGCTTGCATGATCAGATATAAGAATTTGAAAAATCAATTTCGAATCCCACCGACTTTTTCTGAACTATATTTTCATAGGTCTCTCATAGGATGTGTTCGTCTCCGTTGTGCGATTCGCAGCTGACTGATTTCTAGCGCGCGTTTGTCGCACATCAAATATCAGCCTTTTATGCACACAACCGACGAAATTGGCAACTATTGCTCGCTAATTTCCTAATGGCTGTTGCTAAACGATGGATGGTACTCAAAACTATGCTGTTTTCTCATTAGCCAATTGGTAAAATTGATTAGAGGGGCCCATACAATACATAATCGAAAGAACCGACTAATTAGTATCTTCACAATAAACAAACAAATTGTTCGCGTATCCCTTTAACTCAAACATTAACCTATAATTTTGCGCGACAAGCGAGTTTGCCTTAATGATTTAAATTGACCATATTAAACCGTGATAGGAAATAAATAAAGCCTGCAAATTTAATCTAAGTTTTCGAGATGGAGCAGTTAGCGAAGACTTTCATTCGCGGCCATTTTTGCTGCCAAAAAGAAGTCTTTTTTGGAAACAAAAGGTCGAAATCCGTAATAATATCTGTTCAAAAGCTTTTGCCAGTGAAATGTACTGTCGTAGTTCGCCATGTGGTCGGGAGAGAGCCAATTTGTTATTGTCCCCAAGCCTATTGTATCGCCAGAGTTAATTAATACTTTTGTAGCGGGCAATAATGCGCGGTATTCACTTCCTTTACCATTGGAAAGAAACACGCCAGGAGATATTATTTGATATTCATTTCTATTCAAGCCAAACACCTGTTTAGCAAATTTACATTCATTAAGTTGGTCGTATTCGATACACCAAGCAATTTGCTCGCAGGAAAGCTTTTTTATTCGTCAATTATCTCTTCACATTTAATGAGCAAAAGATATTCGCGAGTTTATTCCCTTAAAATTAACTCGACAAGGGAAAATTATCATCAGTTGCTGTGGGTTTCAAAGGCAATTAATTCTCTGAAAAACAATTAAAATTAAGGAAGAGATTGAATCTGTGTGAAAGCTATCGTAACTCGCCTGTGTTATCGGTAAGATGTCTAGTCTTTTTTGACGCGTTTTTTGAATACCCCCACAAAGTCATCTTTTTGTGAGAAGAACGTATTTCGCGTGTGTTAAAACTCTTTTCGCCAGAAGTAGTTTTTACAGGTCCTACACGCAATATTCATCTCACCTTTTGTGTATATTTAGAATCAATTAAGTTGCTTTAATGAGTTCCTCTCAGCCTAATATCAGTAATTTTCTATCCATTTCGTCATTTTAGTATCACAAATAAAAGAAAGATTCTTTTGACCAAGCAATAAGCCCAATAAAGCAAGGTTAATCTAAATCGAGACCACCTTTACCGCGTCGCTAACTCGATTTTATTAGTCTAATGAAGTTTATCGGTAATGGATTATCGGAGATTTCCAAGATGAACAAACAAATCTCAAAGCAATATAGTTCATTCTCTTAGTGCTACAACTGAGGAATCACGAAACATTACCACTTGAAATAAAAGCTCGCTCAGAAACTTTCCACCGAATCAAGTCACTTTTTTGATCGCAGAAAACGTTTCCAGCTTCATTTTGTTTTGAAACGTAGCCGCAAATTTTTCCCCTCCCCTTCTCTATTTTATTTCGAACAGGCGTTTCTTTTGCCGATGACCGCAAACTGAGCGGAACTGATATCAAAACCATTGGGAATTTATACCAAGAGGGTCTACTAACCAACTCTAACTCAATCCCTTCTTCGACGCACATCTTCGTGTTTTGTCTCTAAGTTTCGTGGCTATGTAATTGTGAAGACTCAATTGCTGGACTAATGCGCAATATAATTTGATTAATGGAGACGAAAACTTGCTAAATATGAAGCCAAGATCAAACATCTTCGGCGAGGGCGCGAAAAAAAAAACCTCGGTCGTGATTTCGGAAAAATCTCAATTTTTAATAAACGGAGATAACGCAACGTTAAGAGGTGGAACCGAAAAATTTTGCATTTATAACATCTTTAAACGAGTTATTTGTTCAAGTGTCTTTAAAAAAGATATTGATCAGAATTTCTCCAACCAGCTTTCAACGAATACTGAATAAACCTAGCCAAAGATGGTGACTACAGCTTAACCTTTAGAACAGAATTAACAAGTAAAATTTTTGTTTCCCAACAATTTTTCTTCCTTTTTTCCGTTATTAGGACAGAAACTGAAGCTGACGTCAACTTTCGTTGAATAAGATTTATGTCATGATAAACCATCTGGATATCACGAATTTTAGTGGCTTTCCAGTTTTCGTCTTAGTGTTTTATTCAATTTAGTTGGTTTTCAAGATCAAGGGATTGTCATCGTATTAAGGTGACAGGCTAATTAGAACACTAATGCTATGAATACTGGAACAATTAAGCAAAGTTTTGAAATCTTGTTTTGAAAGGATATCTCTGTTTAGTTTGCCAGATTTAATTTTCCTCGTTATTGCTTTTTAATTCAATATGCTGAATATGTCAAAAAGACCTTGTTTGAATTGTTAGGTAATCTTCCATTCCCTTTGAGTTTCCTTTTAACTACAAAAAAAATGTAATGGCGAGGGATTTTCTTTTAATAGGTCTTATAGTGATTGACTGCGACCCTTTGAAAGGTTCCTTGCTTATGATAATTTCTGCTTTGACGGTTGTACGAAAGATGATTAACTTATATCCTTACCGAGGTTCTATTATTTGCTGTTCAAATAGTCTTTTGTGTGTCAGATAATGTGAAGGAGTTGAAGATTTGATTCGAAAATAAAGACGGGGGGACAGATGTCCAAGAAAAGGAAATTTCAGCATCGTGTTTGAAAAGGCCGGAACTTTTTCGATGGCTTCTTGTTTTAAACATCATCCTGTTTTAATAAACAATGCGCTAGAGAACCTTCCAACATTTTGAAGCCAATAAAAAAAGGTCACTTAGATTTAAACAAAGAGCTGTTACGAGAGACTTCGCTGTTTTGCCAAATGTTTCTAAAGAAATTGATCTTGAAACAAAAACTTGGGTTATAATTTGGTTTCGAAGCCAGCAGGTGAAAATATTACTCCCGCCTCTTTCAATACTCACTGTTAAACTAATTTACCTTGAGAACAAGTGCAGTTAATTGTATTGGAAAATCATTATATCGAAACAAGAAAATTCACTAATTGGGTTGTGTTTTGATAGTGTAGCGCAAAACGTGAGCGACACAGCGACCTTTAAATTCTACAGTATAGCATATTCTGTCGATTTTTTAAGGGTTGTTGTTTTTATGATGCTGACGTTACAACGTGCTGACACCATCATTGTTATTCGAATTAAATGTGGTTACTATTCTCCGTCAATTTCTCGTTCCCAGAAGCGCTGTGGTTTCGATAGATCATTTCTAGCTGTCAAAATGATTTCAATGTATTCCCTGCTTTACGTTGCTTTATCTGACAGTTAATTTGAGATTAAACAGGGTAATTCTTTCACTTCAAAATTTATCAGTGTGGAGCTAGCTAGAAAGGTCTTGACTACAGTATGTCGTTTGCTCAAATTACTAGTACTCTTACAGGCAATTGTCTCTACCAAGTGGCGGCTATAGTATATGGTATTCAATACCTCGCAATTATTACACGCATGTCGTCCAAAGAAATACTGAAAAATATCACCTGACATTTGTAGTCGAAAAAACCCGTTTGTACAAAAGCAGATTTCCAAGGCGAGATATCCCTGTGATGTGAACAAAAACTTAAATTTTATTGATGACGTTTGAGAACATTTTCTGTTCTTATATTCGCATTTTCTTTATTTTCGTCGGAATAAACATTTTGTTGCTTTGAAATTGATAAGTTTGCTGTTTCTTCAATGCTTTTAATTTGTGAACTTACCAAACTAATTTTGTTTTGATTTTTTGTTTGTAAACTCGGTTCGACACAATGCAAAACTACGGTTTTTAACAACCGAAAAGTCTTACTGACTTAAGGTTTAAGTTTCATTGAAGTCGAGCTAAACTTAAGATGACGATCCGCCTTCTATATAAGGACTGTTCACAAGCGCCATAATAAGACAACACAGCATGAAAACATATCATTTCATAATTTAAAAAGAACTAGAACAAATACATCTGTTCTCATTTAATTGAGGTGGACACACCAGAATTGCAATGATCACCTGAAGAACTCCGTCCTTGGCTAGGCCTTGCTGGAGCAAAAAGCAGCATCGAATTCACAAAGTGGGCGGCAAGAAATTACGATAAGATTATAAAGTAGAAAAGAGTCCATGGTCTGTTTTCTCGATCACAAAATCTTCTTCAGAATCCAAGCACTACAGGACCTTCCATCAATCGCCTCTCAAGGGATAGGGGCATCAAAGTTATCAAAGTTGCTCAAAACCTATACAGTCTTAATAGTGAATGGCGAAAAATGAAGAGGGAATACAGGAATTGCAGCCATGTTCAGCGATAGATGGCTACACACAAAGCCGATTACGCCTAACCCTTCTACAAGGACGTTTTACTGCTTTGATAATGTTTGCAATTAATTGTCACATTTTTAAAAACCTAGATCTTACGTTTTCTGGCTTAAAGGATAACGATTCAGTTCAGTTCAGTGGGCGATAAGATTTTTTCACTTGCTCGTAAGAAAAGGGAAAGACTGAATTTCCAGAAAGAATATATTCAGTGACCAAGAAGGGTTTGATGGGATCCATGTCTTGTTCTTTCCTTTGTGTATCACATTCTTCGTCTCGTCTTTGAGCTCAACATTTTAAACACTGTCAGAATCAGAAGCATCAACCCATACTTTCGTAACATGGCAAAATTAATTTTAGTTTTTCCTTGTCGGAGGAACAAATATGTCGTCTAGAGTACGAAATAATGTCAGCAAGTACTTTCATCGAAAAGCTAACTGCAGTTCAGAAATTCAGGTTGAGTTTCTGTTCTTTAAAATTTAATATCAGAAATTACTAGCTGGGTTTGTCTGTTTGTTTGTTTTTTTGTGTTGTTGTTTTACTTTTATTATTTTTTCTCGGTATGTTTTTATGCGAAGCCTGTTGCCCCGAATCTGCCACCCGAAAGTCTTGGAAGTCGTCAGTCGATTAGACAAAAACCGCAAATATTTTCGCTATGCAACCCTCGATTTTTCGAAACTCCCGATTTTGCGAACCATGGCACGTTTCCCATGGATTTGCTTCAGTCAAACACTGTAAGTTTACCTCGAGTTTTCGAAAAACCCCATATTTCGAGCCAATTCTTGCCTCCCATGAAAGAAATTTATAAGAAAATTACCTTCGATTTTTCAAACCCCCAGGAAACTACTACTAGGTAGCTTTCATTTGAATGGTCGCACTTCAGGATTTTATTCTCAGACTCAAAAGGTTGAATCACCTTCTATTACACAGTGAACAGCACCAAGGAAAGTTTACTGCTCATACCCAGTGCCTTTCGTTTGAATGGTCACTCATAAGGCCTGGCTTGTTTGTTATGTGTTCAAGGTGGTTCTCACTTTTGGGTCTTAAGTAAAATCCTTAAGTGTGACCATTCAAATGATAGTAAAGAACTGTTCAAGAGTGTCATGGTATTTCTGTTTGCTTTCCTATTTGCTACAAAACAATACCTCGTAAATCAAGCGTGATTTCATGTCATCTTCAATTTTTCGAAATCCCGATTTTTCGAACCAATTTCCGTTTCCCCAGGAGATTCGATTTCACTGTATGTACCTGTAGGATTCCACTGTAGGTCCCCTGAATTCCTTCAAAACAACTAACTTTTAGCGTTAGAATATGCTTATTTTTCTCATCCCAACTCTCTGCATAGAGAAAAAGCGGAGCTTTGTCGTATATGACGATATGCTAACGATTACAGATGCAGTGCGACGAAAACAGGATCGCCTTGTGCGTCCGCGGTCTTCAGCCTCGTCGCATTTCAATTTTGTAAGAAGTCTGGCTTCGAATAATCAAATTTCGTGTTCAAGTGGTACTGATTCCGTGATATTCGTCCATCCATCCATCCATCCATCCATCCATCCATCCATCCAT
>Ga0126336_10001500_pt1 | contig 12265 bp, 7 predicted proteins | sample SidCmetagenome_FD_92530 | JGI IMG/M metagenome (GOLD analysis project Ga0126336, IMG submission 92530) | Coral microbial communities from El Islote,Puerto Morelos, Mexico - Siderastrea C C metagenome | ecosystem: Host-associated > Invertebrates > Cnidaria > Coral | place: El Islote,Puerto... | reverse complement strand
TCATCATCATCATCATCATCATCATCATCATCATCATCATCATCATTATCAACAACAACAACAACATCACCATTGTCATTCCCGTCATCGTCATAAGCCATGTCACCAAACGCCTGCGGAGTTGATAATACAATATTCTAAGATTTGTTTGGAAATGTAATAATGGCCTGAAAAGCCCCGCCTGTGAGACCAATAAACGCATATGCCTAACCTGCATAAATATAGACAATTGCTTTCAGGACCTTGTGTAGGAGCGCATAGTCTGTTCTTCGTTACAGTGTAAAGCTGGTTAGGTGTTGTCCATATGGCAACTCAGGGTGGCCCCCTGAGAATGGTAAAAATATGAAATGAAGATGAAAAGGTATTGTTATAACGCAGTAAGATTCAACGCAGTAAGTTCTCAGGTACTTCAGTGTTATATAAATATTTGGTAATTAACAAGAAGGCTGAAACACTCTTGTTAATGAGGACATCCTTGATTTAGCATGCAAGTGAGAAAGCGTTAATATTGAAATTACTTTCGATACCATATCTTCATTAAAATTAAGAAAGACACACCATGACTTTTCCAGATGATCAACAAGTTTCTCCACCCACAAGCGAAGGAAAAGCGCTCAAGTTTGGAAATACTTCAGAGCATCCCATGCCGGCCCTTCATCCTCACTTGCCCCAACTGGCTCAAACATCCGGGATATCCCTGGAGGAATTCGGCATGTGGCGGTGCCGGCAGTGCTTAAAAACATTCACTCAGCGGGTGTCACTTCAAATACATGAGTGTTCCCAGTCTCCTGAAAAGCCATATCAGTGCGGACAGTGCACACTCTCATTCGCTACTCCGTCTGACTTGAGAAGTCACGTGGATTTGCATATCAATGACAAACTGTACAAGTGCGGTTTTTGTTCCCGTACGTTTTCGGGGGCGACAACGTTAAACAATCACATCCGCACCCACACGGGTGAGAAACCGTTTAACTGTGAGAAATGTAGCAAGCCCTTTTCACAAGCCAGTCATTTGGCGAGACATCAGCGAGTTCCAGGGGAATGCATATAGAATCATTGTAAGCGTGGCGAATCGAATTGAATCCGCATTCCAGTAGCACTTGACAGTGGCACAAAACGTTTTAAGGAGAGTTGTAGGGATTAAAATTACAACGGGTAAAGTTGTATCTTGAGGGATGTCCTTTTTCTTTCGCACAAAAAGGCCTTTATTCCTTTGAATGCGAATGAACCTGTCAATTTTTCTCAAGCTATATAGGTCTACCTGATTTAATGTGATTGATAAAGACATGCTTCAAAGGCTGGCTTACACAGGATGGGCTGGTGGGGGAATATTTCCCACCCTTAGAAGAGGAATCCTGATCCAAAACGACCCCTACCCCACCCCACATAGACGTCGAGACCCTTCGTATGGTGGAGTAGGAGCGGGTTAGGAGAAGGTCTACTGTATTTCCTCGAATAATTGCTTTTTATCTGCTCCAAAAGTGGCGATTATTTCGAAAGGCGTTGAGGTGAACTATTAAGAAAAGTTTTCTCAGAAGGGAAGGGACCGCCGTCGATAGAATACGGTATCCTGGCAAGCACATTCGAACCGGAGATGGTTGCAAACTCATAACGCTGGCACGGGACTTCAGTTTACGTGGCTCCAAAGAGAGTTTTAATAAAAGTTCATGAGAACTATTCTGCAAATCCATTACAGGCCCACCCGGGATGATCATGAATGTTATTTATATCTTATAAACAAGATTCTACTATTTAGTAGACATTCGCCGTGGTCTACTACTGCTGATACGCGAAAGTATTTCGTTCGATCATCATTTTCTGTTCTTTGATAGACAATGATTGCGTGCGCTTTGTCTTTGGATAATAAAATTTCGCCTGATTTTTCATTGTAAATACGACATAAGTAACTTTTATTTCGTGATTCATATCATTCATAAGTCTACTAAATTTAAAATAATCTGGCCACTTTTCTATAAAAGACAGCCAGTCTGGCCTCATACTCTAACTGTTAGATACATAGAAAGAGGTAGAAAACTTTGTTTGATTGTTTCCATAAGTTATGGCAGCAAGCAAGAAAGACTGAACACGAAACACTAGTCTTTGGCTCGTATTTTTACAGAATTCATCGCTCTCCCAAAGTTTTACTCGTGTAGCAAAAAACTCTATCGAAACACGAAAAGCGTTGTGTATTTTTCGAATATTTTATATTTTATATTTAAGTAGATAACAATTGCTAAATTTATCTGCAGAGTTCCCCGCTATCTGGAACCCGGGCCATCTGGAAGCCTCTGCTTCATCGAACTGAAGCCCGTCTCCTTTCAATGATATAGTGGCTAAGTTTAATGGGGCGGTTTTCAAATGAATGTCGTAAAACCAAAACCAAAGTAATAACTCTAACCAATCACAACGGGAACAAAAAACAAAATGAACCAATCAGAAAAGCGACTAACGCCAAGAGCGGCAAAACGCGTGCGATCAAGTCACGATTGGTTTTGGTTTAACTTCTGATTGGTTGAGAAAGTGGCGCGAGCTATTTTAGCCAATCAGAGAGCGAAGTAAAGCAAAACCAAAGCAAACACAACATTACTTTCAACACTCATTTGAAAACTGCCCTATTTCCAAGTCAACAGCTCGATTTCTTGCTATCCCGAACAATGTTTTGTTTCCCATGAGTGTTCACGGAAGCGAGAGCCTACCGTGTATCTGTATTATTCCCGGCTTTCTTTTCGGTTTAAGAGCTGTAAAACGTATATTCATCCCCTTCTCATTTATGAGTATTTCTTTTCACCTGAATTTAGTTACGTCAATTCGGTAAGCCTACGTGCGGGCGTCTCCTATTTCAGGAAGAAAACAGGAGATATCTGCATGCAGGCTACCAGCTGGAGTTATAACTAACCTGGGCTAAGATGATCAGCTTAAAATTCAATAAACAAAATTGTAAATATGTATGATTGTTGGCAAAGCTATTGTTGAAGAATCTTTGGTTAGCTGGTTCATGCCATCTTTTACTTAAAGAACAAGTTAAAAATAGCGAACGGGAAAAAGATAACGAGTGTGAAAAGGGGGAGCGAAGACTTCCTCGACTGGGATCTTGGAACAGGCTGCTTAGAACTAAAAGTCGAGAAAGTGCCTTTGGTGTCTTGCCATATAAAAGTAATAAACTACTGTATTATTCAGCTGGGGAATTAACGCATGATGTAGCTTTTACAAAGACAAAAGACCTGTTTAGTGAGGAAACTAAACAATAAACGCTATAGTATTTACAGTGGAATAAAAAGTATGTACATAGGTCGAACTAGTCTCTTGTTTTGTTATACGTATGAAATCTGCATTACACCAAGTGATGCTAAGGGAAGTCCAGCTTGTGTATGGTTGTAAGTCAATGCCTTTTAAGAAATCAAGATAAATTCCATTTTTTACAGGTATCTTCGCAACGAAAGATTTGCCATGGTGGGTAATCTGGCAATGCATGTTTCAAAATGTCAATGCAGTCAGTGTTGCCTCAGTGGTAACTTGTTTAAAACCACTAATTTATGTTGCTAAGAATTCTTCGTTAAATGAAATTTTACGGGAATTTTTTGATTTAGACTTTGGTTTAAGTGTAGACAGACAAGAGTCCCCCAAAATAACTTGTGTTACTTCTCTCTTGTTAAAATACAAAATGGATCAGGCGCATCGTCAGATTTTTGAATCACAATTGCCCTCCGCGTGGAGACTGGGACTGGCTGCCCATACTTATCCCTCTGAGATACTTTTCCCCTCCGCACATGCGCAACTTGATACTCATCAGAATTTAAGAAGTTTGGAGTGCGATATTGCGCATGCCTGCTGGATGGCGCAAAAACTGCTGAACTGAAGCCTTTTGTGGATGCTGGATTGTTAGACAGACGTGATTCTTGGTGATTTCGCCAGTCAGTGCCAGGCTTGGCAGAGTTATGCTGAGTTAGTGCATCAGAATGGACAGGACAATCTGAGGAAGTAAGAAAAACAACAACGTTTAGTGTTAGCATCCTAAAAATCGGTCAAAATACAACTGGGAAAAAAATAAAGATTAAAAAACCTTTCCACACATAAGAGGGTCAAGAAAAGTATTTCTGTCACTCAGTAGCTTTTATTAGAGTGGTCACACTTTCAGGATTTTATCCACAAATTCGAAAGTTAGAATCACCTTGTACAGCAAAATTAACAGCAACACGGTAAAGCACTACTTAGAAGCTTCATTTGGGTGATGACACTTTGGGATTCATCCACTGATGAGACTGTAAAGAATCTAACAACCATTTCTTGCACTGTATTGACGGTACCACAGGAGTGAGCGGCTCAAAAGCATTTAAGTGACTTTTAGGACTTGATCCAGACTCAAACGTTAGAACCATCATTTGAATGATTACACTTAAGGATTTCATTCACAGGCTCAAAAGCTAGAACCACCTTGTACAACAGAAGAAACAGCACCACAGGAAAGTACTGCTCAGTAGCTTTTATTTAAATGGTCACACTGTAGGATTTCATCTACAGATTCAAAAGTTAGAACCACCTTGTACATCAGAATAAACAGCATCACAGGAAAGTACTGCTCAGTAGCTTTTATTTAAATGGTCACACTTAAGGATTTCATTCACAGACTCAAAAGTTAGAACCACCTTGTACATCAGAATAAACAGCACCACAGGAAAGTACTGCTCAGTAGCTTTTATTTAATTGGTCACACTTAAGGATTTCATTCACAGACTCAAAAGTTAGAACCACCTTGTACAGCAGAATAAACAGCACCACAGGAAAGTACTGCTCAGTAGCTTTCATTTGAATGATTACACTTAAGGATTTCATCTACAGATTCAAAAGTTAGAACCACCTTGTACATCAGAATAAACAGCATCACAGCCCCAAGTACTGTTCTAAAACTTTTCGCTATGTAAAATAGTCTCACCTTAAGGATTTTAATACACGATTCGGAAGTAAGACGCGCCTTGCACAAATTAGTAAACATCCAATTGCAGAATACTGTTCAAAGATTTGAATGACCGCGTGCATTGATTACATCAACAGACTCATAAGTCAGAGCCATATGACATGACACAAAGTCAGACCAGGCTAAATGTCATTGTGGGCTGACTTGGTTGGCGTGTTCCTTGTTACTTACTTAAATTCTGATCCAGTTGCCTGCCGATGTCAGTGATATTGAGCGGTATACCCATGTACTGTGGATACGTGTCTTCATACCATACTAGCAGTTCTTCTCCGGCAGGAATGGTAGCGAACGCTCTGTAGTAAATCTCTTTATTGTATTGAAAAGCGTAGAGATTCTGTTCTCCTCTATGACGGGCACATTGAATAAACCGCATCCAGCTTGACGTACTCTCGTCACTACCATCAATATAATGTAATAATTTCCCGTTTTCGTAAATCTGAGGAATAAGAGTTAGGACATGTTACGAAGCCGATGAAGTGTAAAGAAAGTTAACTAGCCTGCAGTGCAGGCGCATTTTTTTGGGCGAGCGAAAGCTCAGTATTCGCGAAAGGTATAGGCAGGGTCTTGCATGGATCTTGAAAGCAGAGGAACATGGCGGCTAAACATTACGTGAGATTTTGGCACTCACGCACCCTCAGAAAACGCTTGCATTGCAGGCTATAAGTTTGTAAGACAGTGAGGTAGGGAGAGACAATGTGAAGTAAAGAGATTAGCGGCGAATTACCAGCCCTTCGGATTATCCGACCGAGGGTCTGATAGAAAGTCTGACAAATTGTCTCACAAATTCTGCTTTATCGCCATTTCTCGCCCCCTTATCTCCGAGTTCCCACCCCGTTTCCCCCCATTTGTTGCCAGCCCTTCGCCTGGGCCCCCTTAGAGTCAGATTTTGAGCTACGAAATGTGGTTGTATTGTTTACATCTGTGGTGAAATCCTAAAGCGTGTTCATTCAATTGAAACTGAGCTGTTGAGTACTACTTTCCTGTGGTAAGAGAAAATTCAAAACGTTAAGGAGTTAATGAGCTTTAAAGAGTTATTCAATGTAAAGGGTCGAGTGAAAAGTTAAGCAGCCTTTGGCCTTTATCATTAAGGTTGAGCGACCTTAGCTTTACGTCTGATGAATATGAAATGAGTGAGTCAAACTTTATGGGCTTATATTATTAGTTGTGTCCTAGCTTATGATAAGGATCTGTCACTTTTTTTCCTTCGGGTGTTTCCACGTAGAAGATTTGTATTGTTCGTCTAGGAATTGTTCACAGTTTGAGCGAGTACAATTTCCTCTTATAATTGACGTCACCCTTACCTCCCACATGAATGACGTATCCATTCCAGGAGTGACGTCACTGGGCAACACTAGTGTTCCTTGATATGGGCCCATCCACGTTCCTTCTGGAATAACCTGTTTTGTGCGTATCCCGTATTTGAGACTGGAGGTAACTGAAGGACAAAGGTCGAGCTCATCTGGGCAAGATTTAATGGCATTGCTGAGCCTTTTATCGTTCTTATCAGTGGTTATTGATGGAGAGAGTATTAAACCTACCGAGGGAAAAACAAAGTAAGAATTCTTTGTACAACTAGTGAGAAAGATTTGGCCGTGTACTTAATTTTCATAATTTTTTTTACCGAACTGTGACGTCGTTTCAACCGGCCAATCAAAATATAAGAACTGCCAGCAAGGTAAAAAAAGGCTTCAAAGTTGAATTTAAAACTCTGTCGAGTATCTATAGCTAAATATGTCCCTTTGAAAATTTACAATCTCGTCCTGATAATGTCTTAGACCTTCTTGGGTGGAGGAAACCTAGCGGTAAATAATTGGTTTGCTATATTCCTCTGTCATGAGACATGCATTCCTTCGTGCTCCAGGAAGGTTATTATTTCATGTCCTTGGTTCTTGCTAACTTCCGCGTTCCGGTAGACGCCTATGCCGCCCACTCATGGCTTTTGGGCGGTATCCAGCTTTCGAGCTTTGTTTCTGGTGCACTGACGCTTCTGATGCTCTGTCTCAAATAAACTGGAAGAAGACGAACGATTTCTTCTTCACAGAGTATTTTCAGTTTGAAAACATGCAGTTTGTGATAAGGCTTAATATGGTTGTGAGAGATTACCTTTAGACCAAAAAATAACCAGAAATAAATCAGCCGCATTACAAAGCTTCCCCTGAACTAACTAACGTTCAGGAGGGCTAACACACGTTAAAGAGAGGAAGTGTTAAACTCTATATTGCTGGCTGAGTAACCTCGCATTTATCTTTTAGATTTCTGTTGTTACCTTTTCGCACAGTGCTGTTGCCTGTGTATCCTGATGTGAGCATGTCCCGCGATGCGTTACGTAGGTACAAACATTTGAGTAGGTCGTCGTACGTAAAAGAAAATGGCGTCGATCCTGATGAGCTCCACTGAGAAGACAACGCTGACTTGGCGGGGAACTGCTTGAAGTGAGAGTTCGTGTTCGCCATTTTGCCGCCCGTTAAAACGTACTGACAAACAGAAAGAAAGCATTATTCAACAAAAACTTAATAGATTAATGTTAGGAAATTCGTCTAGCCAACCACAAGAAAGTATAAACAACACTATAAATCTATCACAACAATCACAAATTCAATTGACGTCAAGCGCGGAAAAATTTTGCCTCCTCCCGCCAGCACCCTTTTTTGGGGCTGTGATGTGCTACCCCCAGGGGAATGACTACTGAACTTGCGTTACGGCTCAAGGTGAAAAGACCCTAATAAAAATACAACTTCCCTGAAAACGACTGCGAGGGAGGCTAGGGAAAATGCTGCTTGCGAGCAAGTCAAGATTCTTTTTTTGTTTTTAACTTGAATAACATTGTCTTTTAAAGCATAAACTAGGCAAAGCCCGGCGAATTACTTTTGACAGCAAATTAAATAAACGTAACCGGAGAATAAAAATTAACGGTAAAGTAGTCGATAAAGTAGAAATAAATCATATATGTCATTCATGAATACCTGTTTTTCAGAAACAGTCTTGAGCTCTCGGGATTCAAGGAGGATTTTCTTTCTCTTCTTCGGAGTTTGTCAGTTCGGTAAAATTAAGACTGATCTTGTAGCTCTGCACTAAAAAGTTATAAAATACCCAGTACATGAGTTATGTTGTAAGATGGAAAGCGGGGATTCTTCTTCATTTTTAATTCAATAATTTTGACTCAGGCAGTCTTCGCAGTGGACCATGTTGCTGTTATTGCGCCATTACTTTTCATTGCTTTTTTGATACAATTTGTTGTAAAATTGGTCAAATTGTTATTATTTTATCGTTTGACAAAAGAAATACGATGAATTGAAAGGCAACATAATGGCGAGTTTCTTCTTTGTTGGTAAAAAAATTGCTAAATTTATGTCTTTATGTCTAAGTAGTTTGTAACTTGCTCACGTATGAATAGCCTCCAAACCACTAACGAGACAATATCAAGCGTATATTCCATAGAAGAACAATCCATAAACAAGTTTACCAGGTTTTCTTTCAACACACAAGGAAAAACCTTGAACTCTTTGATCAGACTCGGGAATTCATTTCCATCCTGGCCATTGGCAGCCAAGTACACTTTTAAACAGTTTTTTTTACCTAGCTAGACAGCGTTTTGTACCTAAACTGAATTGTTAATTTAAGGCTTCAGTTGATGCAGGTATGTCTTTTGGATTTTCAAGTTGTCACATTTAGGACATTTTCAGTTTCTCAAAAGTTCGAAAATATAGCTGATGAGCTGTTGAGATGAAATGAAGCTGAATGTTTGCATTACACAAAACAATTGCTTATAGTTAGTTATTAAAGTCATCTCTGTTTTAACGAGATCGCGAGAACGGACTATGTATCCACTGGGGTTATCAATTTTTAAACTTAGCCGCCTAGGGGATGTTTTATAAGTAGCCAGTTAGGTTTTTTTTTGCTTTGTGTATAATAACTATTTTTAATGTCAGGATTCATAGAACATGTGCTTACAGCGTGTGCTTGCAGCTGCTAAAAAAGATTGAATAAGCTATAATTAATTCCGAGTGTGAATCAGATGTTGAAGACAAAGAGGGTGCACGTTAAAAAAATGTCCACTGAGCAGTCTCCACCTGTTCTTCCCGCTAAAAACATTTGGTAATCTTCTGTACGTACTGTTTCAATACAAAAACCTTAGTTGTGTGACATATTAGTACAATCACTGCAATCAGTTCTGTAATAATTCCCATGTCATATCTCAGTACTGCATCGGGTGTTGTAAAACATCAAAGACTTGGTTACTAAGAGAAATTAGAAAATGAGAAAAATTTAATTATCGCCTTTTCGTAAACAAAGAAGATGTTTTTCAGCACTCTTAGCATGTTTGTATAATTTTGGAAGTGTTTTGCCTTTCTCTCAACTATGTCCCCCAATACTTTTTAATTTCTACGCGATTTTATTTAAACACGTTTAATTAAAACGATCATGACTTCAGTAGGTAGAATGATCAACAATTGTTTTGGAAAATCTTGATTTAAATTTCCTTAACATGCATCTTATATTCAAAAATTATTCTTAATGTTATTATAAAATGGTACTAAAATATAACGGTCACTCTCGGGAAAGCAATTTTGGTGACAGCATCAAGTACGATGGTAATAATCACTCTACTTAAAGGGAATTGTGAACATTGGATATATTATCTCCCTTGTACCATTGCATTCCTATTTCTCGCCCCATCACATTATATACTTATTTCTGGTTGTATTTCCTATTTAAGTCCAAGGAGATTGATATCAGCTGACTAAACTCCTTAAATTTAAAAGACTTTTTAACGATATAAGAAACACAGACAGTTTCCTGGTCCGATGCGCCCTGACCGCTGATGTTTTTCAATTTCGCCAACCAGCGGCGGTTTCCAGGTATTAGTACAGAATCCTTCGGTGGTCAAAAAACTTGACGAGTTTTGAGATTAAATTTATCACACACGCATGCGTTTCAATATTGTTTCTTCTAGTTTCCGGCAGTATTCATGTGTCAATTTTCTAATCATTTTAAGGACACATAACTTTAAATTTTGTATATTGTGTCTACGATACATTTCCGTATATTTAAGCTTGGCGTTAGTTAAGAAGTTCACATTTATTATCTATATGAGCACTCTCCTATAGAATGATTAAAATATTGAAATTTTTGTATTTTATAGTTAGAACATTCTCCTAAGTTAGGGGAAAGTTCTACAAAACAGAAACATATATAATAAGCCTTGCAAACTACTAATAACAAAAGCAACGGGAATAATTTGAATTGGTAAAGCCAATATGTAATTTATTCTAAACTATAAAAATAGCAAAAATTGAATTGCATTTCTTCCAGTGATCATTATTTGTTACCTTAACGGGCCGTTGTATTTTTTACTTTCTTTCGTTATTTAAGATTTTGTATTCTTATACTTTATTGCTGTATTTATTGACCTTGAAAATAATGTTGTGTACTCAAGCTGTGTGGTTAGAACAATAGCGTTGTTCATGCCAATGAGTACAAAACGATTTTATCACTTCCTAGACGTAGGCGTCTACGGCTGTGGTGACCAATAAATTTATGACGAAAATGTTTGGATTTTTGCTCTCACTAATGCTAGAAAGAAAAACGAAGTTGAAGTTTTAAAGTGGGAATTAAACAGACCTAAAAGACGTGTACAATGAATTTTGAAGGGCTTGATGACTTCAGTGTCAAACAGAGTGTTTATGGCTATACAACTTTTCATGCGAAGCGTCACTTTATAATATCACATAAAGCTGGTTCTCAAAATAAAACCACCAAAATGTTTCAAACAAAAGTGGCAACCATTTTATAACTGTAGATATTCTAAAAATTTCCGAGAAGTATCAGATTAAAAGAAGCGTGCTTGCAGATCATTCCGAGTCTAAGAGAAACAATACAGTGTTACTAATATAAACAGATACCATAGAACATACACATTTCTATTGAATCACACAATATACAGTGATTTTCATGCCAAATATATAGGAAATCAAACATTCCTGAGCAAACTAAACACATACGCTGTTCAGAAATTTTAGGAGTTTACAACGAATGTTCAGATAAAATATCATGCAAAAGAAAATGATTTATAACCATAATGCGTGACTTAGAATTCAAATTCTTCCAGTTAGCATCATTTAATATCATGTCATGAACTTACCCTTGCCAGTAGGTTTTAAAGGAGTATTAAAATCGTTTTTGCCGGAGAGTACCACACAAACAAGGTTTTTGATGCTCTCATTTGTTACTCGCATTCACGTTAACGCATTCTAATTTGACTGGCGCGTCGTTTACGGTGGCCAATTTTAGACCCTTTGCCATTTCGTTTAATTGCGCATTTTTTTGTCCAATGTAAGTCATGCATTGCAAATAAGTTCAAAAGTCCTGCTCCACGTGACAGAATCAGTAAAGCATTGACGTCAGCAATCAAAAGATAATAAATAACGTAGGAGAACTGGTGGAATAATACTGTAATATTCAGTATGAACAAGAGATTCATTGTGCGCCCGAGGTGACGTTAGACAGACAACGCTCACTGATCATCAGTGATGATTTTGTCAGAATTAAGGCAACGTCTGAGAGGGGGAGTTGTAACCAAAAGAGTAGCTGATTAATACGTCTCAGTGTATTTCCTCTCGTCACATCTTTCGAAGAAATAAATACAGCTGAGAACTGGCTAGCATAAGAGTAGCAAGGGCTGTTTTTCTGGTGCCATGGTAATCAAGGCTTATTCAAAGTACGCAGGAACACTGTGGTCTGTGGCCTCCCACGCAGTCGTTTTTAGGGGAGTCGTATTACTGTCCTCCATGTGGTCTGTTGTGTTGTTATGGAATAAGTGGATTTCGTTAAGAATTTCCATAACTCAGAGTCTTTGGCGTTTTTATCTCTCGCTGAGTGTCTGGAGTGTCCGAAAAGTTTTCTGCTTTTTTCGTTAAGGAGGTAGTAAAAGCTAAACTTTTACCATAGGCAACTTGGTATTTTGAGTTTGAAGAGCGAAAGGTATCGAAGCAGCTATCCGCTCAAGTCTTTTTCTTGCGGTTTAATTAAAATTCGCAAGATTCGTGCAAAAAAAGTCGGTTAAAATCTCCGGGATTTCAAACTGTCCTTGAAGTTCCATGAGTCACGTAAGTGAAATTAAGAAAAGTCCAAAGCTCCCAACGATGTGTAAAAACAACTGCAATGGTGCCACTTGTAAATAAAAGGCATCGAGGAAAGCCAACTTAAACTGACTAAACTGAAATTATGACTATATGAAATTCAAAAGTTTATTTCATCTTCATCTTTCCCGGGTATATTACGAACCAATTTAAT
>Ga0126336_10001499_pt1 | contig 12266 bp, 6 predicted proteins | sample SidCmetagenome_FD_92530 | JGI IMG/M metagenome (GOLD analysis project Ga0126336, IMG submission 92530) | Coral microbial communities from El Islote,Puerto Morelos, Mexico - Siderastrea C C metagenome | ecosystem: Host-associated > Invertebrates > Cnidaria > Coral | place: El Islote,Puerto... | reverse complement strand
CTACTGTTGCCTCAAATGAAAAACTCACAGAATACCTTTAATTACAGTGCAATCTGACACATGAATTTTAAATGAAACGTCAATTCCAATAAACTGTCCTTGAACTTGCAGAAGAGCCCAAGATCACTCGTCCAGTTATTACAAGTGCAGGTTACGATGAAGGAAGTCCTGTTGATATCAGCTGTGAGGCCACAGGTATACCAGTCCCAAATGTAAGGTGGATTCATGACGGACAAATGAAACGTTTTGGGTCCAAAACAGCTCATCTTAAGTTCAGTACAATTAGCAAAGTAGATGCAGGAATGTACATATGTAGGGCCAACAACTCTGCAGGAAGAGCAGAGAAGTAAGTGGATCTCGTGATTAACTGTGAGTAAATTCTTAATAAACTCCTATAAATACTCTAAAAAACCTGTTCCCTCCTTCAACTGAAAACACCGTCATCAAACATTTGCTTTAAACCCAGTCAACCGCTGATTTAACGTAAGCGTCATTTTGTCTTGGTGTTATCCGTCCTGGATCCAAGCTTCATTAAAGATAGTGATTCAGTGAAACTTAGGGGATCAAAGATGTCTTGGTCACACTTAATTCTCTGTCTTAAGCACCTTGTTGTAAAAACCGGATTTAACATAATGCTGTCATCCCTAAATTCTTGCCGGGCGCATTTGAACTTGTACCTATAGAAAATTACGCCTTATAAGACTCATTATCACTCCATTTTAACTAATTGCAAGCGTGACCCTTTTGCCATCTTATTAATTGCTTGTAAACAAAGGGAAACAAACTGTAAAGAGCAATCAATCATTTTTATCATATTTCTAGCTGTGTTTCTTGTCTGCTGTCCAAAGCCCATTAGGTGTGGCTCCCCGGGTGGGTACTTTACCCATATTTGGGTATAGGTGAGCCGCTGAGGGTTTGAAACCCTGACCCTGTTTAGGCCAAAAAAATCCTAAAATACATACCCTGTTTAGGACAACAAGCTCAATTTTATTACCCTGTTTAGGACATGCAATACCGTGTTTATAATTAGGATTGACTCTCGCGAAATTATATACCCTGTTTAGGACAGACTCGCATGAAATCACATACCCTGTTTAAAACGGAGCGGCACATCCCCGTATAGGCCATATAAGGGAGTACCCCCCCGGGGGGTGTGGCTGCGGAATTCCGCTGCTGCAAATGCAAACAAATGGCAATATGACGTTATTACGCCACCGAAAGCTTCAATACTCGATTTACAATTTCGAAAAACGACTGAAGAAAAGTTTTTAATTATTTGATTAGCATGATGATTTCTTTGCCATCTAAGCTTACGTTAGCCTGCGCAGCAGACGGAATATGGCCCTCGGTAATAACTAGTTAGTTAGGTAGTTACTAGCTGAGGGTTAGATTACGTCTGCGACGCAGGCTAGCTTACGTATGAATAATGAAATTTTAGGATTACGAATTTATGTTACATTTGTTCCACTGTTATCTGTGGTCCGTGATAAGTTAGGGTCTAAATTTAAGACTTTGTCAGTCATATAAGACGAAAGGTCATTAGAGTTATAAATCGTCTTGATAAAATTACAGGAAGGGCGACGTAGTTAGCGCAGTTCCGCTTAAGCTCCGCTACTCTGACATGAAGCCACATTTGGATAAAGTTTTCCGCGTTACCGCGAGGAAGGTCTTGAATACAAGATTTTAAATGTAAGGTGAAAGTAGTGCATCTTCTTATATATCTGCCAGTGTATTACATTCACTGTTACGATCTTTGGACGAGCCGCCCAACGTCGATGAGATGCGTTTGGTAACCTCAATTCAGATATCAACCCAATGGTGTGCTTTTCTTACACTGATGTTATTTCCGGAAGCAGGTATGTGTGACTTAAAGTATTCTACCTTTATAAAACGATCTGAGAAATAACATAAGCTATACTAGCACAATAGGTAGAAGGGCAACGCTACTGTATGTATAAGCTGAATCCCTGTATATGGTGGTGTGGAAGGACGTCGAAGGCGATGTAGTTTGTAACCTTTTGAACGGTTTTCAAGTGATTGTCGAACGTGATTTCCGTTTTGCTCAGTTTTTTCCTGTTTGCTTATCAACCAATACTGAGTGCGCCACACACAGATTTTTAATATTTTAGGATTGACGCTGGTTGCATGAATTTGTCATGACCGTGCTTGAGTTCTAATATCTCTAGGTGGTATCTAAGGCTTCGGATCAACTGCTTGACATTGATCTTGAAGTTACAGTAAATTATTGCCCTTTGCACAACCTTGATGATGTTGGCTGCCATATTGACTGTACCAACATGGCGGACACATACTGTCTTGTAATTTTACGCAAATTATTTCCTCGATAACTTTGTTCTGAAGACGTCTACAGACCTAGAAATTGGTGACGTTGTTGTTATTTTTTACCTGCTGTTTAACTCCTCTGATTCTGAATGTTGCTCCTGCAAACAGCCATTTTATGATAACGATGAAAACCAACTGAAGGGATACTCTGGCGGCCAAGGTTTACATGGAAGTCATTGGATATTCTCTCAGGAGGGGAAATAATCTATCAAACTTCAAACGAAGAACCAAAACACGACGCCACTTTTCCATGAGCTCACAGCAAATTCGTCACACCCCGTAACTGATAAGTTTTACAGTTCTCAGACCCCCGCGCGGCGTAGCACCTGGGACTTCACATAAGCTAAATTCAATCGTCTCTCCAGTCATGCAGTAATGTAGCTGGTAATTGGCTGATGCTCAGTATGAAAGGCCGGATTGGCCTAACTTTCAACTATCTTTCACCTGCATATTTATTTGCAGCATCTGCATAAAAAAATCCGAGAACCTGTTTGTTTGCAACGCATTTCATAAGGTTACATGTATGGGGTAAGCAATAAGTCAGTGTGGCGTTCCAGTATCACAGTCGTTCTTCACCTGTTATTTTTATGCTGACAACTCTGATTATTTTTCCCAAGGAGAAAATGGTCTGCTCAAATCAGACTTGCCAAAGGATTACATTTTCTCATGCTACTAAATCTATCTTCATTGAATACGATGAATTGATGCATATCCTTCACAGTCACGTACTACGAATATGGTGCAAATAAACAGACTGTCAAATTTCCCACCCTACTGCTCACAGTTTTGTAGATAACCTGAATAGGGTTGCTTGGACCATTGGTTAGACTAGTCAAGCAGACGTACTCTATCAGATTTCAAGACTGGTACTTTACTCGCCGTCAACAGTTCCCAACTAATTCTAGATCAGAATTTGAAAATTATGTTCCGTGTGATCATCTTACCCTCATCAAGGTGGTCATTAAGTTTTGAATCACCTGTTGCTTTGATCTTTACAACGATAACAAATTTGTTGCTTTGTGACTAACTTATAGCAACAAGAGGCAAGCTCACCTGTAACACTGTGGCGCCACCAAGCATACTTAGTCGCTTTGAGAATGATTTCTTGGTGTTTTTATTACTCAAATCAATCATATCCAAAGCTTACAACTCTCGGAAAAAGATATAGTGGCCAAGGTTCAATCAATAAAAGGCTGCTTAATCCTAATTAAAAGTGTGTTGATAAGGGTCTTACTTTTGGATCAGTGTATGCACGTTTGGAGCTGTCACACGAGTATATGTTGTTTGTTTGTTTTTGTTTTGTTTTGTTTTGTTTTGTTTTGGGAGGAAGGATGGGTTATGTATGAAGCTGGTGCCAATATAATATTAAGGCAAGGATACCTAACAATATGTTTTGTTAGTTGCTGTTTTATATTAATAGCAGTAGTTCTTTTCACATACAAACCTAGCTTTTGAAAATTAATTGTAATAATTTGCTTATTTGAAAGGTGCAGCTATAACGTACACAAAATACAATGGAGCAAAAGTGTACGGAGCTGTTGGATCTTCTGTGACTTTCACCTGGAGCTTTACAGGAGTTTATAGAATTACATGGGGACTCAAGAAAGCTGGTTTAAATGACATTACCGCACTAGTTTCTCTTGATGAAACTGGCATGTCACCAGTGACACCTCCAGTTCCTAGTGAATACATTGGACGGGTGAATGGAACCATTATTGGCTCTACTTCCTCTGGTAAAGCCACATTCACTCTCACTAACCTCAATAAGGGTGATGAGAGGAGTTATGGCTGCAATCTGACTCCATCTGATTTCTCTGGAACAAAATTTGACTTGGTGCAATTGGTTGTTCAGGGTGAGTACTTTGTTAAACGTAATGGTAATTGCAATTGCTGACAAAAAAATATTTATGACCGCCTTCAATAAAAGCAGCCAATTTTACATGAAATTAACTTTTCAAATCAATTTTGCCACAGCCATGAGAGTGCAGTAAACGGAGTTTGGATGGGAAAATTGACAAAATCCACATTATACTGGAGAAAAATATTTCCCTTGGCAATTACGGAAGTTTAAAGGCCTGTGTCCCAAACATATTTACGACTTCAAAACCTGAACCAGTAGGGGTGATGTATTTTTCATGAAGTTTGTGAACAGTTATTGGTACATTTCAGCAGTAATGTTGCTCGAGGGACACTTGCTAATATGAAAACCGTGTTTTAGCGGATGAACTAGCATTTTTTATATCATCATCTTTGAGGGCAAGTTTCCGCTTTTTTCTACAGTTGTCACTTTTTTTCAAAATTTAAAACCAAAGATATGAAGCGTATTGTTTATAGTAACGGTAACGGACATCTTTTTTTAAAGATAAATAATCAATTAAGAAACGTAATTTTAACTGCTCTTATACTTGCAGAAGCACCCCTAATTACTTATATGACCGCTGTAAATTCAAGTTACAGAGAGGGGAGTGCGGTTAACATCAGTTGCAAAACGAAGGGAAAACCTGACCCTGAAGTCAGGTGGATCCATAACCAAGAGGTGAAGAGTTTTGGGTCTACAACAGCTCATCTCAGTTTTAGTTCTATCAGCAAGGCAGATAAAGGAATATACACATGTCGAGCCAATAACTCTGCAGGGATTTTAGAGAAACGACTAAGACTTGTAGTTAACTGTAAGTAGTGAGAGTTATAACATTGATTTACATGTGTTGAACTCCTTTTCAACTAATGGTCTTTGAAGAAAGAGAGCACCATGTAACGTTTCCGGTCATGTCTCTGCCCGCTGAACATTTATGACACAAATTTCCTTTGTGTACTTTCAAGGTCAATTGGAGCTGGCTTCCTCAGTCACACTTATTAGACAATAATACTTTCAATACTTTCACTTCCTGTCCACTGCCTTCGACCTTTGCCCGTTATCACACTTCAGAAAAATGTTAGATTCCAAAAATCGACCAAAAAGTTCAGAAGACAAAGCATAGTGTGCTAAAAGAAATTTTAAAAATTCACTGAGCTCAGGAACGAAATATATCACCACCATATCTTCCATAGTAAAAATATTTCTTTCCACACACGCCGAATAAATGTCATCGCTTGCTGATGAATTGCGAAATTCTTGTAGATTTGTGGATGTGGTGGATGTTTCGGGAGTCGTTACGCCTTGGCCATTTAAACATGGCTAAGGCTTATTAGATTTTTCAGGTCTTCGAAAATAAAATTGCAAATTACTAATTGACGTGTATTAATTTAATACACGTGACGTAATCAATTTCCGCTGAAGCTATTCCGATGTGGAACAGAGTGCAGTTCCGCGTTTCGTAGAAATCTTTGAGTACAAGAGTAAATTACAAAACAAAATGGTCGGTCTACGTTGCCAATGAAATATCGTTGAAATACGCATCACCTCTCGACTATTATCTCCAATGTATTGCAATTAGTAACAACATCGTTCGTCTCACCGTCCAACATCGCTGATGAGATGGGTCTGGCAAAAACACTAACGTATACAAGATGCTGTATTTTCTTAACGCTGGTGGTAATAACACATACAGGTATGTATACCTCTTGCTTCTCTACTTTGAATTAGTTCAGTGCTTGTACGATGCATGCGATAATTAGCAAAGTTATGTAAATGCTCTCATCTCCAATGTTTCTAGTACTTTTATTCGGTGCTGTCCTTTGTATGTCTGCCTCGAAGTGTCCTGCGGATTTACAGCTGATTTCACTGCTGTGTGTAGACCGGGGATTAAACGTTTTTCAAGCATGATGTCATCTGCTATGATTCGCCCGTCTTGATTCTCGCATAATAACAAAGCGATGAAGGAAATAAGCAAATTCTTTGCGTTTTTGTAATTTTTTATATCTCAGGAAGTTAGTATTTCTTCTGTAAACTCTTTTTATTAGAATTATTTCGTGACCATAAGCGGATCATGGTCTGAGGCGAATCATGATTCGCCGGTCATGATTCACCCAAGGACACGAAATCTGGAAATCCGCAAATTAAATTAGTTTACAGAAAAATTACACTCTTCTCTGAGATATAAACAATCATAAAAAAGCAGAATATCTGCCAATTTCTCTCTTCGCTTTGTGGTTATGAGAGAATCAACACGGGCGAATCATCGCAGATGACAACATGCTTGAAAAACCCGCGTCTACACATAGCAGTGAAATCAGCTGTAAAGTTAATAAAACTTGTTGTTTATCAAAGACGGGCCCTTACAAACTGGAGTCATACAGTTGTGGGCACCTAGATTCAGGAATTTTTTTTCTATTGGTGTATTATAAATAAGTCTTGGGTGATCTGTTTTGGAAATTCCAAAAAGTTCATATCGCAGAAATGAAAACCTTCAGCAAAAATATCGTACCAAATCGTAGATGCTAGAATTAAACCTTTGAAACCTTCTACTTCCCTTGCATTTTCAGTATTTTTCAATACAGTAATAAATGACATGTGTTTTATAAAATTGCGTTATCTGTAGTTTTGCGTGATTGCTTGCCCAAAGTTGATCTCGGTTAAATTTGTTTTCAATGCAAAATGTTTTGGTTCGAGAAAAATATGCTAGTGTAGATTTTAGCGTTTTTTCCCTCTTTGTTTAAAGCTAGATTTCAACTGCACGAATTGGCATACTTCTATGTAATAATATATGCCTCATTTATCAGTTGCCGACATTTGGATGAGCCTTCTCTTTGAGGGAAATGCTATATCCTGCCCTGGGAAAATTAATTCGCAGCTTTGAGCCCTTACATTTCCAGTCCAATTGAAAAGAGTCTACCAGTGCTCTCCCATTTGTTTTCACCTTTTGAATGGCTGATCATGGCTTGTGACTCGTGCCTTAATTTAATTAGTACACTGTCGATGATCCTTGGGTGCATGTATGGTCTTCTTTAATACTCATTTAGCTCCTAGTTAAATGTTAGAGCTCTGCTCGCTGCAATTCTCCATTGCTACTCTAATATGGGGTCAGGGAAGGGCATTGCTAGATAACTTCTAAAAGACCCACATTTTTATTAACAGTTACTCAATCTTTTTTGCAGCAAGCCAATTCCAATTCACGTCAAGATATCGTGGCAAAACTGTACCAGTATTGACTGGGTCCTCTGTAAACTTCACCTGGAGCTTTTCCGGTGGTTCCGATGGTGTTTTTGGTGTTCCATGGGGAATAAAAAGGGATGATGGAATTGGCTTTATTAATAACGGGGTATTGGTATCTCTGAACCCATCAAGAAGCCCGGCATCTTTTCCAATTGCACTAACTCAAGAATACAGTGGGCGTGTAGGTGGAAGGCTTACTAGGAACAAGTTCTCTGGTCAGGCCATCTTTACTCTAACTTCTATCAGGAAAACTGACGAGACACATTACGGCTGCAATTTGTCCCCAATCAATGACTTTGAACCTACAGGTTTTGACAACTTATACTTGTTAGTTGAAGGTAAGCAACTTGGTGCACTCCGGTATTCAATTTATTGTTATATTTGTCTAACCCAGCAAGATAAAATAGGGAAAGAAGAGCGAATTTTCCAGGGAAAAGCAGTAGATTTCCCGATGATATATTTTCTGAACGCAATCCAATGTGAAAGCTCACAGAAAGTACAAGTGGCAATACGCTTCGATATCTGTACCAGTGGAATAGTTCGTAAGCAAATAGAGCCGTTGATTTCAGGTTTTACTTGCTTTTACATGCTTGTTTTTCCCATATAATCTCTTGAATACAAAGCGTATTTCTTGAAAACTTAAAAACACTTGTACAAAAGAGTTTTTTTTTTTCACAGAGCCACCCAACGTTACTATTTCAAATGTAGTTAATGCATGTTACAGTGAGGGGAGTCCGGTTAATATCAGCTGCAAAGCAACAGGGACACCAGTCCCGGATGTCAGGTGGATTTACAAAGGACAAGTGAAGGGTTTTGGATTCAAAACAACTCATCTCATTTTCAGCAAAATCAGTAAAGTAGATTCGGGAGTATACACATGCTGGGCTAATAACTCTGTAGGAGAAACAAAGAAAGAACTATATTTTACAGTCACCTGTGAGTACTATACTGTGTTCAAAACATGCAGTTTTAATATTTAAATATCATACATTGCATTAAAAGAAAACACACTTTATATTATTTATTCTTTTCCGAAATGGCTCACATGTATCATTTTTTTTGTGGATTAATTTTTGCACGAAAATTTCAAACTCTAGGCCTCACGTTTCATGACTACTCTTATTAGTGACTACTGTTGTTAGTCGCATAGTTTAATACCGTATATGTTTTATTAATATTTACTCGCAGAAGTGCACCTTTAGGTCACACCATATCTAGTGTGATCTTTCAGTGATGATCGTAAGCTTCTAAGAAATGATCCAACCCAGTAATGTACCTTCCGATTAAAAAAAAATCCTGTACCCTCACATTTCACAAAGGCGCCTGTCATTTAGTATTGTATTATTGGTATCGGGTACGTGTTATTTCCTCGACCTTGGTCCTCTGGACATCAGGTTTGTTTGTTTGTTTTTTCATTACGTTAAAAAACCTCTCCGTCCAAACACTAGGAAAAAGAATCGCAAAACCTACCCGATGATCTTAGTCCTTAGTTAGGACAAAGATCAATTTACCAGCATTAACTGTGCCGCTTTGGGAAGTGCATGATGCCATGGCACTTACATTTTTACATAATTGATAAAAGGTTGTGTCAACCCACCAAGTCCACGAACAACCGCAACTATTATAAACTGTAGCATGACAGTTTTTTTTAAGGGAAAACTGGGGTTTTTGTTTCGATCTTCTAAATAAATTTGCGAGTTATTATTTGCACAGTGCTTATTAAAGACAAACGTGACGTTATAGTCAACTTCCGCTGAAGCCGTTGCATGAAGTTTTCCGCTTGACAGACCCAGACCTCTAGAGCCGTCAAAAACATGAATTTTAAAACAAGCCGTTCGACTGCAGTATCTACGTTTTCAGGATCTTCTGTTGCATCATTCACTGACAATTAATATTTCCCAACTGGTCCTCCAGCATCGACGTAGATGATGGGTTTTGTTAACTCAGTTCCAACATGTGCTAAATGCTGTGTTTTCCTTACACTGCTGTTAATAATTCCGCAGACAGGTATGTATAAAGATGTTTTCTTCAACATCATATTACATTCGCGTATCTGACTTCTTAATCGTAATGTAATTACTCTGTGACACTGAGCGAAGCAACGTGCATAATATTTCTTAGCCAGTGTAGTTCCTATGTAACGATTTCTCTTATGGTTTCATAATACTGTTTCAGCGTTGATTTCGATAGAGTTTACATCACAATATGATGGAAAGACCGTGGAGGCATTACTCGGTTCTTCTGTGAACTTCACCTGGGGCTTTTCTGGTGGTATTGGAACTGTTCACTGGGGCCTAGCAAAAGCTGGTTTTAACGTCATTGACACTAGACTTGTAAGCATAGGCCAGTTGGGTTTTGTGACATTAACAATGGCATCAGTATACGCTGGACGTGTGAATGGACGTCGTAGCGGTAACTCATCTTCCGGAAAGGTCATCTTCTCTCTAAGTAACATCACAAAAGACGATGAAAGAGGTTATGGCTGCATGATAAATCCAACTGTCCCTGTGGTGAGCTCATTAGTTGATGCAGTACATTTAACCGTGGTTGGTGAGTATTATAACCATTTATCCATATAATAACAGGGTAATCTCTGAGGTTGAATTGACTCACTCGGATGATGTCATTTATCATGTGATATAGAGTCATCTAATCGGTCGAGTTCTAAATTGAGCTCCAAAACAGTTCAGATTTTCCTAGCTAGAAACAAGAATTTCCTAAAATGAATCACTTTTGTGAGCTGGAATGAAAAAAAAAATGCATATGCAATACTGTGACAAAGATCGGAGCCGAAGGACAGTTTTAAAAGATACGCTTACGGAAATGTCTAAAATGATGCCGTCTGTCAGCAGACCAAGAGTGTCAACCGTTGTTCACGAATGAATCTTCCATTGTGTAATTTTCGTCCCTATTTTGTTATTGCTTTGCAGAGGCACCTCTAATTACTCATCTAACTGTGTTAAATGCAAGGTACAATGAGGGCAATTTGGTCAGTATTAGCTGTAGAGCCACAGGGACACCAGAACCAGATGTGAAGTGGATCCACAATGGACAAGTAACGAGTTCTGGGGTTAAAACAGTTCATTTTACTTTAAGTAACGTCAACCAGGCAGATTCAGGGATTTACACATGTATGGCCAACAACTCTGTGGGAAGAACAGAGAAACATGTGAATCTTGTAGTTAACTGTGAGTAGGTTAAATTTCATGCTACTCAGTTGTGTAAAAGTTGAATGAAATTAACTTTTTTTCCTTGCAGTCTTCGTCACTTTTGAGTACTTAACTTACACGTAAATTTCCTCCGTGGAATATTTCATGTATTTTCTTTTAACGGAAATATTTTTACTTATTTGCTGAAGCGGCTCGATTTCCCTCTGTCTTGTGAGGGGGTCGGGATTAACTCAATATAATGTAAACTCATGGATGGTTTTCGTGGGGAAAGAATGTGCATAACAATTCCAATGAATCGCGAAATTCTTGTAGATTTGTTCCTCAGTGGAAGTTTACAGAGTCGTTACATCTTTGTCATTTAAACATGACGCATATGCTTAGAAGATTTTTGCTCTTCGAAAATAAAACTGCAAATTATTAATTAATTGTACTAGTTCAATGCACCTGTGACGTACTCAATTTCCGCTGAAGCTATTCCTATGTGGAACAGATTTCAGTTCGGCGTTTCGTCTAAGTCTTAGAGTACAAAATGGTGGGTCCAAGTTATAAGTGATCGATGGCATACGCATCACCTCTCGACCATTATCTCTAATATATTGCACGTAGTGACAAGATACTTCGTCTTACTGTTCAACATCGCTAATGAGATGTGTCTTGTAAACCCAATACCAACGTATACAGGATGCTGTATTTTCTTAACACTGGTGGTAATAACACATACAGGTATGTATACCTCTTGCTCCACTACCTTGACATTTGTTCAGTGCTTGTTCAATGTATGTGATTAACTTATGGAAATGTCCCCATCTGCTACACCATACTGTTCACACCAAATCAAGTAGCATCCGCAACTTTTATTTGTGGTAGTTTTATTCGGTGGTGTCTTTTATTTTCACCGAGAAGTGGCTGTCGGATTTAAACCTATACACTCATCTTCTTTAATCAACGCTTGAATACTGTATCATGTTCTTTCAAGCCGACTGCTGAATAGTGGTGATATACCTACTGGATAAAGTTCCTTTCAGCAACTGGGGCCTGTACTTAATAGAAAAGGATATTTTGTTTCAAATGTTTCGTTTTTTCCATTAAACCTGATTAATCAACCAAAATCTGTCTCAAAAGAGTAAGACTTGTCATGATAAACGATTTTAGATTGTTTGGTTAATACTCATTGAATGTAAGAATCTTATTTTTCTTTTTCTTACTTGGCGTTTCTATCAACACTGGGCCATTAAAAAAGCTCTCTTGCGTTTTGCATGTTATGCCTCAGGGATAAGGGAAAGGCATTGAAGAATAACTACAAAAAAGAAGACTACGCTTTTAATTACTAAAAAATCAATTCCTTCCACAGCAAGCCAGTTCTAATTTACCTCAGGATTTCCTCGCTGGAGCCTTTCACCTGGTCTTCTTCATTTTATTATGAGAAGAGTTAAAGAAGATGGTAGAAATGATTATATTCCTATCGATTATATTCCTGATAGCTCTTGTCTTCCGTCCAGTGTCTTACAAAACTCTAGACGATAAAGCATACGCTACAATGTATGATATAAAGAATATCATGGACGTATTGGTGGAACTATTACTGGCAACATATTCTCTGGTCAAGCCATCTTTACCATACGCTCTATCAGAAAATCTGATGAGCGATTTTACAGCTGCAT
>Ga0126336_10001498_pt1 | contig 12269 bp, 9 predicted proteins | sample SidCmetagenome_FD_92530 | JGI IMG/M metagenome (GOLD analysis project Ga0126336, IMG submission 92530) | Coral microbial communities from El Islote,Puerto Morelos, Mexico - Siderastrea C C metagenome | ecosystem: Host-associated > Invertebrates > Cnidaria > Coral | place: El Islote,Puerto... | reverse complement strand
CCCTTTTTTTCTGGTTAGATTATTTGATCATCTAACTAAGAAAATATCTTCCTGAATAACAACATTGTTCTTTTTACACTATTTACACGGTTCAATATACAAACTCTGATTAGCTTAGCATAATAATTTTGCGATTGAATGTGAACATATCCAGCGTATTTCACGTTTTGTAAACATTAAATTAGGAGAATTTGTCTTCTATCATTCGAGCGAATAACAATATCATTGTCACACAATCGATTAGAAATTCGTTCGCACTGGACAAATCCGTACAGTGAAATGGTAAAATGAAAGTTCACTGTGGAAAAGTGTTGACTTATCGCATTTTTTAAATTCCGTTTTCAATTTTTTATAGTAACCTAGTCGACTGAAAACCAAGCAACCTTTCTATAAAAACTCCTTTGAGGCGTTGAAATCAAAAGTAGTCTCTTATAAATATGATTTAAACGCCCTGTTGCCTAGCAACTCAACTGACCATGATGTGGTAATCATGGGCTCAGACCAAACAAACTGTAGTTCTTGACTCATCGACAAAGCTACCTAATAAATTTTGCTCTATAATGCAACTTTGTATCGTTACGTGTTCCTTAAAGGAATTTATTTAGATTTGTTGCTGCGACATGCTATGTTCCGAAAAAAATTTCATAAAATTCATTTTCTTCAACTATCGGCTTTATAATGACCGCTAGCTACTCGTTTAAAATCATCTGGCCTCGCTTATTTCTGCAAGTCCAACTCGATACCTTTTGGTATCGATCAAATAAAAAAAAAAACGAAAAAATTAACCCAGAATCAATCCCAGAAAATAATATAATCACAGGTAAAAATAAACAGTATCATACTTTTGTGTTTCATACTTTAGGAATTCACTCACAGGCTCAACAGGTTGAGCCAAGTAATTAAAAAACCTTTGTTTCTCTCTTTCTAAGTCAGTCGGTGGAATATATTAGGTTTATGGCCATACATATAGCCAAAAATAAGTCTGAATTAAATAAATTAATAAATATATTTCCCACATGGCATTCTCCTCAACTTCTTAGAATATAACTCACGTTCGACATAAGTTACTCGTGAGTTGATTATATCTTATGATTGTGATACATTTCGCCCGCGAAAAAGATACCAGGAAGAACACATTTGAATCTATAAAAAATAAATATAATTAGCATTAGTTGTTCATTGGACTGACTCTGCCGTTCATAACAGTTGTTCATCATGTGCGATTTCTTTATTTATTGCACTTGCTTTTCCCAGTGTGACGAAGTTTTCGTTCAAAACACAGTATTGCCGCTTCTTGCAATCAGTGAAGGTCTTCTGGGGGATATGCACTGCTTATTAGGGTCCTGCCGAGAATAAACAAAACTTTGTTGAGAGTGCTGTGGACATCAGCTCTTTACAGACTTGCTGGTTTACTTTTAGAATGTGAAGGGCAAGCCAACTCCTTCTTAGTAAAGGAAAGAGATTTCAGTTTTTAAAAAAGATATCCACCTCCTCTTTATACACGAACTTGCCTAATTTCCTCAACGGTTTTCATTTCGAAGGTTCAAGGATCACCTGAGGAACTTAGAGGGGCTTTCAACAGGCGTGTGTAATTTTTTACTACGATTTTTCAATCTTAGCTCCAGACAAACGGATACAACATTTGCATTCAACAACGTTAAATATTGCTGAGTTCAACATGTTATACGTTATGTGGGATGATCTTGAATGCTGGAGGGCGTTGAAAGAAATTTTACTGCCATATAACATGTTGAATTCACCCATGTTGAAAGTTGTTGAATAAAAATGTTGCAAGCATTTCTCCGGGACCTAGTAATGCTGTTCTTCGTAGACAGTGGGAGTCGAGTAGTTGTGCCACAGTCTTCCATCTAAACATCCCGGAGCCACAGCACAACCAGTCAACATCGCTACCTGATGAAGATCTGTCGCACGCATTTGTAAATTTCTAATGCACACTCACGGTAGTTTTGACTGTCAGTAACAAACTATCGTATTGACTGTCATTAACAAACTATCGTATGGGAACCAACAAGGTTTTTCAAGATACCTTGAGACTTTGGTTCACTCTACTTCCGGTAGGGTGGGCACGGTTGGCCTCATTGAGAGACGCTTCTGCATAGCGTAGCTGGGCCTGCTGTTTGTGTTTGCCACGTCACCGTTGGAAGCTGTCGTCGTTGCGTTATTAAAAAGATGGCTGTCTCTCCTAACAGGCCGTCTAGGTTTGATTTCATTGAGTTCGTCTGTTATGAGGAGGCTGCATTTCCGTCCACCATTGGCAGCGTTGCTTTCCCCGCAACCGCTGTCAGAACTTCCGTTAGAATCCCCGCTCATTCCGTTCTCGACCATCGCTGGCGCTTTTAAAGCATTCGACGCGTTGACGAGAAGCCTTCGACGCTTTTTTGGCAGCTTAAGCCTCGCTTGAGCATGTGAATAGTACAATGAAAAGTTATTTACAATAACCGGAACCGGAAGTGCTATCATCAGCACGCCGCAAACAGCACAAATGCTCCCAATGAACTTGCCCATGGTGGTAGTGGGTGCCATGTCACCATAGCCCACGGTTGTCATAGTAACCACGGCCCACCAGAAGCAGTTGGGAATGTCTTTGAATTTTGTGTCTTTGGCGTCTTTTTCCCAGTAATAGATCAAACTAGCAAATAACACGACGCCGATAAGTAGAAACGAGATCAGAAGAAGAAGCTCGCGTACACTCGCGCGTAACGTGTGTCCGAGAATTTGGAGCCCGGATGAGTGTCGGGAAAGTTTGAAAATCCTGAAAATCCTGATTAACCGAATAATGTTCAAGATCTCGACATCTGGTTTCGATGGATAACCCAAGCTGATGTAAAACGGCACGATCGCTAGGAAATCAATCCAGTTCATTACTTTTTTGAAAAATGCCAACTTTTCTGGACAAAAGATGAAGCGAACCAAAAGTTCCAGAGTAAACCAAGCGACGCAGATACTTTCGAGAATTTCAAGTGAGAGCCGTGGTTTACCAGTCTGGAAAAATGGTAACGACTCCAAACAAAACAGAACCACAGAGATGACGATTAGCGTTAAGGTTGTGTAAGCGATCACCTGCAGAAGGCAAAAGAAATCTGTTGTTAACAACTTACCCAAACTTCCAAAGTGAATTAATATTAAAAATAATCACATATATAGAAACTGCGGATGAAATAAGTGACAACCTCAACAGTGAAGGTATTAACTTTAGTAGTTGAAAAAGAATAACCTGAAAAAATCAGGCTTGAAGAGGTTTCTAACCCATGACCCTGCCATACCAGTCCAGCGCTCTAACCAACTGAGCTATCAAGCCAATTAACAACTAGTCATTTGTGAGTTCGTATTAAACCCGTGATGTTGAATAAATGGATGTGAATATATGACATAATCAGTTAGATAAACTGCGGATGAAATACGGGCCTAATTAATTCGAACTCACAAATGACCAACTCCCAGTTGACTTGACAGCTCAGTTGGTTAGAGTACTGCACGGGTATCACAGGATCATAGGTTGGAATTCCTTTCAAGACAATATTTTCAGATTCTTCTTTTACTTTGATATGCTTACTGCGATGTTCGTCATCGGTTTTTGCCTAAACTTTCACTAACTTTCAATTGGGACAAAGATGGAACACGCTGTTTTAGCTAATCCTGTCAATTGCTTTGGGGACACTCCAGTTTATTACATCTCTCTTTGAAAGTAATTTGAAAATCGCCGATAATTTACGTGATAAACATGCATCTGATAGAACACTTCTCTACCTTCACACGGAGAAAACAATGTTGAAATCGATAAACTGCACAAGTTTTTAGTGCGAGCCATGCTATACTACTGTCACTTAACATTGCTTAGGGCCTCTACAGCCGGACTAGACATTTAGTTGTCGACAACTATTTTTTATGGACAACAACTTGTTATCGACAACCAAAAAACGTTGTTTGTGAGACGAGTTGTCGACAACTAAACGCTAAATTTTTAGTTGTCGACAACTACGTTTTTGACCGTTTTTCCCGTGTGTGGGAATGATTGGTTTAGTTGTCGGCAACTATCGTAACTGCGCACGCCATCTTTGGAAGCGTACTGGGTTATGAGCATGCGTAGTGGAATGCTTGCATCGCACAGAATTAGTTGTCGACAACTAAATGTCTAGTCTGTGGAGGCCCTTAGTGTTCCAAACGTATCGCCCCCGGCTGTAGTTCAACGGGAAGGTTGCTGAAATGAACGGAGCTTCTGGAAAGGTGGTCCTTTGTGCTTCGTTGAAACGGGGTACATTCTTCGCAGACGGAAATTTCCAGCCCAACGTTTGCCGAATATTTTGGTTTAAGGAAACACCCGTCAATTGAGGTAATGGGATGCTGGGCCACCCTATTTTGTATTATTCTAATCTTAAACTGAGCGCTGTAAACTTAGTATATTACTGTATGTTACTCTTGTAGTGCAAGTTGTACATTGAACCCGCTACGACAAATGTATAACATATTCGGCGAGGTAAAATGTCAAGACGTCTGCAAACAACAAACACCGAGGGCCCCTTACTCTAGCCTATTTTGTGAGTTTTCAAAGCTTGGTCAAATTTTAAAAACATCGTCAAATTTTAGTGATAATGTCAATCGTAGCTGCCACTTAATCTTGACCTTTCGAAAAATCTAAATGATATGAATATCAGCCGGAAAAATCGTTATGGGCTGAGCAAAGTGCAACCCTTAACACAATTACCTACTGCTGGAAAGTTGCATGCGTGGAACTTTGGTTTTTCAAACTGGATTGCCTGGTGTTCCTGTGTCATGCCAGGTCACCTGGTTTGCTCGTGAACTTTCACCCAGACTCGTGCTCGTTGTTTTTCATTTTAAATCATTAACTGACATAAGCACGTGTGGTATTTTTCGTATGAGACTTACTTAATGCGCTTGATGTCAATCTAAGAAAGACTTGTACTGTCCCATTTATCAGTTTCACACTGATTCCTGTTAACGAGAATTTTGATCTAGAGTACGTTCTCTGGTTAAAAGGCAAAAATTAGTTTATGTTTTGTACCACCAACGGCAATTCATTCCAAGTTTGTTTCCTAACATGAATATCTACAGTAGAAAGATGACACAAGTGCCATAAGGGCTGGTATGGTCAAATTTAAGTTAGCAAAAAATCTCAAAAGTGATTGAAAAATACACCATCACACGTCGAAGAAACTGTGCATAAAATTTTACCTTTTATAGTCTACATTGTAAAGAAATGTTTACAAAACCATAGCTGCATTACTTCAAAATTTCATTTCAAGGTGATTAATTTATTTACGTTAGATTTTGGTTATGCTAAACATTTGCCGTCTTCATGATTTTGACTTGCTGTTAAGGTTGCTGCTGCAAACGTAAAAAAAATGTCATGTCTGTCTCTTGTTTAAGTAAATGGTAAGAAGGTAAAACCAATAACACCGTAAAGGTAGTCTCCATAATAACCGACTCATACAAATCTAATTGCATTAGAAGTGAAAGAGGAAATACGGTCACCATTTTTTACGGTCCCAAGTTAATGCCGCGTATAAAGTTTTACGACATGGAAAAAAAAAACAAACACATTTTGCTTGCACTAGTAATTTTCACTGGAAACGTTTTGTAAATGCTGAGACCTCGTTTACGCCATGCCGAGAGTTTAACACATATTTCCGTGGAAACCAAGTTATTTTTCAATTTTTTCAAACCCGCAAATCAAAGGGAAAGCTTTTCTGGATGTTCTCGAATTCTCTGTACCAAAACAGCCGTAGAAAGCCTAGGATTTCTAAATACAAGTGGCCCAAAGCAGTAAAACGGGCGAAATGTTACTCTTTAGGATGCAAAATGACTATTTTTTTGTTTTGAATAAAATTGTAATATTCTGGCCTTAAAATACCCCCCTCTTGTTTCAGGTATAGTCATACAGTCGACGTGCTGAGAACACTTTTATATAATCGAAATAAAAAGAGGGAGATGGAGGGAAAAAAGCAAAATTATTTTCAAACTTCTCACGTATCAGTTAAATTGGCTAAATCTCTGGGATTCAGGTAGGTTTGAGTGTTAGTCATATGAGAAAAATTTATAGACGTCCAATTATGATAAATATTTAGACCATTAAATCGAGTAGACTTTAACTTTTAGGATTAAAAGAATTCACGTCTCGCCAAGAACCATATGAATCAGTCGTTGTGGTAGTCAAGCTCATAAATATTTTATTTCCTATCCGCAGGTTAGGTTTACTATCTTACCAGCACTAACAGAATTTCAATCTAAATTTCACCCTTAAAGCCTTCTCAAGTGCTTTTAGCTCACGGCGGACCGAATTCTGTTCGGCTTGAACGTGATCAACAGGCGAGAAAAAAGGCTTTTTCCCTGGTTTTAATTTGCGCAACGATATATTATGCTAACATTCTACCTACGACATTAATTCACATATAAATTTAAAATTTCTTTTTCTTCAACCGCTCAACACTTCTCGTCCTTTCTTTCTCGCAAACCGCAAAAAAGTAACTTCTTTAAGTATGAATTGACGCCTTTTGCTGAATACAATGTATTTATCATTGAGCTTTTCGTCTTTTTTACACCGCAATTTGTTCATCGCGTATTTTGTATATCTACGTGCCCGGCTCCACGGGAAATAATGTAAACATCAAAACATCTTCGAGCAAAATATATTACTTTAAGCGGCCGAAGAAATCAACTTGAATGCTTTCAAATTTATTAAAACCGGAAACTTCGCTGTTGGGTTTTTTGTTTCTTTTCTCCCTTGTCATTAATAACATTGTAAAATTGTCTAACAGTAGAAATATTTTCTGTTTGTACTCAGGTCCATGACTAAAATGTTGCAACATATTGTCATCAATTCAATTTTTTATGAGTAAGGCACGCTTCGGGTACATATAAGGCTTCTAATTTGACCTTCCCTTTCAAGGCGTGTTGCCATTTATTGCGGCAATTACGAAATACTCTTAAAAACTTGGATTTCATTCGCAGGCTTTAAAGGCAACTTAGCTTTTCTCTCATCGAACATGAAAAGTGCCGTTTTCGTCATATCGAGGGGAGAAATTTGCATTTTACACGGCCCTGAGTTTAATTTAAAGTTTTAAACCTTACAATGTCATCGGCGTCGTAGCGCGCTCTCTACTTCGTAAATGAGCCAAATTGAAAGGCTCAGAACTCACCTTAGCGAGTTTCGAAGAATACGGTTCCTCCATCAAAGTCCAAATTCGCGGTTGGTATTTCTGCCACCAGGTCATGTTTGGCTCCATTTCGGCGGCAAACGCAAAACCATACCTGCCAAAATCAGGCTCTTCATCATCGAAATCGTTCTCAAATTCCACACCTTCAAATGCAGCGAGTGTTTCCTGCGCGTCGCGATGTTGTCGATAAGTTAACCAGCAACACGATTCGACTTGCTGGTCATCAATGCCCCAAAAATTCAATTCGTCTTCAAATAAAGGCCCGCAAACGTCCAAGGGGCAGTGCAGCTTGCCCGTGCGATAGTAGTTCAAAACGTTGGCGAAAACGCCAGGATGGCGGTCGAAGAAATACTCGCCTAAATCAGCGTCGTAGTCTACAGAGCCGGCAGAAGCGTCCGCAAGCCACGATAACCGAGTGTCGGGAATATTTTTTAGTGTACTGCGATAAGTCTCGTGTCTGACTCCGCCGATGTTGATAGCGACACGCTCTTTTCGTTTAGAAGTTTGCGGCGGCGAACAGGAAGGTTGGCTAAGTTGCTTATGCAGCTCGCAATCCTGTTCGTTCGAACTGCCCGGTGATTCAACATCTTGCATATTCGAGTCCTCCTGTTCCTTGTTGTCTGTCTCGCCTTCTTCCATCATGTTAACAACTTCCTTGGAAGCGGTCTTATTCGACTCACTCATTTTCAGTGGGAATTCTTCACCAGCGCTGGGCGATTATTTCACCCTAAACGCGGCCACAAATCCCATGAAAAATTATTTTAACAGCCAACGTTGATAGCTTTGTGGTTTTGTGGGCATATATTCGGCCAGAAACCCGAAAGAAGAAAATCGTAAAATTTGCCGTAGACAGGTGCTCTCTTTCCTTCACGCTTAGTCAACAAGAAACAAGCAATTGAACATATGCTTTTTTCCAAGTTGGTTTTCTTCCAATCATTCCTATTTTATGCCGTAAAAATCACTCTTCGACGATTTAATCCGTTTGTGCTTACGTGAACAGTAGACACCGGACGAAAAAATCGATGTTTTTCTCCAAGAAAAGAGCGCCTTGCCAAAAAAGCCGTCGTTTTCTGGCAATGTTTGTATTCCCTATTTGCATTTGGTCGCGCAGCTTCCTAGAATCCATAATTTGCATTCGAAAGCTAAGCGATTGAGAATTTCATGCAAAAAAACTCTAACTTTTCGGAGCTGTCATTCAGGACATTGTCACCGGAATTGAGAGCGCATGCGCACTGTTGTTCAGCTGCCGACAATTGCAGGTGTATGGGCAAATATTAATTATTTGGATGTAATTTATATACACGTTTGATAAGAGTTCAAAATCATCATTTCTACAAGGCTTGCGATGGATTTACGCAACGTCCAGACTACGTTAGGTCAATGTCGTAACGCGAGGAAGTCGATGCAATATTTTTAAGCGCAGCAAAAGTGGAAACCGTTTCTACAAAAAGCTTATTTTGCGTTGTTGAAAACTAATAAAGCAATACCAGCGCTTATCATGTCAGAACAAGAAAGACGTTGCGAATTTGTTTACTTGTAAACAAGATGCTTAACGAATTGCCAAGGAAAAGTAAATGATATGCTCTTTTGCTGACAGGACGGGAGGGGGAAGGGGGGGGGGCACACGATTCGCATCATGAAGGCAACTATCCCCCCCCCTCAAAGGAGACATTGCAGTCCGGTTGTACGCTCTTGACAAAAAGGGCGACTCCTTTCCACAGACTGTTCATTGTTTTCCAGCATTGTCGTGAGTTCACATGGCAGCGCAATTGAATAACTCCTCTTTATCCGACATCTTAAAATACTCATTAGACCATGTTATTGTGCTAGGAACATTTTCCTGCTCCGTGAAGTCCTTTGGTAAATTATTTTTTCTTGCGTGTAAACAGCCGGCAGCCGTGTCATTTAAATACAGAAGTACATAAAGATGTACAATGTACAAACTAGAATATAAATAAAGAACGAATTCATTTGAGAGGATAATAGAAGAAAAACTTATTAGGACTGAATTGATTACAAATTCTGTCTGGAAGCTTGTTCCGTTGCGAGGGAACAAAAACTGATCCAAACAATGAGCAAGCAACGTGTTATAATTATTCACAGTCTCGCAGTATTTTAAATTCAGTGGCACATTTTTTTAAATGGTAATTTTTTAAGCACTAGAGCATATCTTACTCGTCTTAGAGTTGAAAGCGAACTGCAACGATCTTCTGCAAAGAGCTTCGCTAAAAGCAAAAGTAGAAAGAAAAATTCAAGCAAATAATGGTGATATGTTTCATATGAATGTCTTAAAATGTGCTTTACAATATGCCATTTTCTTTAGCCTCTCTATCAAAGCGAGGCTATGATGGATAGGTGTAAATTTTTCCTTGTAATTTACAAGACAAAATTTGGGTTTTTTTCACATAGCTATTTAAAGGCAACTCTCTCAGGGTGAACACATCACATTTTGTTCTGCAAAGATATCAGGATAACCCCCCCCCCCTTAAGTTTTATGTGGTGTAAAAAAGTACGGTTTTTGAGCCGTGTTGGTCTTGAAATGGGGAGTACATTATCACCATTTAGGTTTTCAATAGAGCCAGTGAGACATCCTTTTTAGAATTTTAGATTTGGGCTCAAATAGGGTAAAGTTTGTCTACTGATACGATATGAAGCTCAGCTCTCTTCCCAAAACACAAACAGAAGATCTGAACACCCATATTGTACAGAAACTTGATAAGTTGCAAATAGAGCCGGAAAAAAGGTGGGTTTCAACGGGATTCAAACACATGACCTTTGAAATACTGGTGCAAACACCGTTTAGATCACTCGAGTATGAAGCCAGTGACAATGGGAGCTGGAGCGAGTTGCATAAAACTTAACGTCCGGCGTAACTTCTACCGTCAGACGTTCACTCCTTAACAGTTACGCCCGGCGTTAGGTTTTATGCCACTCACCCCTGTTTTTACGAGAGTACAAAAACAGAAGAAAAGAACAAAAGGAAGTTTGCATGTTTTATTGTCATGATATTCCACACATAAGCATTCAGTTATACTGAATCACAAAACTCTTCACTTTTTGACAGTGTATTTTGATAATTTAATCATCATGAGTTAAAAAGCATACTTTTCAAGTCTTTGTTTTTAAGACATACGTTTCTCGACACCTGATAAACACAGCTAATAACTACAATAAAACTTCGCCAAGTAAGATACGTTTGAGTATAAAATGCGATACAACATGACACTAATAGGCCTTCCACACAATCGTGCGTTCATTTGTTTATGTTTCAAAACCGAAAATTTTTATACGTGTTTTGAAACGTTTTGCGTCTACGCGTAAACGTTTTTTGTTTTTCTTTCTTTTTAACCTGTCCACAAGTAAAGCAATTGTCCGTTTTAAAAATCTACTTAAACAAGCGATTTAGAAAATGTCTGCTTTCGAAGCATTCCTAGTGGTTTACCCGCGAATGGAAGGTTTTAACATCAAAGAAATATCCGGTACCGCACTAACGGGACCTTAGTTCTCCCGTTTGATTTCGTCAATAAAATGAGTGTAGGACGCAATCTTAGCTTACAAGTAGATCCCATTCTCTAATATTTATCTCCCACAACTCGACGAATTGTAAATAAAGAGCGATAAAATAATTCTATACATAGTTTATAACAACAGCATCCTCTCTTGGTTTGTAACCTGCTCGGCGCTGTTGCTCTCGTTGGCTATGAACCCGAACACCACCCAGTTTCGAGGGGGCACAATAATAATAATAATAATAATAATAATAATAATAATAATAATGATGATGATGATGATGATGATGACGACGACGACGACGACGACGACGACGACGACGACGACGACGACGACGACGACGACGACCTAGGACAGTAGATGCCTATTACCACAAACTCTGTATAATACAGAGGTCTTTGACTATGCTTAACACTAATAAAAATCCTTTGTAGTCAAAACGGCTAAACATTTTCGCCTAAAAACTGAGAATAACTTTGATAAATGCTCCATTAATTCAATCTGTAGAGTATGTTGTACTAGCAACTGCGCTGATAGACTTAAAACTAATTCCTGGGATTCTCATCGAGGATTTGTTCCCCCATGCCTAATTATCAACTTTGCATGTGATGTCTTAAAAAGGTAACGTATATTTTACTAATAAAACTTCTCCGGATCCTATATCTCTTAGAGACGAACCCAGAGTTCATTAGTTATTGTTCATTAGTTTGTGCATTAAATCTTGAGGTGTTTATGTGTAACTCCGTCTTATGGTCATTCCGTTAATACGACAACCTCGTTGTTATAAGTACGACCAATTTTTTTGGAACAAAAACTCCCGCAATCATTAATTTGTTTCTCTAAAACCCCCGTAAATCAAACTTCAACGACCAAACTTTTACCGCGCATTGGTGGTCGTATTAATTAAATCATTCACATGACGAAACCTGCTAACATGCACTTTCCTATGGTGTTTAATTAGCCAAAATCTTGAAAACAAAATTGCAAAATTTCGCTCAGTCTTGGTGTTTTCTTTACAGTGAAATAGTAAACAGCAACAAATCTTCAACACCCTTTGCCACCCAATTAACTAAAGTGATTCATTTCAGGTGGTTTCTGCATCAGTTCCCAGGCCCCGTACCCATTTTCCTGCAGGCGTTTGTAAAGCATGGCCTTTGTCTTTTGGTAGTCTGTCGCTAGTTCCTTCGCGCTGCCATATGACTGCGCCTCAAGAATTTGGCGATGCCCCAGATCTTGGCTATTTTTGACAACCTGTTGGTTCAAAGAGTCAGAACTGAAACAAAAGCTGGAGGTTCAAATTCGGGTTCCAACGGAACACCGCTTGACGGATCCACGCTTAACCCTTTAAGCTCCGATACTGATCAACATGCATGTTCTCCTCATTGCTCTCCATATATTTCTTATAGTACCAGTTGGGAGAATGTGCTTAAAGATCAAGACAAAGTTTGTTTTTGGTGCTCATTTCCTTTATTCTCATGACCTACATCAGGTTTGATCAAGTAATGATATTGTCAGGAGAAATTACATGCTTGTCACTATTAGGGCTTAAAGAGTTAACAAGGGCAT
>Ga0126336_10001497_pt1 | contig 12270 bp, 5 predicted proteins | sample SidCmetagenome_FD_92530 | JGI IMG/M metagenome (GOLD analysis project Ga0126336, IMG submission 92530) | Coral microbial communities from El Islote,Puerto Morelos, Mexico - Siderastrea C C metagenome | ecosystem: Host-associated > Invertebrates > Cnidaria > Coral | place: El Islote,Puerto... | reverse complement strand
TAGTGCTTTCGGATCGCTAACGGCAGCGATGGAAGAAGATACAAATCAGACTTCACAACAATCAAGAAAATGGCGGATTTTTCATATATGAAAATTGTACCTCGGGGCGCAAAGCACTTTGGGCGACACTGGCTCTTTAATGTGTCATTATTTTACTCAGTGATTATCGACATTGTAAAATCCTTATCACCACTGGACATTTATTTTGGTCGGATATGAGTTTTTCTTACCGGCATTTTTAAGAAACAAATCTTTCTCTAGTCACACCAAAATCCCAACTCTTGTTCACCTTGGTCTTGTGCGCAAGCCCGCATATCATTTACTCTTTCATGACTGGCAACTTGTTTGATTAATTGTGTACCTAGCTAAGTCATTATAAACGTCCAGGTATGATTTGGGTTATTCAGAAGGCGCTGTAACGTAGAACTGCGGAGTTGAACAAGAATTAAACTTAAAAAGAAAGCGTAAGGACTGATATTGCGAGAAGTCATTGAAGCAAGCGAGTTCCCAGAGCGAAATTCTTTCACGTAATAGTGGATGAATTTAGGCACTTATTTTCATTCTCTAATACTTGAATGAGCATTTCGCTCATTTTTTCTTGAATATGTTTTAGTTTAACTCTTCTCAGATTCTTAGCTGTTAATGGGTATTGTGTCCCATAATCTTGCGCCAAATCCTAAAAAAATGCAGTACTCCAGAAAACCGTATTGTGGGTGATGCAGAATGGCGTGCGTCATTTGACGTTTTTGCTTCTTTTGCCAATTCTTGACTCGAATTTTAAGAATGCAATGCCTTTCGATAATGCTGTTTGGCTTTTAATTTTATCCAAGCGGATATTTATTAGAATTGTGCTTGTGGCACTGTAGAGGTGCATAGATAAATAATTGATGCAGGCATGATGTCAACTGTACCTCAATCCATCCTGTTATCTGGAAGTCATGAACTGCTCAAAATTGTCCTATTGAACTTAATCATTTTAATTTGGCATGCAAAAGTGAAATGTCTATATTTTTGAGCATCAAAACAAATTTATTTGGTCGGTTTTACTTTAACTAAATTATTGTATATCGTGATCCTATCAACTTAACTGTAAATAAACAGTCACAGTTTTACTGGAGGTTCTCGTAATTGTTAACTGTTTGTGTTTAATATGCAGTGGCCAGAAGTGACCCTGCAAAGTTACAAGTCAATACCGGACAATTAAAAAATTCCGTCAAAATTTAATTCAGTTTAGTCCCTTACGTTTTATGTAACCAATTTGTTTTTGAAACTGACGAAAAAAAAAAAACGATTTCGTGAGCACGGGAAAAGTTTAAAGCCTACGGCGGAAGTTAAATTCTAGAGAGGAAGTGAACATCCCTCGCGCCAGTCCCGACATAGCTCCAAATACACAAAATGCGGATAGAGATGCACATGGAGAAGAGGAGGCGATTCGCCATTATTTTAACAAAGGGTTTACTTATGATGAAATACTTGCGCTTTTGATAAATGCCATGAATGAGTATAGCTATGTTGAAAAGGTCCATGAAAGAATACGGTCTAAACAGAAGAAATGTGAAATACGATCTGGATTCAGTTCGAGGCAAGATCAGAAGTTTATTACATGGACCCGACTGTATGGGAGGCTATAGACATATTTGGCACACTCTCAAGACGCAAGGTATTAGTGTTCCCCGTCCTATTGTGGAAGCTTTGCTTGGATAATTGGATCCCGAAGGAACGGAGGAAAGAAGGTGCACAGGCTTCGTAGAAGGGGCCTACAGGAACAATTGGCGTAATGACACATGACACCGTGATGGGTATGATAAGCTCAAACCCTTCGGCTTTCCTTCACAGGCAATGATGGATGGAGCAGAAAAGTGTTATGAGTGTATGTAACGCGATCAAACAACTGGCCATATAATATTGTAATTTACTATGTTAAGGCCGTTGAACAGCAAGGTGGATGTCCTCAGAAACTGATTACGGATTTAGGGACTGAGGACGGATTTATGGCTTCAATACAGTTTTTTCCGGGATGATTTAAACAGCCATCGTTACGTCCCATCTTCCAGGAGTCAGAGGATAAAGGCGTGGTGGTCCTACTTCAGAAGAAGCAGAATAAACTGGTGGATATACTTTTTTTAAGACTTGAAAGACCAAGAAAAAAATCATCCAGCTAGTAAACTAGAACCTGATTGTTTGTGGCTCTGCTACTGCAGCAAGAATTTTTTTTTTGGTCAAGACATTGACCAGCTTAGAGAGCAAGGAACACCCGTTTCATTTGAAAGTCAAAGCATGACACCATACCGTGACGACCCGATTGCTTTTACTATTTACCAGAAAGTCATGATGGGGCTCCTAACCTGATAGCACTTGTTCCTGAAAACGAGATGGAATATGCTCGAGTGCATTTAACAGAACGAGCTAAAAGAAATGAATATCAGGAGTATTTCCAGTATGTTCTCACTACAAAAAGGCGTTGTGACGTACAGAGGCCTACAAATTGGAGAGAAGGTTTAGAGTTATACAACTCATTATTGGACTGTGCAATGCCATCCAGCAGCTCTTAAATAAGTAACTGGCAAAATAAGTGCAACTTCGATTACATGAAGGCACGAGGGTTATAAGAAAACTATGTTACTTTCCGTTAAGAAAGATTAAAAAATATGCCACCGATTTAGAAATATGCCATCAATAGGTCTTTATTAATAAACTTTCGCTGTCTTGAACCCAGGCGCTTCAGAGGTTTTTGGCACGAGAGCAAAGGCTACAGAAGACTTCACAGAGATGGATTCAAGGGAAGACTCAACAAAAACAAGGGAAGCGCCACCTCTCTTCTTTCGACTTTCTCATACCCCGTTGCTCCTCGCCAAAATGTCGCGTAGATATATGGTTTTGTTTTATGATAAATAGTGCTTTACTCGATTTATAAGGTTTGTAGTTTGTGAGACACTTGAAAGTTTTCGAGTAATCCTCCATTTCAGAATAGTTGATATGAAGAAAGGACTGATTTCAATCGATTTTGACTTTGGCGCCAAGACAGAGTAAAAAAATCACGGCTTGTCTGCAAAAAAAGGAAATTTATACGTTTGCAAGCAGAGGCACATACTAGACACGGGTACGCACGAAAGTTTTTTTTGTTTTACGATTTTAACGGTTTTTGGCGGGAAATGACGTCACAAGATTAACAGCAAAATTTAAATTTAAAGCTATGGCAAAACAAATAAATAATTTTGAAAGAGCACGACTCGATAGAATAAAATGTGAAATTTTTTTTTAGAAAAGCTCAATTGGTTAAAGAGTTATCAAGCTTTGATTTTTGAATTTCCCGCCATTTTGTCACTATTTTTAGAAACATAAGTACATTTCAAGATGTTATATCTCCTAAAGCAATTGAGCTTTTCCAAAAATTTTTTCACTTTGTTTCTATCAGGTCACGCTCTGTCAAAATTATTTATTTGTTTTGCCATAACTTGAAATTTAAATTTTTCTGTCAATCTTGTGACGTCATTTTCCCGCCAAAAACCGTTAAAATCGAAGAACAAAAAACATATCACTTTTTGGAATACAAAGTTCTACCATCCTGCAAAGTTTGAGCTCAAACGAATAAAAAATGCCAAAGTAGTTCCAAGGATGCACTTTTAGGCGTCCTATATGCCCACCGTGTTTGTGCGTGCTGGTCCGTCATTAGAAAGATTAAGCATCACGTTTACGGCAAACGCCAATGGCAGAAATACCACGTGATTATGAGTTTCCCGCCATTTTTCGCGTTTGCCGTTTTCAACGCGAAGAGGCCTGTTCTCGCGGTCGTCAAAAACGCGAGTATTTATTTGAAACGGGAGATTGACGTTTGCCGTTTCCCATAAACGCGAGGCTTAATCTCCCTATTGGGTATAGTTTTTAGGATCTTAAAGAAGGCGCCACTTTTTAGTTATTATCATCCCTTGAAAAGTGATCTTTGTTTTTTGCTTGCTAATTTTGCTCTTCTAAGATTTTCTTGCTGGTGGAAAAAAACGTCTTCCATTGTCGTCAATAGTTCTTACTTTTAACAAAACTTTACCGTAAGAGTTAAAAATAAAGGAATTATTACATTGGGAATTACAAATTAATTTACACAACGAAAATGGGAAACAGAGGAATGTAAGCATAGTTTTTTCTCAGTCACACGGACGAGAAAGCGTCAACTTTAAATTCCGATCTTCATTTCTCACTTGATCAATCACGTACTAAAACTAAGAAGTTTTACAGTGATATCGAGAATGAGCAAAAACGTCTTGATTAACGACTGTGATCTGCTTTATTCTTTGTTAAATCCCATTTAATTACATCAGTACTGCATTAAATGCATTGACCATGAATATGATATATGTTGAAATTGAGGAATACGATTTATAAATTGCGCAAAAATGAGTACAAAGTAATGCTGATAAGTAGATAAAAGCCGGAAATACTTCTAACGTGATAGCAAACTCGAAAACGTCAACGCTGTCCCACAAACTATACAGCTTAGATTTATTTAAAAACGCTGCTTAACATAAAAGAAACAAAGCCTTGGTTATGCTTTAATCCTGAGTTGAAATGATTTTCGTGCATCTTTGTCACGTTAAATGAACACTTTTTTTTCATTAGATGTACCACGCAAACACATCGACACAAACTTGACCACTATTGTTTTCCTCTGAATGGTCTACCCAATCTTGCCCATACCATATCTGTAACTCCTGGTTGCCTTTCAAAGACAGTGGGCTTGAAAGGCTGCGAAACACAAGTTCTGGTGATTTATGCCCAGTCCCTTCAAGGCTGTAGAAATACTTCTTTCCGTTGCCGGGATTTGTTTTCAAGTCTTCAGTGGGTGGCAGGAGGGCTTCTCTGTTGGCATTTGTTATAATTGTCATCAGCTTGATAGCATAACCTGAATAAGTGCAGCCCCAGTACGAGTCACCGTCATCTGGGTTGCAGTGTATCGACCCTGATCTGTGAACTAGCTTCATGGTCTTGACACGCCCAGTCTTGGTGATCCTGAGGGCGCCATAAGTGTCGTCTCGGGCTCCAAAGCAAACAGGATCAGTGTTGACTTTCTGCCAGTTTTCTGCCACAGAAAATACTACATCTCACTTTATTACCAAAAGCAAAGTTGATAAAACCTCGGTATGCATTTCCTCACACCACTGTAACAAAACGTTCCGTAGAACATAACCTGATGCATTGCCAAGAGAGCTCGAAACCAAAATTCAAGAAAAATCCCGAATGTTACCACATATAATAGTTATTGAACAAACAGTGAGGTAGGAAAGGAGAATCGAATAAACCTGTGTTAGAAAAAGGCAGGAACAGGGATTCAAGCTGGGGTACTAGTAAAACTAATACATACAGTACCTTCACATCGAGCAAGGATTGCCTGACCATCATTTCCATCTGAGTATATCCAGTACTCGCTGTTAATCATTTCGTTTCCTTCACTCGCCTTTATTTCGTTGCAGGTTTCAGCAGGAAGCTCGGGAATGGAACCTAGTGGCACTACATGACAACAGAAAGAAATTTCTTGAAACCTCTTGAAGTCTCCTAGACCATAGGCTTTTATTATAGCAACAGTAATTCGACTGCGATGCTTGCAAACAGAATTGTCATAGAGTGTGATAAAATTAAAAGGATCTCATGTATGAGACTGACCCAGGATGGGATGCCTATTTAATCGCAGGATTCACTTGTGTTCCTTTATACTTGTTACATCTGGTTGCTAAGAGAAGGTATGCAAAATTTTATATTCATCCTTGAAATTAAATTCTCAGATTTGGTTTTTTTAATTTTAAACCAAGCTGGTATTTCTTGTTTAGAAAAGGAATAGGTGTATTACAGTCATTTGTTTTCTCAGTATTCGTTTGTTAAAACATCCTTTCTACGTATCTCTTAAATAACAATCGCTAATGGATAGAAGACTCAGAAGGCGAATGTTCCAACACACAATTCCATTTACAGTCACCTCAGCAAAACCAAACATTACACCATACAAGAATGTTTTGTAATAAAAATTGGAAACCGACTGTTCTCATTAGGTTGACTGAAAACCAAACAAAAACAGAATCGTATCACGACACTCTCCTGACAAAACCCTATTCTAACAACACATCGCTGTTCGCTGTGATCTAATGCTATTCCTCTTAATTATGTTTTGTCGCAACATATTGAATACTACTGAACGTGAATTCACTAACACAAGGCATCATTCTAAACAGCAGGAACACCCTAGTCATCTGACACATCAGCACCTAAAAATAACGACATAGCCCGATGGTTCAGCAAAGTTCCTGTCTTGGGAATACCGAAGATCTCTCGAACATCAGCGAATTTACACGAGAGCTCACAAAAATAACCACGGGAATGTGCACAGGAATGCGTTCAACTAACTCCACTACAGCAGCTCGTAGTTGCTATAGTAACCACGAGGTTAAAATGACAGAATACCGCGTTTCCAACTAGTTTTAGAGGATCCTTCATAAGCATTGCAAAAGTGCCTCGTACCTCTTTTTGTTAAACGCTTCATATAGAACCGGTTTTGATCTGGCACGAAGTCTTCCGGCCTGGCTTCTTTTGTTCTGGAGTTCAACTCGCAGATAACCGGACCAATGATGACGTTGTAACTCTGACATCTGGCCTCTTGCTCACATTTAAAATAGCAATCTTCTGGTAATCCAACCTTAACTGTTTTAAACGTGTGTCCTCTGAGGTACATGCCATACACGGAGCGTCCTAATAAATGACATTGGCCAGCAGCTTCAGTAAAACCAATCCGGGACATCAGAAACGCGACTGACAACCAACACCAAAATCGTGGATTCATCTTTGTTAATGTGAATCTTTTCTGGAATCAGCGAAAATAGTCAAAATAGCTTTGTTGTCACCTTTTATCTGTTTTTTAGGCCCCGGGAAAACTTTTGATCCAACAATATCCAACATTTCTTTTGTTCTCAGGTGCGAAAAATAATGTTCAATTTGTTCTGCCGGCACGTGCAACGATCATACACGAGCAGGAAACATTAATTTACATAATTCAACAGCATCGAACATCATTCAAAATGATGGCTAATCATATACAACAAGTTGAATTAAACAAAGCTAGAATATAGAATCAGAATTCGTTTCGCCATCTCGTTCGTTATCGCACAGCAAAGTTGAATTGAACAATGCTGGATGATTTTGCTTCCATTTTCTCGGGGCCTTAGAGTAATTTTCACCAATGTTTAAAAATCAATGAGTTGTTTGAACGTCCTTGTGACTTAAGATGAAGAAATAATGGTGCATTTGGTGGATCAGATTCTAATTTAAGGGCCGTTCTTGTTTGCATTACCTCGCTCGTTGCCTCTATTTTAAATAACTTGTCTAGAAGTTTGTTTTTAATTTTGTGAGCCAATCGTGTTCGCAAGAACTTCTTAGATTGCATATATGTGCTTTGGAGCCAGTTGCACAAAGGTTGGTCTTGTCATTTGAAAACTCATTCTTTTAGGTACCTTTTTTAGCGATCGAGTATGTTGATCGACAGAGATGCTTTGAAAGAGTCCTCAACATTTGACTCGGTTAAGTGTGGACATGTGAAAACGGAGACGTTTGAAAAAGCTGAGATCGTTTTCAACCCCATTGATTGGAAAAGGGACACCTCAGCAAAACGTATTTGTTTAACTTTCGATCCTTTTGGTCTGGACGCTGGATTGGGGTAAGGACAAATGAGAACGTAAGAAAAACTGCAGAGAGCTAAAACATTTTGCTACGCTTTTGACCAAATAAAAACGTGCTCTTCGTTTTCTTCTCTTTCTTGTTCCTTTTGCTAGTGTGGCCGTTCAAATGACAGCTGTCAAACAGTGCTTTGCCTTTGGTTGTCTCAATTTTCAGAATTGCCAAAAATTTAAATTTGCATCTCTTGTAGCCGAGACATATCATTAAATAATTGCTGCGGGCGGGATGTTCGCCGAAGAATAATAAAATTATCTTGACATTTGAAAGGCACGAATTGTTCTGAATATCCTTAATTTACTAAATATAGCTGGGAAACATTAGCCGTGATCCACTTTTTATTAAGATTTTTTCCTTCGGTGTGTGATTATTAGCTGTCACCTGGCCTTTAGTTAGGCGGAGCTCGTTAGTTATCACACAAAACTTTTGTTCATGAGCGTATACCTGCTCTCCTTTTTGACAACCTTTTGTTTTCTTCCTGAAAAATTATTTGACGTTTAACAAGTTCGAAGCAAATAACATCAACAGGTTGCCTCGAGGCTCAAAATATTGCTCTGCCGAAAAAATGGCTCAAACGGCATGTTTATGAGACTCATCAGTTTCCAATTCAAACGTATTTTAAAAACTATCCGTCTAAAACTTTGACGGTTAGAACTAAACATAGTAACTTGTTTTAGTAAACGGACGTAATATATTTTCGCTTGATGTTCATCAAAATTACGCTAGGCAATTTTAAAAATATATATATGTGAGAACTGAGAAAAGTCTTGCCACGAGCAAGATTTTCCAATCCCTTCATAAAGTTTTCCTCTATGGATATCTGGCTGCAGAATGGTTTAAATTCCGAGCTGTCTAAATGAGATAAAAGCCGTGTGCTTCATTCTCTTAAACTTAGTAGAAAACAAAAACGACGCATCATAGAGAGACAATTTAATTTGATAAATACCACATATTAAGGGAACATATTGACCGACGAATCTTTTGGGTGAAATGTTTTTGAAGTATTGTAACGCTACCCAATCGAAGAGACATGCTTTTGGAAAACTGTCATCACTGTGAAAAGTTCACAGCGAAATATTACGTTGAACTTTCATAACGTGGAAAGGCCAATGCAATTTGTTTTTTGTCAAAACAAAAAATGTCATTTTGGGAACAAAAAAGTCCAATTAGAATCTGCAGAGAATTGAGGTTCTGAAACTTTTTTCTGCCACTAGAAAAATTTGGTTAAATAAGTCAACAGCGTAGTCTATTTTAGGTTACAAAAATGCCCATTTCAAGTCCAAACACGACGCGTTAAAAAATAATATCTTCCTCATTTGAAAACACTGATAATTTACTCTCTAGAGGTCAACTCAAAATATAACAACAACGGTTTCACAAAACCGACAATTGGGGAAATGTTAATTTTGTCACTTCGAAGTATTTAAAAACTGTACTAAAGCATTGGGATCACTAATAGTTGTGAGGTCGTCAGTCTAGGTCTGAAAAATATCTTTCTCCATCTAAAATTAAATCGTTTGAAATGCGATGAACCTTAGCAGTCTGAACTGATTTAAAATAGTTTTGCTAGGACAAAGAATAAGAATATTCTTACCAGGTAAGAAACTTAACTGAAAAAGGTCCAGAAACTCAACAACAAATAGCTACCACATATCACTTTCACAGTTCTTAAGTTCTTTCCGGTTAACGTATCTCATCTGAAAAGCTCCAGAAATGTAGCACGGTAATAAATCATCACTTCCACGCCCTAGCGCATATTGGTGTCAGAAAACAATTTTGCAGAGTTTAAGAAATGACCAGTTAATTACATTAAACTATAATTGTGTTTTGCTATGTATAATGTATATGTTGGCGTCAATGCAATGCGATGTAGGTGCACTGCTTTGTTAAAACCTGCATCTTTTTAAAACTTCACGGAAGTCCTCAGTCCTCCCGAGAACCATATTGTGATTCGGAATGCATGCTTAATTGCTGCTTTTGCTTCTTTTACCAAAACCTGAAAACTCGAGTGCTGCTAAGCAGTGCTTTCCGATGATGCTGTTTAGCGTTCAATTTTTTTCCAAGTGGAACTTTATTCAAATTGTCCTTGTGGTACTCTTTAGCGGTGAAGAGATAAATAATTAATGCGGGCAAGATGTTTAGCAAACATTAATATTACCTAACCCGTCCTGTTATCTGCAAGTCACGAATTGCTTAAAATTGTCGTGATCTACTTATATAGCTAAGGATTATTTTGATCTGCATTGATGGCAATAACCCAAAAAGTAAAGCCTAAATATATTTCTGGAAATTTATTTGGTCGGTTTGTAATTATTTATACACATTATTCTATATCGTCGTCCAATTTTTCATAAGGCTTTCTATTAAAATAATCGACATCAAAACTCTGTACGGCAAGCCAGTGAAAGCAAAAAATTTAAAAAAAGAGAAATTATTACTGTACCTCGCCGGAAATTATCCCGGGACCGCAAATGATCCCCAAAGTGGACGCAAATGATCCCAAGGGTGGACGCAAAATGATTCGGCTAAAAAAGGTAGAATGGCGTGGAGTTACAGTGACCAGAAGGTGAAAATACTGACAAAATAAAAATAGTCGGCTTTGACTAAAAATATCGATATTCGTGAGAAACTTCGGTGATTTCGATGCCGTTCGATACTGCTCACGTGACCACCCGAAAGAAGCAGTTGACTGACAATTTTCTTTTTTTTTTCTTCTTTAAAATTCTTTATTGCGTAAACTAACGATAGTACAAAACCAAAGAAAAGTAATGATATATTCGCGTTTCCCTGAAAAGGCTGGTCTTCGAATAGCGCCTATATCTCTTAATCGTTGGACTTGTTTGCCCTAAAACCAAATGTTTTGTAAAATTCGAACATTCTTTGTTTAGAATACCAAAAATCATTGAAATCGGTTAACGCTTACTTGCCGAAAATTTGATTTATAAAATGGAGCCTCCTCGCTAATAAATAGCCGCAAGCCTCCTTAAACACATTACAACCTTAAGCGAGTGAAGTACTGTTCACACACCTTGATTGTGTTTTGTTAAGAAAAATTTATGAATCTCTTTGTATTTGGTAAGTTGCGTCAATGTAGATACAGGCGCTATGATTGATTAATTAAAAGCCATGTTGCTAAGGATACAGAAAAAGTTATCACATACTAAAAAAGGTAGCAGGGGACGTACTGTGCTAGGCTGCAGTGTCATGTTCTCGTGTACATGACACGAGAACATGACACTGTTCAACATATCAAAGGGTGCCATGGAAACTCAGTGTTCGGTTCAGTGGCACCCATTAGGTTGTGTAAAATCAAAGCAAAATTTGAATGAGAAAGGAAAGACGACATTTTTAAAAGATGGAAACAGATTTAACCCTCTCGGAAACCCCACTCGGCCGTTAGGTTGGTTAAGAAGTGTAAATTCAAGCAAAGATCGTTCCAATAAGGCCATGTTTATTGCCTAGAAGGAGGGCGATTCTGGGGTCGCGGGTTATGTGTATGTGTGAAACAGGTAAAAGCAAGAAATAAGGTAGAAACATGGGAACCCAAGGAACTTTCCTAGGGACCCACCCCCCTCTCCACCATGGGACCCTCTTTCTTGTGTGAAACTAGTTGCTGGAGCAGTTGAAGTCTTTAAAGTCACTAATTGGTAGTCCTGAATCGAGATGCAGGCGTTCTGTTTGATTGATTCCAGGTTTTGTTTCTATAACTACATAGAAACACAGTCAATTTTCCATGGCTTATTTCCCTAACCCTATTCAAACCGGGCCTTTTTGGGTCTTTTGGGACCGGGGGAGGGGGGGCTGATTCGGTCCCCACCGCTTAACTCCGAGAATATTAAAGCTATGACAACGAAACTTGGAGGGCAGATAATAAGTCCAAAAATGTTTCCTTTGAGGTCCGCAACATAAGTTGATGACTTCATATGACGTCGTAATTACGTCAAGTTCTAAAATGGCGGCCATCTTGCAATCTGCCATCTTGGATTTCTTGATTTTTCCACAACCTTTGAATTTTTCCAAAATTGACCAAAAAGTAACCAAAAGCAATAAAAGAACACGATAATGGTATGAAAAGGTAAAACTTACTTCAGAAGAGTTATAATTTTTCAATGAAAGGTGAAAATTTAAAATTCTAAAAAAACAGCCTGTCAGAAATTGGTTGCCATGGTAACGTCAAATTTGATGGACAAGCACTTGCTATGCTAAATTGTTCGCAGATAAATTTTAGGAAAATTCTCCGGGTTTGGTGGGCTTAGCTTGCTTATGAAAAAAGTTATAAACGTCCAAAGTCAGTGCGGGCACAATCCCCCCCCCCTCCCCACCCGCTTGGTCTGAATAGGGTTAAGGATAAGAAACAAAACAAAAAGATTGTGTTTGTTTTTAAATAATTACTAAAAACACTGGCAACTTGTGAACAGGCTGGCTAGTTATGTAGCTATCAGCTAAATTTCGAGCTGAACTGATGCTGTCAAGAAGAAAAATAATTGCCTGGATTTCTTTGTAGCTTATTATCAGAGAGACAGGAGAGTCTCTTCGTTGGTCGTTCTCCTCCATCTCAATTTT
>Ga0126336_10001496_pt1 | contig 12270 bp, 7 predicted proteins | sample SidCmetagenome_FD_92530 | JGI IMG/M metagenome (GOLD analysis project Ga0126336, IMG submission 92530) | Coral microbial communities from El Islote,Puerto Morelos, Mexico - Siderastrea C C metagenome | ecosystem: Host-associated > Invertebrates > Cnidaria > Coral | place: El Islote,Puerto... | reverse complement strand
GGTGGGTAAAAATAAAAGGGAGTGGCTGTATGTGTTCAGCAGCCGCACGCAATGGGAAGCGATCGCGTTCTCAGCGCAGACGAAACGCGGAGTTGAGCTACGAAACGACCAAAGAGAGCATGATTGTAGATAACTCTGATTTGTAAAGTGTATTCGTAATATGAATACTTTTAAATTTCCGACGTTGCACATCACAATAAAGTTTTTATCCGTCAAAACACAAAAAGCAAATCTTAATATCAATTTCCCGCCAGCGTTTCCGTGGTTTGAATCTAGTTTATAATCAGGCAACCCTGGCATAGGTGTTAAATTCCCGATCTTCCGACAATGGTGAAAATGGCTAGACTGTGCAACAAGAAGTAGTGAATAGACTAACCATCTAATACATTTGCTTTCTGTGCGTGGGGTGCCATCGAAAATTTTTCATAACGAATAATTTGTCGAACAAGTCTAATGATTGAAATCTATCTAAATAAATAGACATTAGTGTCATTTTGAAATGACTGAAATGACCTTATGGTGCGACGCGGCGCCCCATAGCTTTCACTATCTGTCATCTTTCACGATCACGAATTTCGCAAAGGGTCTGCGAAAATATTTAACTGGTGCATATTATTTTAAAACACCGAAATGGAGAAAACACTCGAGACTTCATTAAGTGAAAAGAAAACAAAGAAAGAACAAAGAAAAGACATAAAGTTGATATACGACATTCAAACTTAGCCGGCTTGACCTTATAATCCCAAGCGACAGTGAAAATATTAAACTGTTGAATTTCTGTTTATTTCGAGAGGGTTTAAGGAAGATCAGCCTATTGAATGTCTTACGAAATATATCAAACTGTATTTCTTGTTCTCGTTCTGCTTTTTACGGTTATAAAGTATCTTTTAAAAAGAAAACTGAAATAATAATTGGGCTTTAGATCCCGTGGATCTCATTTGATCTAGCAGGTCAAAGACTGCTCTGTCCCCATGAAATGTTATTACGCTGTGAAAGTTTTCTGATCGCGGCCTTTCATTTGTCAGTGCATTTTAGCCATGTGTATCGTTATTCTGACCATAATAAACCATTTTCTGGTACAATCAACAACGCAGGGCGACTGTTTCTTAAGATTTTCGTCGTCCAAAAACACAAGCGAATTTAACGCGTTTTGGCGTACAAAGCGCGATTTCAAAATGGCGCCCTCCACTTTTAATTTGGCTTTAAATCTTCATTATTTTCTCTGAAATAAAAACACACTTACCTTGTATTTTACTTTGAGCTTTCAAAATGGACATCAAGTGACTTTCGGAGCTACAATTCCCGTCTCTCATGAGGTAAGTCGGCGATTCACTGGGACAATAACAGTTGCAACAATTCACGCCGCAAAATGGCGAATTCACTCCGTCGAAAACGCACGAGGCGCCGCTCTCGTTGCAAGATTGCGAAGAGTTTGTGTTCTGAAAAACATCGCCTGTCGTGTATCTCGTAATATTAAACGTACTGCTTCCACTCTCAGCGAGAAGTACAGTGGCAAGAACGAAAAATCGTAAACAAAGGTTGAGAAGTCTTTGTGACATTTCGATCGGATGAAACACAACTGCAAAACGCAGAACCATGGCGTGGTTTATAAATTCAAAGGAAACCACGGATAAATGTCACCTTAATAGTATAAATGAACGTGCCCCGATAAATCCGCTTCTTACTCGAGTGTTTTGCGGTCTGTATAAACGCCTTTGTTGTTTGAAAACCGGCAGATTCGAAATATGATATAAAGATGTTTCGTCTCGTTTCGCCCCCTCACCGAGATCCTAATGATCAGATAAGTTTTCACGTTATCAAATGTTGAGTTGCCTTAACTTACCAAAAAAACAGACTAGAACTAAAACAATTTACCGCATTAAATCAAGCCTACAATATTCAGAATTATTCCAAATGATATTTTGGACACCAAAACTTGCGAAACTGCAAGTTTTCTGGAACGTTCCTTGTGTGACATAAGTTCGGCACACGTGTGCGTGACGTAACATGCGATTTTCCGGATATCATTGAAAAGTAATGATTTTAATTCGTTACTGCCCACGATCACGTTTTAATCTTCGCTGTAATTGTTTTAAAAAATATCAGGTTAAAAAGGATCTTTTTAGACCATTGTTTTGGAAACTAACATGACAACGAGCAAAAAATGATTGACCCGATTCCAGAAGGAGTTATCTCAGTACAATGAAGCGTAGAGGCTTCTCTAGGTCGAGACACTGGCAGACGTCAGTTCAACACGGGTCATATCGTCTCGTAAACACTCGCAACAGTGGCACGAAATAGGAAATAAAGATTCAATTTGTCATTCCTTTGTTTTGTGTTAACATTTTTTGAGTGTGAGGTAACTGATTTTTTTGTTCTCTAAATCCCTTCTTGAGAAAGGCTAAGAATTTGTTTCATTAAAAACCCAACTTAAATTGTAAACAGAAAGTCTGATAATCTGGCATTGGCTTTGCTCCGTTGTAGCCTAATCCCGTTAGTTTCGTGACTTTACGAAAACACGCATTTTAAAGATTTTCAAGTGTTTGGGATTTTCACGGGGTGTTTTATCCACTGATAAGAGTTTCGCACACCCCAAACTTCCTTCTACAAATACCAAAGTAGAAATTTTCCAAATGTTCCAAAATTTCGTTGAGGCAGAAACAAACGGTATCACAAGAAACACTCCTCGACTAAGCTTCCATCTGAGTGGTCACTATTTAACATGACTTCAGGGTTTCATCCAAACTAGCCACTAAATTGGAACCACCATGCACAGCATAATAAACAGCACCACAAGAAAGTACTGCTCAGTAGCTTTCATTTGAATGGTCACACTTTAGGATTTCATCTAGCCGGGGCAAAATCAAATGTTCAGTGCCCAACCCACAAACAGCACCGCGGTTAAGTACTGCTCAGTGGCAAGCTTAGAATAAAATGGCCACAATTTAGGATTTTAGCAAACTCTTAAGTAATAGAATCACCTTGTACAGCACGATAAACAGCACCACAGGAAAGTACTGCTCAGTAGCTTTCATTTAAATCAAATGGTCACATTTTACATGGTAAAATTTCATCCACATACTCAACAGCTAGAACTATGCTACACTGCACAAGTTTTGACTTTGGGTGGAAAACGGCTGGAAAACTTCTACACGGAAATAAAAGGCGACTCGATTATTGAAACAGCGTACGTAGGAAAGATACATATGCACTCATGCAAAGTGACGAAAGGCCGGAAACCCTTCAGTAAAAAGAAAAGTAAAATATATGTTGTCATTAAAGAAAATCTGAGAAAAACAATCCGAGAAAGACGTTTCTGCGAGGGAGAATAACCAGAAATTGTACAGGCCAACCCATAAACGGCTGCAGAATTTGGCTAAAAATCATAATAGAGATATACGTTTTCAAAACAAACATGACCTAAAGTAAAACATGCATGTACCCTATGGGGCATCAAAATACACATTTTTTATCCCTAAAAGGAACGACTAACACCTCGGCAGATGACGATCCCTCGGGGATATATGCTTCGTCATGCAAGAGTGGGTGTTTTGGAACAAGATATCAAAGTAAGTTTTATTTTAAGAATGCCCTTTCTTACTTCATTTCTGTATCAAGAGCAAAAAACAGTCTAAACACAGTCTTACGCAGAGAAAAAATTGTTTGAAACAGAGTCTAAGGTCGGATGAACGTAAGATCAAAGTACGGTCAGTTTCAAATTGGTCATCTTCTCCAATCTCTCCTCCATACACAATACTTCCTTCAAATCGAAGGGTAACGGAAAATAATGGCTTTTAATATGTGTATAGGAGCAAAACTTGGTAACAACAATTGATAAACCATGAATGAGCAAGCTTTAAGGTTTGTTGCAAGGTGTAAGAGTGGAGAAGACTGAGGAGTAACTATTAACGAAACGCCAAATTTTCTGAGAACAAATACTTAACAAAATTGATGACAGTAAAAAGGCAATTTATATCTTAAAGGGTTGAAAGTGGCTACAGCGGAACCTCCCTCCATAGAAACGTCGAACAGAGCTGTGTATCGGTAATATGGAGGTAGAGTTCATTCGTACTGTGTTTAGTCTCTCCACGAGCAAGTAAAATCTTGTGTCCGTGACAAGGTGTTCGTATTCGAGGTAAATTATTATTAAATTTAGTTCGTAACAGTGTCCGTATTATCGTAGAGTTCAAAGCTCTATTATCGGGTCTTTTATCAGTGGTCTCGATTTCTTAATGAACACGTGTGAGTCATGGCTGTCACAAGTTAGGACGAAAAAATTGTAATTCCTTGAAACAAGCTTCGTTCACTCCAAGTTTCCCAGTGAAAACGGATTGACAACATCATCGGAAAAGAGGAAGTCAAGAATACGGCTATTGTGACAGTCTGTGAATATAGTTTCCTCTGAAAATAACTACCATGATCAACCATCTAAATGCATGGAAAATCGTGTTTGATGATTGATACTGGAGAATTCGGTCTCATGTATCTCCAGAAAATGTTCTTTCTTCTTGATCATCCGGACTATTTTTTATGTTCCCTCCAAGTCCACCTGATGATCGAGGAGTGGCTTTGCATTCATGATTCTCTAACTGCTTTCTACAGTATGTTCTTTTTTAATCCCAGTGACCCTCGTTCGTAAGATGGACTGAGAGGCCTTTGAGGAGAGATAAAGTAGCGCGAGTCTACAACATCATGAAGAGACAAACGAAGAGGAAATGAGGGTTATTAATGCCTCCACGTCCCAAGATTGTTATCTGCGATTGCGGATCGTGCGGTACTGATAATTTAGTATGCTAATGAGGTTATGTCGTGCATGTCCCCTGTAAATATATAGGAATGTCAATAAACAAAATGTCTCATTTTATTTTTCCGGCAGATCGATGGGAAAACATTAGTAAATCAATTACTGTTAACTGTCGCATTGGTTTTGTACACGAGTCCCCTAAGCTCGACAACAAGGCGCGTTTATCATTTGCACGAAAAAACCGGTCGGATCGGTACGCTGCCAATGGTACGGTTTTATCCGTCAAAACACGCAAAAACAGACCAGAGCGTGCACGGCTTTCACAAATGATACAGGAATTTTCCCGTCCTTTCGGTTGGAATGGAAAAAAGAGGAACATCTTTAAGGATTTCCATCCTCTCCGAAATTTGTTGACACATGGGAAACGGCCCAGGAGCAACAACCGCTATACGTTGCTTTCCCGCTCTTTTAGCGCTTGGCATCGGTCGCATGTTTTCGCGCGCTTGGCATCGGTCATATGTTTTTCCGCGCTCGCCATCGGTCACATGTTTTCGCGCGCTTGGCATCAGTTGCACGTATTTCCTCTCTTAGCCAGTTCAAAATCATTTATTCACAGAATCGCACATGTCTACAAATAACGACACGGTACCCAGAAAAGTCTAACTAAAAATTAACGCAATGTTGGCTAAAAACTAAGAATGAAATATCATTAAAATTTAAAAGGTAAATAATTAAACCAAGATATGCTTTGCACAGGCGGCAGAACTCCAGGAAGTTACAACAGCCTTCAAATCTTTCAAAACCCGAGCTCCCCACCCCCTCCCCCCACTACTTGAAATCTCCAAAACGGGCACCTGACTGCTACCGCCGGTTAATTCTGTCCGAGGGTGGCCAAAGGGAGAGAGGCTCGACTGAAGGTGAAATTTTTGCATTTCATAAATAAACTGAGAAAATACATAAAAATAAATTAACATATGATAACATAAATAAAATAAAATAAATTTAGTTTTCTGTAATTCCTGTAATTCTTGCCTGTAATTCCTAAAGTTGCCAACTGATGTATTTAGCTATTTATCCTTATTTCATTATGCGTTATTTAGTTATTTTTATTCAACCCTTGGACGGACTGCTGTACCTTTGTAGCTCCGCCCGCCTCTATTAGCTTCAACTATTTGCGGGCGAAACCGAATCTTCAATTATGAGTATTTAGTGCTTAATAATTTCTGTATTCAATGATTTATGTATTTTTGTGAATTTGTCGTGTGAATAAAGGTGTGAGAGATTTCTATTCATGGCTCGTCAAGTTGCTTTGTCAATAAATTTGAAATCTGCTTTCAGTGGGAAGTGGTCTGATGGGAAATACTCGTTAGGAAAACCGCCGTACGCGGTGATTATTGACTCAGGTAATGTTTCCAACGCAGAAGTGACCTTTAAATTTACAGAATCAAACCAAATGTAATCCAGTGTCCACATCATACTTGCGTCATCTTCAGCACTTGTACATTCCGGTTCAGAACCCTGACATAGAAACGCAACCTCATATTAAAACCCCGGGGAGGGATACTTCCCGAAGATTTGGGTGGGGGTGTGCGGCGCGCTTCTGGAAACCCTTACCCTATTTCAGACCAAAATATGTGATTTTCCCTACCCTATTTCAGACCTCACCCAAAATTTGATACCCTATTTCAGACCAGACCCTAACCCTATTTCGTTTGCGTAAACATTTGAGAAGGGCTTCAAGTTCCCAACGTTAATCAAACCTCAGTTCTTAGGAGAAGAAAATTAATAAAAGATAGCTTCTTGTGAGAACCATACCAGATTCCACATCTGAGTGCACAAACCTTACCCAATTTCAGAGCAAAATTGTCAAAATCTATACCCTATTTCAGACCAAAAGGCTCAAAAACCATACACTTTGGCGCCGCACATACCAATATAGCTTATATAAGGGAGTACCCCCCCCCCCCGGGATTAAAACTTTGATTTGCTTGCGAACTTTTTTCAATTTTGCATTTGCGTTTTATTGAATTTTGCCCGATATGCCAATACAAAAAAATCAGTTTAAAATTTTGCGACTCCTTAATTCCCCAGTGAGCACGCACACTGCTTTCAATAACCCCAATTTCGTTCTCGTTCAGCTAGACAATAATTTATTTCCTCTGAGCCATCCTTTCCACAATTTGCTAGCAAAATCTATCAAGGCCTAAATTTATAGGAGAGGCTTTGGTTCTGTGAGTTAATAGGAACACCACCCTTGTCCAATGTACACGAATGGATACCATTTGTGTAAGAAGTCTATCGACTGGTACCATTGGTGGGGAGGGAACAGAGGGGTTTAAACCTCCCGCTTCCCGCTTCCCGTACCCTTTAATCCCGGTTCTCGCCCTGTATTTGTTGGCTCCCGCCTCTTTGCATTTTTTCGATTGCGAAATATTGCGCAATGATGCGTTATTCTTCCCTTTTTCTCCCGCTTACCGCCACGCTGGGAATCCCACTTCCCGCCCCCTCTTCTCCCGCCTCCCGTACACCTTCCGCTTCCTTTTCTCCCGATCTCCCGCCCCCTGTCCCCCTCCACATTGGTACAAATGGTGAAAGTAGTTAGTCAGTCCAACTAAACACCCTTAAAAAGCATCTCATTAGGGGAACTTGGAACATTCCCTTGTCTTATGCTGAGTACAGATGGACGAAACAGTCGGTCAAATAGTATCATGCATTTCACGGATGGCAAACTGAACAACTACCACTTTCACCATTTGTACTAAATATTATGGTATGTTGAGACCACGAGGAATGTGGGTGGTACTCTGAATTATTGACCAACTCTTTATATCGGCTTGTGTTTTCATTGGACCGCTATATGTAGCAGCTCTATTGTTTTTCGCCCCGTTCTTTGTTTCTTTTGTTTGTTCTATTGTTTAGCGGACCAATCGTGGAAGACCTTAGGACAGCTGCTACACCACCCAGAAATGGGACCGAAACTCTATAAGGCAAAGATACATACCATAACAACCTTGTAGGCACTTTTAGCATTTGTCAAAGGATTGTGAAGATTCCTCTTGACGCTATCTAAAAGTGAAATCTGTTCAGGTAAAACCTGCATGTACGACATAAACAAAAAATTAGATAATGACTACGAGAGTTCACTAAGTTTGAGTTCTAGTTTAGGTTGACTGGTCGTTTTTGATATACCGGAGATGTAATGTCCGTCTGGGTCGAACTTGGGCAAACAACGTCATAATTTGCCTAGTTATGCGTCCCGTGGTTCGTCTGCATAAACTAAAAGACGGGCGCAAGACGGATCGTCCATCAACTTAGTCCGTCTTTCAAGATGAACGAAAGCCGACAGCGGGATAGTCGGAACGGCTTAGTCCGTTTGTGCTAGTCTTCGTACTGACGAAATAAGAGACGCATAACTAGACGAACTAATCCTTGTTCACCTAAGTTCGTCCCAGACGGGAATAGGTCTCTACTATAAAAAGGGTCATTTTGAGTTGTTCGATTTACGTCCCAGAAGTAGGGTGAGAGGTTTGGTGGAATTTGAAGGGGCTACGCAAACCAAACAAACGAACAAACAAAAACAAAAACTGGCTTGAAGGGAGTGCTCTTAGGTCACCTATAAACTAAGGGAGCCTAATGATCCAATGATCATAAACAAAAATATGGTACCAACCCCTACTTATCAACAGGATTTCGTTTCTGAAAAGGGGAAGTCTGTTAAATTGAAGCAGAGTGTAAACCAAGTTTCTTCCGCAAGTTCTCGGGGGTTCAGGTGTCATCCGAAAAAAATTAAACTCACAGGGGGGGGGGGCATGCCAATACAATTTAGTGAATAAGATTCCACTGTATCCACCAACCCACTTGTGCAAAATGAACGGTCCCTAATAAATCTCATTATACCTGTTTAGGTTTTTCAACATCTGCAGGGAAACTCAAATAATCAGTGGTCTGCAGTTTGTGGTATTCCTTATCATTAAGACTTCCTTCCTTCAGGAGTTCATAAGCAGGGAAGTGTGGCTCAATGTTAAAGTCTCCACATAGAATATATGCCACATGCTTGCCTTGAGACTGCAGTGATTTCACAGTGTTATGAAGAGCTTGTGTGACAAGTGCAATTTCCCATACTTGCGTGACAGGCTTCTTAAGATCATACCATAATATATGAGTGGTACCTTATGAAGAAAACAGATAAACCAATACTTATGGAAAAGGTAGTGAAAAGTATGTTATAAAAAAGTGTAGAAGCTTTAATGACTTAATCATTATTGTTGGCAACTATGAATGACAAGGATGAATCCTCTAATTCACTCCATAGCTTTGTCTGATTCACAAGACAAAATTAAGTTTAAAATAAAAGTAAAGGCAAGAAATTTCTTTGGAGGGCCAAAATGTTCATCTTATAATCATCTTATAACAGGGAAACTCACCTATCACCAGTGTTACACCACTGCTTTTGTGCATCAGAGTTGCAAGTATCAGAACTTCTCCAAATTCCTTGCTCTCATCCTGCTTTAAGATATCAGCTGCAATTTCATTGATAACAAGTTTTTTTGCTTCTTTAAGATCAAACTTTTCCTGTTTATAAAACAGTGCCACACCTTCTTGTCGTCCTGTGCACTGGGCCTTTTGTACAAAATGTCCTTCATATCCTAGCAACAACATTTCCCCCTTAAGAATGTTTTCAAAGTAGGGAGGGTCCACCTCTTGTAAGCAGACAATATCACCATTCAACCACTGAAGCTGAAAAAGAGAATAATTTTATAATTACAAAGAAAACAATCTTTTGTATACCCAAGAATCATGGGATCTACCATTTGTCCAAAGAAAATGTATCCTTTTTGATTAAAAATGACAGATTTTTAATCTGCCCCCACCCCACCCCCACAACTCCTCACACTCACTATTTTTCACTACAGCACCCTACTCTTTTAAAATGTAGGGGCTGGAGAGGGAGGAGTCCATATGGGTCATCCTGACCATCCCCCCCCCATCTCATACCTCTTACTCCCATTTCCTACCCTTTCTGCGTGTTAGCAGCTCTCAGCCGTTTTTCACCACAGCTCCTAACTTTGAAAGCTTTGTTATAGGGGCAGGGGACACAAGGTCTAAATGTTCTTCCCTTTGACCACTTACTCCCATTTCTCACCACTTTGAGCAACACCCACCCTTTCATCGCTCCAATCCCCTTCTTGGTTAAGGATGGTGCCTCCTTTTGTTAATGTGCATATGCTCTGCGCATCTCTGGTCTGGTCTGAGATATTCAAGTTTCTTAAGGAATTTGCCCACTATTAATAAAAAAAAGTATTTTTGCACAGTTTAAGACTATGTGGAAAAAGCAGATCTTAGGAAGGGCTATCAGAATCCACAAAGAAAATTTGGGGTAACCACGCTTTTTTCCAGAGATAATTGAGGCTAAATTTAAAAAGCAATTGCCACACATTCTTTGTATTTTAAAGCTTTTTTAGAATTATGGTTGCTTAATTATCTCTGAAAAGCACATGGTTACCCATATTTTTCTTTTTAGATTCCAATAACCCTTGCTAAGATCTGCCTTTTTCCTCATAGTCATAAACCATGCAAAAATACCTCGGTCTGTATTAGGAGGCACCGTCCTAAAGAGGCACTTGTTAGAGAGTGGGCGTTTATTACATCATTTACGGTGACTGAACTCAACCAAAGACCAATGCTGAGTTCAATAATTGTTATTATTGGTTTCAGTAATAGAGCATAATGTGACTCACAAGGAAAACTTGTCAATCAAACACAATTGATCTTTGATTACCAAACACTTGTCAATCAATGCAATACACACAAGAGAAAGAGTACAAACTTTCATTGAGTATCAGAGTCCTTCTAGTGATACCACAGCTGGTACATTAATCAGTTGGTTAAGTAAACTACTGAAAGACAATCATAACTACCGCAACACCTTGAAGCAAAATTACAGTGAGTTCAAAGATGTGGTGCAAGTTTCGTTAACAACCGTTATGCAAAAATGGCTGATGTTATTGGGTTAGGATGGCTCCCTGTTAAGGAGAGAACCGAAACTGTTAAGGACAACCCATAAAGCCTTATATGATACTCACTGGCCTAGCTATGTAACTCTGGAGAGACGTCAAACTACCAGGAATCTATGCTCAAGTGCTACACCACAACTGGTCGTGCCTCTTGAAACAGGAACATTTCAAGATTCAGCCTTCAGGTTATTCAAAAGTCTGCCAAATGACATCAAGCTTGAGACTTATGCTAACACATTTGTGAGAAAAGTTTTAAGTTTTTGAAAACTAAGGCCGAATCCAGATCAGATTAATTTCGACTTATATATGTTTGTTAGACTGATTGCTTTTTAAGACTATATTTTATAAACCTACATGTATTCTCAATTTTTTTATTCATGTTACATGTGTATATATATTTCATTAGTTAGTCCATGATGAATGTAGAGCTACTCTGTAGAAAAGTCATCAATAAACCGTTATTATTATTATTATTATTATTATTATTAACTGTCAAACTGGCAACTTTTCTTTTTATTGGAAGATGAAACAACGGAGCTCAAAAATATATAGAGTATCACGTATACAGATAATTCAATTAACAATAAATATAAGAATACTGGATTGGCTGTTCGTCTCTGTCTTCTGGTGAAATTGGGGACCACTTTGATTGCTTTACCGTTAACAGAATATGCTCTTGATATTCCTTACTGTGTTGATAAATAAATCTATTGTTTGTTTTTCAATTCTAGCTGCTACCATCTCCAACCCCCCCCCCCCCGGAAAATCTGGCCCTTTGGAAACTTTTTCAAGCAGTCTGTCTTGTCCCGGGGGTAGGGGGTCAGGCAAACCAAACTACATACTACATGATACTCGTACATGCCTACACAAGCCATAATACTGACAATTAATTTGTGTGTGTTCTTGTCCCACTTGGACATGGTTACGATTACAAGGTAAGGTAAAGTCGCCCACCAGCCAATGTGGCCCTCATGAGCCAGAGCTCAACCCGATGTCTGTAGCATGATGCAACTGAGAGTATTGCCATCCTTCTGGATAGGATGCAACAATCTTGGACAGAACTGTTGAGACACTTCGGAATGAATGAGAACTTAGGCCGTGAAAATCACTTACTGCAACAAATCTTCCCCCCTCTCCCCCCTATCAATGTTGCTTTGCCACCAAAAACCCCCTGATGATTCCTCAGTCCCTCCAAACAACATTGATGGAGGGGAGGGGGGAGGAAAAGCATTTCTGCGATCTTCTCGGTGTTTCCATACAAAGAAACGAAGAAATACGCTCGCTAATTGCGTTTGTCTCAACTAGTTTTGTCCACGATTGTGTAAAGAGGGTTTCCGCAATTGTACAGGCTATGCGCTGCTTCCAGAAGTCCTCAATCATTTTCTATGTGGGATTCACCAAAGCAGACTTTTTAAAACCCTTTTTGGTAAAATAAATATTGACATAAAAATTTTACGGCCAAAAATAAACATGCATGGTTCTTGTTATCTTAAGTTGGTAACAACTCGTGCG